>Ga0307960_1002610_pt1 | contig 10799 bp, 19 predicted proteins | sample OrgLakmetagen542_FD_201832 | JGI IMG/M metagenome (GOLD analysis project Ga0307960, IMG submission 201832) | Saline water microbial communities from Organic Lake, Antarctica - #542 | ecosystem: Environmental > Aquatic > Non-marine Saline and Alkaline > Saline | place: Antarctica: Organic Lake... | reverse complement strand
ATAAACAAACTGGAGACCCCCCCCAAAAACTATAACCACATCGGGGGCCCCCCCCCCCCTCCCCTCCCAGACTTGACTCATATATATACCAATCGATAGCTCTCGACGCCAGGATTCTGAATGTATAAAATTTAATTGATTTGACACGTGTCGTCTAAAAAATATGCTTCCTACACCCTCCTGACTGAACCTACAAAAATTTTAATGGTTTTGTTACCTCAGATGCACAAATATGAGGACTGAATATATTTCCCTGTGCAGCCTGTACGGGTTGAGTGATGAGTGTCCTTTGATGTATGGTTCAGTTGTTCTGACCTCTTGAAGTACTCTGGCCGGTGTGAGCTTTAGTTGAGAGCCTTTCCTTGATGCTGGTCTATGAAGACTACATACGTGCTTTTTCTTCTATGAAGACCACACGTGCCTTTCTTCCACACACGTGCCTTTTCTTCTATGAAGGCTACACACATGTTTTTTCTTCTATCAAGACTACACATTTGAATGATGCTGGTCTTTGAAGGCTACATACGGGCTTTTTCTTCTATGAAGACTACACACGTGCTTTTTCTTCTATGAAGACTACACACGTGCTTTTTCTTCTACGAAGACTACACATGTGCTTTTTCTTCTAAGGAGACTACACATGTGCTTTTTCTTCTATTAAAACTACACATTTGAATGATGCTGGTCTATGAAGGCTACACACGGGCTTTTCTTTAATGAAAACCGCACGTGCCTTTCTTCTATGAAGGCTACTTACGTGCTTTTTCTACTGAAGACTACGCATTTGATTGATGCTGGTCTATGAAGATTGTACATGTGCTTTTTCTTCTATGAAGACTACACACGTGCTTTTTCTTCTATGAAGACTACACACGTGCTTTTCTTCTATGAAGGCTACACATTTAATTGATGCTACATACACACATACACACATACATACATATCGTACAGGAGAAGAACGCAAACAGTGTGGCTTGGAACACAGAATTCGAAGACATGTTTTGCTACAGCGGGAACGGAATGCTGTCCATCAAGACTGATTCCTTTCCGTTGCATCAGCAGAAGCTGCAGGGCTTTGTGGTGGGCTTCAAGGTGCGTGCTGCATGTGTGTGTGCGTGTGTGTGCGCGTGCGTCTGTGTATGTGCGCATATGTGTGTCCGTGTGTGTGCCCGTGTGTGTGTGCATGTGTGCATGTGTGCGATTGTGTGTGTGTGCGCGTGTGTGTGTGTGCGTGTGTGTGTATGTGTGTGTGTGTTGCGCTGCGCATGTATGTGTTTTTTTGGGGGTGTGTATGTGTGGGTGCATATGCCACCTTTTGTGTGTGTGAGTGTTTACAGAGAGAATGTAGGTGCCTGTCCGTTACATGCCCACGTTTAATGTGGCACTTTTTGAATGGAGGGCTTTGCATCAAGTCATGCTTGCTTGTGATGCACCGCCTTCAGTTTGGTTGCACCTACGGAAATGCAGAGAGGCATGTGGTGGGCTTTGGACGGGTATTCTTTGTGTGTTGTGTATGGACTAATTATGTGTGTGTGTCTTTGGGCAAATATGCAGAGGCATGTGGTGGGCTTTGGACGGGTATCCTTTGTGTATCGTGTATGGATTAATCATATGTGTGTATGTCTTTGAGCAAATGTGCAGAGAGGCATGTGGTGGGCTTTGGACGGTTATCCTTTGTGTATCGTGTATGGACTAATCACATGTGTGTGTGTCTTTGGCACGCAGAGAACCAACACTGTAGCGTTGTGCGCGTGCTGCCTTTGGTTTTTTTCTCTCTGAAGTCTTACATGTGATTATACTTACTAGTTTTGGCTCTAACTTGTTGTGATTTAGTCAGAACCAAAGACGTGGTGGGTGTTCTAACCTCGAGATATGTAGGCTCCCTGCTCTCACTTCTGTGCCAAAAAAGGAATATCGTTATTATCTAACCCATGAATCATGATTAGGGTTGGCCAGAACTGTATATATACACCGTATATGACCGTATATTTGGTGATTTCCCTGCCAAAAATACCGTATATACACCGTATATATATGGTTCTGGCCAACCCTAATCATGATGGGTGAGAAGCGCAAACAAGCACACACATAGGTGCACGCACACATACACACACGAACACACACACACACACACACACACACACGCGCGCGCACACACACACACCTGCGCAGGGCTCCAAGATCTTCTGCCTCCATTACGTCAGCATGCAGACCATTGATGTGCCACAGTCGGCCTCGATGTACAGATACCTTGAGAAGAAGGTGCGCTGTGGGATGTGTGAAGGAAATGCTAAGAACAAGTGCTGTCACGAGAAAAATGTCGTAGCCGTCTTGTGCATACGTAAACAGGTGAGGCCTGTACCTTGCATACATACCTTACAAGCAGGCATTGTATGTGAATTGAATGCCCACAAGAAGGCATTGGATGTGTATTGAGTGCCCATAGAAAGGCATTGGATGTGAATTGAGTGCCCACAAGAAGGCATTGGATGTGAATTGAGTGCCCACAAGAAGGCATTGGATGTGAATTGAGTGCCCACAAGAAGGCACTGGATGTGAATTGAGTGCCCACAAGAAGGCATTGGATGTGAATTGAGTGCCCACAAGAAGGCATTGGATGTGAATTGAGTGCCCACAAGAAGGCATTGGATGTGAATTGAGTGCCCATGAAAAGGCATTGGATGTGAATTGAGTGCCCATCAGAAGGCATTGGATGTGAATTGGATGCCCCTGCACGAAGGCTTAGCTTGAGGGTAGGGTGCACAGAGAGAAGTGGCTACCAGACTTTGAACACTTGATCCAAGTCGGCAATGGGGTCTTGGGTGAAGCTTGGCAGTCTTTGAATGGTCAATTGTTGCAAACTGTTTTATAGACAATCTGTCACACAGACACAGTGATTGGTGCCCAATTTCAATGTACCAGGGATGTGTTATACAATTTTTGCGTCTCATACAGGATTCATTTTTAACATCGTATTTATCGCACTGAACGCTTCTGATATTTGAGTACCTATGGTTGGCCAGAACTACATACCTATATATACGATGTGTATACAATATTTTTGGCAGGAACATCACCAAATATACGATGAACATTTCTGGTGCGCATACACGGTTCTGACCATCCCTACGTCTTACCCATCCCTGCAATGCACCATCTTTTGATGCTGGTGCGCAACACACACACAAACATACACACACACGCACAAACACACACACGCACACAAACACACACACACACACGTTTAATCACCATGGTGGCACAGCGCACTCGATGCCTGTAAGTCCCTTGTAGAACTGACATACACTTAGTCATGACCGCTAGCACAGCGTCTGTCATTGCACTGCACACACACACACACACACACACACAAACACCCACACACACACACACACACGATGTGGACATGGCTGATGACGCTGCTTGGATGCCACCACCACTCACACGCCCTGTTGCTGCACAGGATATGCGGACGTAGCTCACAAAACTACGATTCTTTCACTTTTTAACTGAGTCCCCATCAGTACACGCATCTGCCAATGCATAGGATGTGCAGACGTAGCTCACAAAACTACGATTTTCCCACTTTTTTAGCTGAGTCCCCATCAGTAGACGCATCTGCCAATGCACAGGATATGCAGACGTAGCTCACAAAACCGCAAGCTTGACTACTTATAATAATGAGTCCTCACCACCACACGTACCTGTCACTGCACAGGATGTGGACACTGCTTACAAAACTGCGTGCCTAGGAGTGACCGAAGCTGACTGGCGCAGCCTTGCCCTGGAAACTCTGCAGGTGTGGTCCTATTTATAAACTTCCTTGTTTCAGGGTAGAAGCTTCTCGCACTAGAGTGTGAACTCTGATTGGTTGGGAGCAACGGAGGCTGACTGGCGCAGCCATGCCCTGGAGACTCTGCAGGTGTGGTCCTATTTATAAACTTCCTTGTTTCAGGGTAGAAGCTTCTCGCACTAGAGTGTGAACTTTGATTGGTTGGGAGCAACGGAGGCTGACTGGCACAGCCATGCTCTGCAGGTGTGGCGTCCTAGTTATTGCTTCCCTGTTCTAGGAGTAGAATGGTTGAGCAATAGAGTGTGCAGACCTTTGCTGGTCACATGAAGACGCTGGCTGAAGTGATGCAGCGTATCCCTGTAAGCACCGCAGGCGTGTCGAAGGGTACTGTTGTTTTTGGAATCGGCGTTTTATAAGAAATGCATTGCATGAGAGCAGTGATTGTTGACAGACTAAATGTTTTTTGGAATTGACGTTTTATCATTGCATGAGAGCAGTGACTTTTGACAGACTGAATATAGATCAAAAAATGGTCCATCAGTTTCGCAGGCTTCACAGTGGTGACAGAGGGGCAGATGTTTGTCATGAAAAGGCAAAAGGTGTTTCGGTTTGTGAAATGCAAAATTTGTGAAAAGCAGTTGCAGCTAGGAAAGGCACCATGTTAAATCCACAAGAGTTTGATTTGTGTGTGTATCTGTGTGAATATAATATGTATAGGATTGGCCAGAGCCATATATATACACCGTACATGACCGTATATCTGGTGATTTCCATGCCAGAAGTACCGTATATGCACCATATATGTGGTTCCGGCCAACTCAAACTACACATGAGATGGTGAGTGATGTATATGAGTAGGGTGCGAGGCGCCCCCATAATATGATCATCATATACCTAATATGACTTAATCATAATGTGGGTTCCGCATAATATTATGCTGTCCGCATAATGTTATATTTTCCGCAAATGGTATAGGCGGTATATCACCGCGTACCGCAAGTGTTATTGACCCTGACGGCGTGTCCGAAGCAGTTTAATTAACTGAATTACAAGGGCCTCGCTAAGCTCACCTTGGGGTTAGTTAAATTATATTTTAGCACGAACGGGGCAAGCCTCCCCTCAAGGCCCCCAAGGGGGACAAACAGCTTGGGAGGCTGGCCCTCTCTTGGGGAGGAAGGACACCAAGAGGAAGGGCGTCTTCAATCCTTTCACATGCACATGCACACACACGTACCCGCACGCACGCACGTACGCGCACACACGTACACGGGCACACACATGCACACGCACAATTATACAACGCACGCACACATGTACGTACACAACCGTATAATCACGCACGCGCGTACACAACGCACGCACAAACATACGCGCACGCACACACACACACACACACGCGCACGCACACACACACACACAACACACACACACGCGCACGCACACACACACACACACACACACACACACACACACACGTACGTGCAAGCACGCACACGTACGCGCACACACGTACGTACGCGCGCACACACACACGCACAAACAAGTATTCAATGCACACACGTACGTACACAACTGTATACGCACACAACACACGCTCATACACATATGTGCACGCACACACGTACGCGCACGCACGTACACATGCGCGCTCACGTGTGTGCATACGCGTGCACGTGCAGCTCAGAGGGCCAAAGGCTCTCGCATAGGCCGCATCGGGGAAATAATTAAATTGCGTGCCCCTCGCATAGCTCGCATTGGGGTTTTATTCAATCGCATTGATTACGCGCCTGTACGGTAACAATATATTTTTGAATGGCGCTCAGCGCGCTGCAGACATCTGTTTAACAAATGACGGCGAAACCATTTGGGATAGAACGGGGCCCAGATGGCATGTGCTGACAGAAGCTCCTGGGGACCTGCTACACCCCGCTGGAGCTCAAGTCGCAGCTGGAGACCAGAAGCAGAAAGACCCTTGCAGGCTATGATGCAGTCAGCACCGACAGTTATTTTAGCCTTGTGCCCTGAAGTGCCAGCGTTGCAACCACCTCAATAGCCCTTGCAACTTATCCCAGTCGATCAAGCAGAATGGTGGGCAGGCCCTGCTCAGCCTGAAGGGGAGCTGATGGAGAAGGAGGATCCTGATGAGGGAGCAGGTGGGCCCCCCCAAAAGCGCAAGGCACGACAGCTCCCTGTTGGCCTTACATTCCAACATCCAAGCAGCAGCAGGACTGCCACAAGGAGCTCATGCGCTTTGTCATTGATGCTGAGCTCCCTTTCAAGAAGCTGGACAACCACCGATGGGCCAGCAGGGGTCAGCTGGGGTGCAGCTTGAAATGAAGGGCTTGGGTTACATTTGAGCAGCAGCACCAGGAGCAGTAGTCACGTCAGACGCCTTGTGTGTTAACTGCTGTTTTCCCCTTCCTCAATTGACAACTCTCTTCTCAACCACTTTATGCAGAGTTCTCACCAATCAACTCCTTGGGTCCAAAATAATTCAAGTGCACAGTATGGGAATAATTCTTGGGTTTTCTGAGTATATCATAGTGTCATATGATAATATATAATATCATATGGTATCATATGATATGGGGGAAATGTCATATTATGCCTCGCACCCTATATATATGAGTGATGCATATGGTGAGTGATGTACATGAGATGGTGGGTGAAGTGGATCGAGTGTTGGAATGGCGGCGCAACCATGGTTCAACCAAAACGCTGTGAGTCCAGCCAAAGAGCTGCGAGTGACAAGGGTTGTCCTGAGTGTGCATTGCTTGCTGTGCGCTGTGCTTTGTGCGCCCTGAAGGCCGAGCGTGCATTGCTGTAGTGTGTACACCGACTTGGTGGGCTGGGACATTGATGTGTACACAGCGACTAGGTTACTTGGCTAGGACATTTATGTGTGCACAGCGACTAGGTTGGATAGGATATTGATGTGTGCACAGCGACTAGGTTGGATAGGATATTGATGTGTGCACAGCGACTTGGTTAGTTGGCTAGGATATTGATGTATGCGTTGAGCATGTTAACGCTGACAAGCCTGTGGGCACGCTTTTGATCAGCCTTTTTTGAAAGCACAAACACAGGGTGGCTCACATCACATTTGTTCCTGAAGGTGTCACACCCACACACACTCACCTTCACAAGCACACACACGCACACATTCATACATACATACACACGCACCGTACACACACACATACACACACACTAACCTTCACACGCACGAACACCCCTCATACACTCACCTACACACGAACACACACACATACATACACATACACACACATACATACACATACACATACACACACCTAAATCATACGCTCACTTTCACACGCACACACACCCCTCATACACTCACCTACACACGCACACACACCCCTCATACACTCACCTACACACGCACACACACATACATACACATACACACACATACATACACACACATACACACACTTAACTCATACACTCACTTTCACACGCACACACACACACACCATACACACACTTACCTTCACACGCACACACACACACCTCTTACACTCACCTACACACGCACACATACACACAAGCACACACACATACATACACACACAGAGCATGCGCCTAGAAGTGGCACGCAAAGCCTTCATCCGCATCCGTGACGTACGCCACGTAGAGCTAGTAAATCGTACGGAGCAGGGCCGTAAGATGGGTGTGCCTGAGGGCGTCCTCATGGCAGAGATTATGGCCTACCAGGGCAGGTACCAGGAAGCAGCACGGCTGTACACGCAAGCAGGTGTGTGTGTGTGTGTGTGTGTGTGTGTGTGTGTGTGTGTGTGATCCGTTGTGCATAAGCATGCAGGATGGCTCACCAGTACAGCTGCACTCACTCACATGCGTGGGCCAGTTTATGATCCAGGCGCTCTTTTTAAGGCTCTGGAGGCTCTGGCTGTTCGGAAATACTAGCTGTTAAACTCGCAGGTGCTTTTGCGCAGGCTATGAATATGTCGCAGGTGTTTTTGACGCAGGCTATGAATATGTCGCAGGTGCTTTTGACACAGGCTTTGAATATGTCGCAGGAGCTTTTGCCGCAGGCTATGGATTTGTCGCAGGTGCTTTTGACGCAGGCTATGAATTTGTCGCAGGTGCTTTTAACGCAGGCTATGAATTTGTCGCAGGTGCTTTTGCGCAGGCTTTGAGTATGTCGCAGGTGCTTTTGATGCAGGCTAAGAATATGTCACTCACCTGTGTGCTCCAGCTTCTTGCAGCTTCCTCTGCGAGTGCGTTTTAATAGATTCAATAGGCTTCAAAATGTGTGGAGCACGTTTGCTTGTGCAGCTTAGCAAAAGTTATATTTGATCCAACGACGCTGTTTCGTGTGCAGGTGCATTTGAGAAGGCCATGGAGATGTTTGGAGATCTGCGCCAATTTGTGATCTGCGCCGATTTGTGTGCAGGTGCATTTGAGAAGGCCATGGAGATGTTTGGAGATCTGCGCCAATTTGTGTGCAGGTGCATTTGAGAAGGATATGGAGATGTTTGGAGATCTGCGCCAATTTGTGATCTGCGCCAATTTGTGTGCAGGTGCATTTGAGAAGGCCATGGAGATGATTGGTGATCTGCGCCAATTTGTGATTTGCGCCTATTTGTGTGCAGGTGCATTTGAGAAGGTTATGGAGATGTTTGGTGATCTGCGCCAATTTGTGTGCAGGTGCATTTGAGAAGGATATGGAGATGTTTGGAGATCTGCGCCAATTTGTGATCTGCGCCAATTTGTGTGCAGGTGCATTTGAGAAGGCCATGGAGATGTTTGGAGATCTGCGCCAATTTGTGATCTGCGCCAATTTGTGTACAGGTGCATTTGAGAAAGCCATGGAGATGTTTGGTGATCTGCGCCAATTTGACGAGGCCAAGAAGTGGGCTGAGGAGTACTCACGCACAAAGGGAGACACTGCTCAGGTAGAGTGGTAGAGTGGTAGAGTTGTAGAGTGGTGGTGAAATGATTGTGTGGTAGAGTGGTAGAGTGGAAAAGTGGCAGAGTGGTGGTGAATTAAATTGTGTGGTAGAGTGGTAGAGTGGTAGAGTGGTAGAGTGGTGGTGAAATGATTGTGTAGTAGAGAGGTAGAGTGGTAGAGTGGTGGGGAAATGATTGTGTGGTAGAGTGGTAGAGTGGTGGTGAAATGATTGTGTGGTAGAGTGGTGGTGAAATGATTGTGTGGTAGAGTGGTAGAGTGGTGGTGAATTGATTGTGTGGTAGAGTGGTAGAGTGGTGGTGTAATGATTGTCATGGTCACAAGAACCGAAACGGAAGCAGGAGACTGGGAGATGGAGTTGAAGTTGACACGCACAGAGGTCAACAGATCATCACAACATGGATGTTGAATAGACATGAATGGAAAGAAGTCAGGGACACTCGATGCATAGTTCAGTGTCCTATGTAATGCATATAATATTTCATGCACTACATACCCACACAACGAGTCTAGCACACACACACACCAAACACACACACACGCACACATGCACACACACACACACACACACACAAACACACACACGCACACGTACGCACAGGTCCAGGAGCTCATCAATAAACAAGCTGAGTGGAGTGAGGAGACCAAGAACTTTGATGGTGCAGTTGAGATGTATATCAAGGTATGCACGTTTGATGTCTGCTCCCATGTGCTTTTCAGTGAGCCTTAGCGTAAATTTTACAGTGCTTGCAGGATTTCGTTTAATGTGCATCAAGGAATGCACATTCGAATTCGATGTCTGCTCCAATGTGATTCTTAGTGAGCCTTAGCGTGAGTTCAACAGTGCTTGCAGGCTTTCGTTCAATGTGCATCAAGGAATGCACATTCGAATTCGATGTCTGCTCCCATGTGTTTTTCAACTTTTGAACTCAACAGTGCTGAAAGGATTCATTGAACGCACATCAAGGAATGCACATCCATTGTTCCCTCCCTTGTGCTTCTCTGTTAGGTCAAGTGCAATGTATAATTATGTGATCTTTGCATTATGTGAACTTTGCATTATGTGATCTTTGCAATTTATAATTATGTGATATTTGCATTACAGGTATTCTCTCCTCCCTCCCTTGTGCTTTCCTCTAAGCTCAAGTGCAATTTGTATTCGTTTGCCCTGTTCCTGATACTCGCTGTGGAAGTACACAACTTGGAGAAGCGCAAAAGGTGCACAGGCTTCAAGGAACTGCAGCATGTACAACCTGTTGCTGTCCACTCCTGAATGATGGGGAACGGGTCACCTGTGGTAGCCGCTCTTAACATTGATACGGGTCATTTGATACGGGTCACCTGTGATATCTTAACATTGATACGGGTCACCTGTGTAATCTTACCATTAAAACGGGTCACCTGTGTCATCTTAACATTGATATGGGTCACCTGTGGTATTTTAACATTGATACGGGTCACCTGTGTTATCTTAACATTGATATGGGTCACCTGTGTAATTTTAACATTGATATGGGTCACCTGTGGTATCTTAACATTGATATGGGTCACCTGTGGTATCTTGACATTGATATGGGTCACCTGTGGTATCTTAACATTGATACGGGTCACCTGTGGTATCTTAACATTGATTCAGGTCACCTGTGTTATCTTAACATTGATACGGGTCACCTGTGGTATCTTAACATTAATACGGGTCACCTGTGATATCTTAACATTGATACGGGTAACCTGTGTAATCTTAACATTGATATGGGTCACCTGTGGTATCTTAACATTGATATGGGTCACCTGTGTTATCTTAACATTGATACGGGTCACCCGTGTTATCTTAACACTGATATGGGTCACCTGTGGTATCTAAACATTGATTCAGGTCACCTGTGGTAGCCCCTCTTAACATTGATGAACAACAGAGCCCCTCTGGAAGCCCCTCTGGTATTAGCTACCGTGATACAAAAACTGCGTAGACTGACCAAAACGTAAAATCGTACTTGTGTTTGCAGGCCAAAAAGTATGACCGTGCCATCGCCATCTTAGCCAAGCACA
>Ga0307960_1002605_pt1 | contig 10807 bp, 8 predicted proteins | sample OrgLakmetagen542_FD_201832 | JGI IMG/M metagenome (GOLD analysis project Ga0307960, IMG submission 201832) | Saline water microbial communities from Organic Lake, Antarctica - #542 | ecosystem: Environmental > Aquatic > Non-marine Saline and Alkaline > Saline | place: Antarctica: Organic Lake... | reverse complement strand
TTGGTGTGTCGTAATGTGCTGGATGTCGTACCGTGGTATGCGTCGTAGTATCATTCAACTGCTCGCAATTGCCTACAAGCTCGTCTTCCATCAAACTGTGTTGCAGGCACGAGGCATCAGTACCGAGGACCGATATCGCGCTGCTGCTGCGCTGTGGGAGCTGGACCCTGCAGAGGTAGGTCAACACATTTTCATGTGCAAGACCGATACACACATACACACATGCCGATGCACGCATACACACGCGCGCACACATGCACACGCACCCACACCTAGATAGGAGCACGCTAGTTAGGGATGCAAGGCACGGTTATAAAAGACATAATGACATATGAAAGGCACATTTCAAATTGATGTAAGGTTGGAGTCCTTGGTGAGCAATGCCACTGTAGGCAGCCTTAGATTTGTGGTGTTGGAACCGGCTTCCTAAGACTTGAAGGAACTTATGGGGCTTGTGCTTGCATGTCAAGTATTGAAGCGCCTCAGAGAGACGTCGTAACAGCCACAGCATACTGAGCAAGATTGTGCTGCAAGCTGCTGCCAAGGAGGCTGAAAAACCAGACTGCATCAAACATGTTGAATGGCAATTCGTTGCACCCTAGCGCTCTCGCCCTCTCCATTGTTCTTCGCTTCACATGCTGTTTCACGCACATTATCATTGAACAATATACTTAACGTGAACACTCCCCTCCTCCTGGCCTCTCCTTGTTCCTTTCTCCACACAAACTTCCATGTGCACATGCGCACAGACATTGAACAACAAGCTTCCCTGTACATGCAGATCCAGACGTTCCACAAGCTCGGTGAAGGCACTTTTGGGGAGGTGCTTCTGGGCAATTATCGAGGCACAAAAGTGGCCATCAAGCGCTTGCACGGCTGGGATGCCCCGGCACAGCAACAGGACGGACAGCCCTCAGGAGAGGGAGGAGGGGGGAGCAGCTTGGAGCGGTCGGAGGCGGCCCAGTCCTCTGTGGAAAAGGTATGTACAAGGCCGGAAAAAGTTTTGATACCCATTTTTTGTTCTCAATAATGACTATGGCAACACCCCTCCTTTGGCGCCTCTCAAGGAACTGGGTATTGGTTCTCAAGGTGTCTAAAAGCATGCCACCAAGCTCCATGTGCACCCTGTCAACTACACTGCCAAACTTGCCTATTCCTGATGTGCCCTTTTTGGTATTGTCAACAACCCTCATAAATAGGAGCCTGCAACTTCTAATCCTCATTGGCTTCCCTTCTAATTGCAGTGGAGTTTTACGGTATACAGTGCCAAAGTGGCTCCTTCTCCTTATTTGATGTGGGGAATGTTCTCGCTGGTTTCTTGAGCTACGGCTCTGCCTCATTTGTTGTGCATGGAATTGCCATTGAAGTATACAGTGTTATACAAGCAGGCGTTATTACACAGTGTACAGTATACAGTGTTATATAAGCAAGCAGACGTTATACACAGTATACAGTGTACAGTGTTATACAAGCAAGCAGGCGTTATACACAGTATACAGTATACAGTGTTGTACAAGCAGGCGTTATACAAGCAAGCAGGCGTACAGTGTTATACAAGCAGGCGTGTATGCGTGTGCTTGTGCAGCAGGAAATGCCTGTCAAGGTAGGAATGAGCGTTTCTCCCATTCCCTGACCCGCTCTAAAAGACATCATGTCGCCTCTCTGTCTGATCCAAAAGTAACCCCTCTCCATATGTTGTCACCTAACACGGACTCTCCTTGCTCCAACTAAACCATCGCACATTTGTTTCTTTGTAACGCTTAAGGCTAAACGCATTATAATATTGTAAAAAGGAGCTATTAATTCTGAAGCATTCAATTCTGGCCAGCAAGGGAACCGACCAGCTTGAACCTGCCTAAGAGCCAAGCTGCCTACAGAGAGCACGCTGTTTTTAGCCTTTGCTTACCCTCCTCCTTTCATGTTCCACCGCAGTTCTTTGAGCGTGAGATTGAGATCATGGCCTGCATCCGGCATCCCAATGGTGAGTGCCTTGCATGTACAGTCTCTGCCTAATGATTGCACTCCCTCCTCCAGGTACATGTACCAATCTGTAATGTATGTGTATGTGTTTGTGTGTACTTATGGCCGCGTTCAAAGTGCGCATGCTGTACTAAATCACTGTATCAAGCAGCACTCCTGTACTGTTTGTGATTGTAAAGGTTCCCTTCCCCCGACTGCTTTGCCTCTTTGGTCTTTTGCCTGACGCCCTCCTATACTCTTGTTTGTATCAATCTCACCTGCCACCTTGACACTTTTGTGCTCCGTAAAGGGCTTGACACTGGCTTTGTAAAGGGCTTCCTTAGCTACTTTTTTGCTTACATCCCTATCACGTTCAAACTACTATAGGAACCAATTTTCAGACTCTGCAATACAAAGCCTGTTTCTCCAGTGGGCCTCAGCCTCAGAACAACCTTGCACACAAAGAGTTACAATGCACTCATAACCGCACATACACACATACACGCATGCACTAACGGCAAAAATTATGATTGCAGTGGTCAACTTCTACGGCGCTTGCCACACTCCCCAAAACCTTTGCCTGGTTACTGAGTACTGTGCTCGTGGGTCGCTTGAACACTTTATTCATAAGTCAGGTACGCCAGCTTGTCATTGAGCAATCACTTTTATCCATCTCTAGGAGATGAGTTATGGCTCGATGCTTGTCTTAAAGTTAGTCAAGTTTAACACGTTTGTGTATACAAGCTCTCTTCTCCTGATTTTTAATTGTCCAATTTCTCCTTACATCCATACTGCCTTTTCTGGGCTCCTGACGTATGCTTCTTACGTCCGTTTTTTTGCACACCGACCTTCCAAAGTAACACACCATTTACAAAGCATTATACTGTGCTCACAAAGCCTCTCCCTTGTGTCAAAGTGTGATGCTCCCTTGCTGCTTGCAGTGCTGTAATGAATAGTGCAGAAGATAGCCTCTCTATAGTTACCAGCATCGCCAAGCTGCACACCAAGACAAACACATCATATTACTTTCTTGGTCATACACAGGCACGCAGCTCAATTTGGTCAGATCGATTGAGTTTTCCATAGACGTTGCACGAGGCATGAACTGCCTGCACGAGCAAAGGCCAGGTGAAGGGGTGACTGCTTGAAAGAGTTGGCTGTTGGTTTTGCACACGAAGCATGAACTGTCTGCGCAAGCAAAGGCCGTTGAGGAGACGGTGCAATGTGTCTGAAAGATGATAGGATTGCCGTTAAAATCTTGTCGAAATCAATCATGCAGAAGTAGTAAAGAGTGGATTTAAGGGGTGCAATTCACGCGAGGAGCGGTTTTCACTGCCCGTGTTGATGTCTCTTTGCCTGTTAAAGGCTCCAAACTTGTGCTCGCTCTATCTTACTGCTCACATTGATACCTCTCTTCCTTTTAAAGGCTCAAAACTTGTGCTCACTCTAGCCAGGGCCCCACCTCTGAAGGGTTTTATTCATGTCTGCTGACTTTTGTGCCTGCCTGCTTGCTCTTCTACACATTTGTTGAAACGAGATGAGCGCTGAGGTCTGTAGAGGAGCATGCCCATTTCATGCGATGTTATGTATGAAACACTGCTCCTGCTTTCCAATCACTGTGTTGCTGTCATCCTCACTGAACCAAAGGCACTGGCTGCACATATAAACACCCCGACTAGCTTCAAGCACCACACTGCCTGAGTGATCCAATCACTTTTCATTTGCAGCCATCATCCACCGCGATCTGAAAAGTGCCAACCTGCTGGTGTCCGCAAGGTGCGTTCGCTCCTTATTTAATTTTGGTAATTCATTTATCAATTTCATTGGTTTTCAAAAACAAGCGGTTGGTAATGTCCTAGATGCACATTCATAACAAAAGCGCTGCGTTGCTGGTTCCTTGAGGTGAATGTACTTTCTATGTACTGCAACTTGAAATGATCACACACTGCATCACCATCCTGTGCACGCGTGCAATCTATTTACATATGCCATAGGGATAATAAAGCATTGTGACGCCTACTGATTGCACGATGCCCTAATACAGTATTCACCTTTGCGAGGCCAGCCGAATTAATACGTTAATTGCGAGCTTTTGCGAGCTTTGGGGCATCTGTGTGCTCTGCTCTCTGTTGAAACCTCTATCTATGAGGAGGTTTGCGGTTGCCCATATTTTTACGGCAAAATGTGCATTCTGGCAGAAATTTGAACCCAGGACCTGCAGGCTTAGGCGGATAAGGCCATTTAAAGTCCGAGCATCACGAGGCCCAAATTTATTTGCTTATAAACATTGCGAGCCTGCTTAAATAATGAGTTATTTAGCTGCAATATTTCAAGTAGCCCTAGGGTGTATATATAGACTTATTAAGAGAGTGTGTGTGCACGAGTGTATACAAACGTGCAACACAGCTTTCTTCCCACACGCTTATACGCATGTACGTCACATCCCGTAGATTTGAGGTCAAAGTGGGTGATATGGGCCTGAGCCGCATGAAGGACCATGCACAGATCGTAAGCTCCAAGGCGTGCCTTGAAGGGACAGTCGAGTACACCGCCCCAGAGGTAGAGATGCAGTCCTGGCAATGCCTCTTACACTTTTTTTTAAGGCTGCTTAGGTAGAAAGCCAAGGCATCAGCTTGTGATTAGGCAGACTTCCTGCTGCATTCTCTTACTTACCAATCGTGATATCACCATCGCATCGCCATGCCCCCCTTTGTACACGCGCTTGGTGCTGTATTGTGGGAATGTGTGAACAACGTATACTTTGTCAATGTAATGAGCACACATCAAATGCCCATGCATGCACACACACACGCACACACATACATATATACATGCTCCCAGGTCCTTCGAGGAGATCCCTACTCAGAGAAGTGTGATGTGTGGTGAGTGCACCATCTGTCACCAGATCCAAGCACGTGCAAGTTTAGGTGTATGGACAAGAAAACGTGGCAAAGTTTTTGGACCTGGCTCGCTTTCTGCCTGACATCTTGTGGTAACGCCCTACCATTGGCACACAGCCTACCTGCTGAGTGCTTTCACGCTGAGAAATGCTTTGATTGTTTCTTGATCAGAGAATGACACTTTGGTATCAACCAGAATTCCATGCTCCCAAACTGCACGAGCTGCTAGCACAGACAAAGCCATGGCCAAAGCCATGGTGCGCGATCTTCTATGAAGATATTTTCTCCCTTGGCTTCGCACTTTCAGGTCTTATGGTGTTGTGCTGCACGAGCTGCTCACACGCAAGCGACCATATGCAGACTCAGACTTCCCAGTATACCTGCTAATACTGAGAATTGCGGATGGCTCGTTGCGGTTGCCACCTGTCCCCCGGAAGCAGGCCACACCCGGCCTCTGTCGGCTGGTGTCCAGGTATGGACCGCTTCTGTGCATACCTGTGTCTGTATGTACCTTTTTTTTTGTAGGTGCTACAAGTCTGTGGTATGGTGCTATAACAAGCACTCCTTTCCTTTTTTAACAATGCTCTACATACCCAGCCTAGCGGTCACACTTGTTGACTGATGGCTTAATCTGTAACCTCTGTAACCTCTGTACGTACCTTCTAAGCATGTCCGAGTAAGCCCCAGGTTGCGGCTGTCTGTTGTGATCCTGGGCTGTCACGGTGTGGGTGGCGCGTACAGTAAATGTACGGGACTTCATGCCGCAGTGTTATATACACAAGGAAAATCCATGCATTCTACCTGTGCCTGAATTTGTTTTTACAGTGATCCCGTACCTTAACCTTACCCTGACCCAGCCTGCCTGACCCCTTGATTTGAACCAAATCCTGACCCTGACCCTTAATCAGCTGTACCAAGGAAACTTTCCAGTCTAAGAAACCACTGCCGTGTTTCCTAGGTTGCGGAATAGTGCACAATTCAGGTTGGTGCGATTTCTGTTGCATGCCTGTGTGTGCCGATCCATGTTTGTATGGGCAAAAGAGGGATCAAGGAGTTTGGTGGAAGGAGCCCTGCTCTGTCACGCAGAGAATACTCAATTTGTAGTTCAGTGGTTTTCTTGCTAGTGTGCACTACATCCTTAAGGACCTTAGAGGTCGCGCAGCTTTTTAGGTTTAGCACCAAAGTGTGAATTGCAATTGGAGGCGCGTGCGGTGTAATCAATGGCAAAGTTGAAGTTGAATCAAACTACATTGAATGGGGTGAAAATACATGATGTCTTAGAAACGGCTGATCTGACAGCTTGATTGCTTTGTATTGGTCCTTCATTTTTGTATATAGCGTTGGCCTGAGCAATCGTTTCACTTTGTGCACGCGTCTCCCTTGGGGTGATCTCCCTGCTGCATTCCCAATGTCTGCCGCAGCATATCTGGCCCTGACAAAACCTACAGAGTATATGTGTTTTATGTACAACCTCTTGGTTCCTTCTGTGATGCAGGTGCCTTTCTTTTGTGGCTGCCGACCGTCCTTCCTTCCGGGACATCCTCCATCTCCTGTCCTCTGAGTACAAGGTTGCTCGTGGGAGAGCAGCAGGTAGGATTTGTGTGTTTTAGGAAGGCCGTCAGGAGCTGAACAACAATACCTCTAAGTAAATGTTTTTTTTAGGAAATAGTCAGCCATGCTTGCTAGCTTGTTTGCTTCCTAATAGCAATGAGGGAAGACTTTCTTGTCGTGCCCTCCTATGTATTAGGGGCAAGCACGTAAACAAAATTTGCACGGGGTCTCGTCCTCTATTTACGGAATGACATGCAATTCTACCAATAATTTTTGAGCCAGCTTGTTGTGTCACATTGAATGCTTTCCCCGCATTATCGCCCCTTGCACCTTTCAAGCCTGCTTTCTTGCGCCAGCTGAGAATCCCAACGCCCAACTCAATACTTAATGTTAGAGCATTTTAATGTTTGACAACTTTGAGTATAACCCAATACTTGAGTCTCCATGTTTTTACGATCGAACCGTATAATATACACCGTACTTTTGGTGATTTCCAAGCCAAAATACTGTTTGTACACCGTATATACATGGTTTTGGCCAACCCTGTACATGTGATATAAACATATGCATCTTGCAGCCGTGGCGCGCTCCCCGTCCTCCACCTGCATCCTCTCCTCTCCTCATTCCGACAGTCATAAGGGCGTACATTTCTTGGCACAAGGAGAGCTAAGGCAGCAGCGGCAGGTATGTTTTGTGTGTTGTTAGTAGCAAGCACTGATCAGCTGCCAAACAAAGCCCTTGACAGTAGCTAAGTAAGGTCACGGTAAGCAGGTCACTCTACCAGCTGTGCCCTCTACAATGCAGTATCTAGGCTACCTTAACGCATGCAAGCACGCACATTTGTGCACACACGCAAACGCAAACATGCATGCAGACAAGGTTTGAGTCAGAGGGGTCAAGTTATGCTAAGCATACCTCCTAGCATGTTGATTTATATCACTCTTCCCTCAATGTGCGCCACACGACTACTTGTAGGCCATGATAGGAAGTAAATCAATTGGTGGACCAATTATCACTTCCCTTGCCCATGTTGTGTCTTGTCGCTGAAACAACAGCATCAGTACCAGCAACAATAGCCAGATCATCCAGCACTTACAACGGCTTACCTAAAGCACCTCTGATCACGTGTGTTGTTTCCTGTTCCAGACATCCCAGTACAGCAAGTTTGCCATCCTCCCTGACTTTGATGACGCCATGTCCTTCCCCCCAGCTCTTGCTCCTGAGCAGCAACCTCAGCAGCAGCAACAGTCCAGCATCGCGCGCAAGCAGCTGCAGGCCTTGCAGCAAGAGACATGTTCTGCGGAGGTAAGGCTAGCAGGCAAACCAAGGGGGTTTTGTGTGCACACTTTGAATGATGCACGCCAACCTGTTGCTGTAGAGTTGCATCTTGTACGGTACATTATTATTAGTTGTGACTCGCACAGGTTTTATAATGCTGCCGTTTGTAAGAGATGGATCAGTGCAGATATCAAAGCACATCCTGCTGCAATACCTTGTTGCTTCATAGGCAGAAACAATTATTCCAAACTTCTCATTATGCTGCATTACCTTTGTTGGCAGCCAAGCTGTCTGGAGTTGACGAACATTCTCAAGAATACCTTAAGCTTGAGGGTAATGAACCACATGTTTTTCTAGTCCCACCTTGCGCAAACGTATGCAAATTAGCTCTAATGCGAAACCCCGCCACACCTGTATATTTCACAAATTCAGACATGCACACACACACACACACACACACACACACGCAGGCCAGCACTACTCCCCCCACCCGTGCTCAAGCCCCTACAGCTACCTTGCCTCGCTGCCCTTCTTCAGATCTAATTCATGCAAAGCCTGTGCAGCACGCAAAGGCCAAGGAGAGTGAAGCTAAGGTAAGTAAAATATAGGAGTTGCAGGCTTTTGAGCGCTCTGACGTTGTGATGTTTATCCCCTGAGTTCTGTGTCCTGTCCCTGTCACGGCAGCAGCAGGAGCAGCAACAGGAGCAGCAAGAGCAGCAGCAGGAGGAGCAACAAGAGCAGCAGCAGGAGCAGAATCAAGACCTACAGCAGGGCAGCACCTGTCGGCGCTCGTTCTCCTTTGACCTTAGTCAGCAGCAGTGCACGTACCCAGACGCCCTGGCCGCTGCTCCCGCAAGGCAGAAATCAGCTTCTCCGTTTTTGAGCAACTCTGCAGTAACCGTCCAGGCAGCAACGCCGCAGAGCATCCCTGGCTCTCCCTTTGCCAACACTGCCGACACATCAGCAGCCATCGTGCAGCCAGCAACGCTGCAGAGCAACCCAGACTCTCCGTTTGCCAACACAGCTCGTCCTTGCTTTCAAGATGATCGAAGCCCTAAATCTCCATTTGCCGATGCATCAGCAGCCACCGTGCAGCCAGCAATGCCACAGAGCAACCGAGGCTCTCCTTTTGCCAACACCTCCAATAGCTGAATGCCAGGGCACCTGACAGGTTCATGGGTGTGACATTTTGTTCATAACTCCAGCCGTAAATTTTAACAAGCTATGTAATGATGTGACATTTTCCTGTTTGTTGGCCCTTTTCGTTCGTTGCAATAAATAGTAGTCATAGCTACGCTACAATACAGTCAGGTCGACGAAGATTGAACACCTTGTTGTACTTTAAAAAACCAAATACGTCTTTTTTGCTTTTTCTGCTGCTATTTATTTCTTTTTCCCTATTTTGCACCTGATAGCAGGCACGTGTTTTAATAGGCAGATTTGTAAAAAGTGTGTGTGCTGGCTCCTGTTGAGCATTACCTGTAAAGGAAAGCCAAAGAGCTTCTTCTGCCATTCTTGAGCAGTTCTGCAGCATTTGAAATCATTTGCTTGTACATACAGCCAAGAAAGTTTAGAATGAGAAAGGTAACAAGGGAAGGACAAGGCTTGAGTCCTGCTCCCCGTATATATGCACGGGAAGAATGGGGCGAATAGGAGCTTGGCCACACCACGTGCAAAACTGCGGGAATCCCATCAAAGTTGAGACTGAAAACTACGCAAAGAGTGCAAGACCACACCCAGATATATTAAGGTTTACAAGGTTTACAAGTTAAGCCGTCAGTCAAAACGTGCGACTGCTAGGCTGCGTATATAAAACGTACAAAAACTCCGCCCCCACGGAACTCGAGGGAGCAAACTGGGAGGCCCTACTCACGTCAGCCATGCCGATAACCGAGCTCAACGTATACTTATTCATATGGCTCTGCAATCGCGCACGAGTGATCTGTTTTGTGCGCGGTTGCGGAGCAATCGTGCATTCTTTTTTGGGTGTGAAGTGCTCCAAACTTTCCAAAATGTCCCTCTCCTATACCAAGGTATTTGTGGCTCAAGAAGAGGGCTGCAGTAAGGCTAGACACTAGACACTCAACATTGGCGCAGTACCTTGCCTCCGGGTAAACGCCCTCATGTGCTTTTGTGCACGCGCCCGGAAATACTCGGGAGCGGCTAAGACTCATACGGCGGAGCAACATCTACCAGACTTCGGTTGACACAGTATGTGAGGAGATGGTGGCACCACAACACAACTTCAAGTCCCCAGTTTGTCATAACCCAGCCCTACTTGCTCAGTTTCAGTAGGTTTTATCAGATCAAACGCAGCTGAACAAGTCAAGCAGTCTGTGAGAGTCTGTGTCATAAGTTCGAAACACACAAGCACTGTGAGAGGCAAAAACAAGCTAGCCCATGCTAGAAGCGTTCACACCACGGCATTTCATTTATTTTCACTTCTAAGCCAGTAGAGACTTGACAGACGAGTGGTCAGTACGTGAATTTCGTTTCTTATCTTCCTGCACACCAAGAGTGTTGCTCTAATGTACATATGGTGCTCTCATTCGTGCATGTATGCTCTTTGTTGAGTCGTCGTTGCAACATGTGGGAAATATATCCAATGCGTGTTCGTCCATTTCCCTCTAAACAACCCGGCCAAAGCAACAAATTGCGTGCCATCAGATTGCTTCAATAAAACTAGCAAGGCCTCTCCACGGACAGCTGGAAAAGGCTCGATCCTTCCTTACAAGCTCTCCAATGGTAGCTCCTTTGCCTACAAGGTGTGTTGTTACAAGGAATCATGAGTGCACAAGAAGGGAGCATTTATCGGAGGGAAAAGTGTCATGGACACGCTGGGTTCCAATTAATCATGATTTTGCCTTCCTTTGATGCTGTTAAAAATAAAAAGACAGCAGCAGCCACAAAAGGGACATGCTTATAAAAAGTGCGGTGCGTGAAGTGTAGTTAACATCTGGTGCAAAACCAAAAGGAAAAGCACACTGCCTATCGTGGTCGTGAAGATATACGGATATACGGCGTACAACAGCATTTTACAATATCAGAGTATGGTGTAACAGCTGTTCCCCCCAATAAGAGGGTCTTTGGCTCATTGTACTAAAATGCAGGTATTTCGA
>Ga0307960_1002603_pt1 | contig 10809 bp, 10 predicted proteins | sample OrgLakmetagen542_FD_201832 | JGI IMG/M metagenome (GOLD analysis project Ga0307960, IMG submission 201832) | Saline water microbial communities from Organic Lake, Antarctica - #542 | ecosystem: Environmental > Aquatic > Non-marine Saline and Alkaline > Saline | place: Antarctica: Organic Lake... | reverse complement strand
AATGGCACTGTAAGTAGTGCTCAAGAAATGCCGGCCAAGTGAGGTGCTCTCTGCAGCACAGCAGCTATAGGATTGTGCAATGGCACCGTAAGTGGTGCTCAAGAAATGCCGGCCAAGTGAGGTGCTCTCTCCATCACAGCAGCTATAGGATTGTGCAATGGCACCGTAAGTGGTGCTCAAGAAATACCGGCCAAGTGAGATGCTCTCTCCAGCACAGCAGCTCAGGTAAAGGCACTGTCACCTGAAGTGGTGCTCAAGAAATGCCACTGCAACGGCTAAGTTGCTGGAGTGCAAACATAACGAATGAGAAATACGATTGAGAACTCGTCAGGAATGACATTTTGCGGGCATTGGAAACTAATCTGGTTACAACGTAGGTTTAGGTTAGGGTGCGTGATTGAATCGATCCAGGTGAAGAATTGAATGAACCAAAGGAGCCCCCCATGATGACGATTGATGTGGGGTGTGACCTTATAATGCCTGCTCAACCTCTCTTGTTTGCAAGCAACTTTTTACATCTGCCCTCGCTTTCTGCACAGAAATAGAGCTTCACTTATTGGGTGGTGCCTTATTGGGTGGTGCATGAGGAAGTTTGTCTCATACTTCCTGCACGACCTCTTTTTTATTCTGCAAGCAACTCCCAACGTCTGCCCTCGCTTTCCGCACAACAGGTGGAGCTGCATCTGGCTCGGCTGGTGCATGATGAGGCTTGCTATGCCGTCCAAGACCTGGTCATCAACGGAGATCCTGGGAAGATGCAAGCCTATCTCACCACAAGCCGTGCGACGACATACGACGGGTGAGTGTTCATTCCTGCCTGTGTCATCACAGAAACCGTGCCACTTCTCACGAGCCTTCCTGCCTGTAGTCTCATCACACGAGCCTTCCTGCCTGTAGTCTCATCACAAGCCTTCCTGCCTGTAGTCTCATCACACAAGCCTTCCTGTCTGTAGTGTGATCACAAGCCTTCCTGTCTGTGTCATTTTAGAGGAATGGGGACATTACCAACTTAATTATGAGCTTTACTAGCATTTATTATGGCATTTCTTGGAGGTCCTTTTGTGGTGGCAGTTTACTTTTGATCGTGCTCTTTTCAGTATCGATGCTCAGTAAATATTACAGTCTCCACAACAGTCATCACAAGCCTTCCTGCCTGTGTCATCACAGAAACTGTGCCACTTCTCACAACCCTTTCACTGTAACAAAAGCATTTTGTGTCATCACAGAAACCGTGCCACTTCTCACAACCCTTTCACCGTAACAAAAGCATTTCGTGTCATCACGGAAACCGTGCCACTTCTCACAACCCTTTCACTGTAACAAAAGCATTTCGTGTCATCACGGAAACCGTGCCACTTCTCACAACCCTTTCACTGTAACAAAAGCATTTCGTGTCAGCATCGTACCTCTGCTGCGTGCAGGCAGCCCACCCCAGGGGCCCTCACAAATGGGCTTGTTGTGAGTCGCATGCAGCGAATTCTGGGAATCGCTGCAATGGGTATAGGGGAAGGAGGTAAGTGTGTGTGTGTGTTGGTAATGTGTTGTGGTGTAATGTGAAATGTGAGTTGTGTTATTTATTTTGGCAGAGGCTTAAAATATGTTTTGTCTAGAGTGTTTTTGGTGCCTGGTAATAGGATAGACAAAATTATAGTTTTATGAACAACTGATCTCATATAATCTATTTATTTCTAATCAATACCTGTCTTGCTGCTCCAAGGTCACGTGACAATGATGGGGTGTGGCCTCTGCACAGATTGCACTGATGAGTGATAATAGGTACCAGAACTGCTGTACAAGGTTGCTTCATTGTCAGAATTGCTGTACATTAAAAATCACTACAATACAATACAAATCAGTACAATAAAATACATTGCAATACAATTCAATACAACACCAAGCTTGAAGCTTGGCAGCACCTCAACAGACCCCTAAAATTTTAGGTAATCCAGTCTCGTATCATTCCAGTTCCACACATCTGTCCACACACAACTGCGCTGCCTGGCCTCACGTTTTATCATTCCAGTTCCGTACATCTGTGCACACACGCCTGCGTTGCCTGACTTTCCATCGTGTCATTCCAGTTCCACTCATCTGTCCACACATAACTGTGCTGCCTGGCCTCACATGTTATCATTCCAGTTCCGTACATCTGTGCATACAAGCCTGTGTTGCCTGACCTCACATTTTACCATTCCAGTTTCAAAGATCAGCACACATATAAGACCTGCACTGCACTTGCCTCACAGCAGACGGCCTAAAACACATACAAAAAAACACATATAAAACCACATAAAAAACACATATAAAACCTGCAATGCGTCTGACTCATAGCAGACAGCAACGGAGTCGGCCCGCAGATGAAGGCAGTTACAACTTCAATGCAGATCCACACATCAATATGCCTAACCTCTAACCAGAATTGTGCACGCTCACCAACACAGAAGGCGAAGGAGTCGGCCCACAGATGAAGTCGGTCCTGTGTAGTTGGTGGATCAACCTCCTCTCCGACACACAGGTGAGTCGTACTTAGGGCTGGCCAGAACCATATATCATGTATATACGGTGTGTATACAGTGTTTTTGGCAGGGGAATCGTACAACAAGTACGGCCATTCGCGATGCTTTGCACTTTCCCTGCTAGGATTGGCAGGGGAATCGTAAAACAAGTACGGCCATTCGCGATGCTTTGCACTTTCCCTGCTAGAATCGGCAGCGGAATTGTAAAACAAATACGGCCATTCACGATGCTTTGCACTATCCCTGCTAGGATAATAGCATGCCCTAGGATACTTTCCCCTCAGATAGCATGCACTAGCTTAAGGCCTATGATACTTTTCCCTCCTAGGACAGCATGCACTAGGAAACTTTGCATTTTCCCTGCTAGGACAGCATGCCTTCGATTGGGTGTCTATACTATTGCTACTCTGCATTCAGTGGGCCCTACGTTTGCATGTCTATTTAAAACTGCTTTCAGTAAGCCTTACAGTCAGGTGTCTATTTACTTCTACATATCGTGGGCTACTATATAGTTTAAGGTCCTCCCTCTCTGACAGTGTGTGCAATACCTTAATCGATCGAGACCTGCAAATACTATAAAGAAAAGAAAAGAAAAGAAAAGAAAAGAAAAGAAAAGAAAAGAAAAGAAAAGAAAAGAAAAGAAAAGAAAAGAAAAGAAAAGAAAAGAAAAGAAAAGAAAAACTACGCAGGCAGCAAAACACTCCCCGCAATTACTAGTTTTAGCAACTCCCTTGTTTTCAACGGCAAGCAGTGTGTAGAGCTCGCTACTCCATGGTTTGCGCATTACCTTGCAAGTTACTTCCGATTAGTTTGTAGGCTCGCAGTTTCTAGTTAACAGGAGCGGCTTTGCTACTTGGGGCTTACGGCTGCACCTGTACTGAAACCTGCATTTGGTGGGACCCTGTTTATCTAAAGCTAGGGCCTCCCTCCTCCACAGTGTGTATGCGCAGTGTATGCGCAGTGTCTATGCGCAGTATCTACAGTGTGTATCCAGAATGTGTATCCACAGTGTGCATCCACAGTGTGCATGCGCAGTATCCACAGTGTGTATCTGCAGTGTGTATGCGCAGTATCCACAGTGTGCATGCGCAGTGCCACACACTGGTCGAGACTTACACTTGAACTACCTTACAGATTATGCAGCTGCAATGACAGTATGTGCAGTCTTTCACAATCTCATGGATGTAGTAACTTACAACTGCATATAGGAGTCTGGATGGGCATCAGCCCTCTTCCATTTCAGTCATGTCTCCATTGAGACATCTGCAGCGCGTGATTTGCTTGGAAACCATGTGCAGGTGCAAGCCATCGTCTGCGCTTTTGTGAGGTCACGCGTCATTTGCACGGAAACAATGTGCAGGTGCAAGCCATCGTCTGCGCTTTTGTGAGGTCACGCGTAGAGCAAGTAGCCAACCGCCTGACAGAACTTTTTGGCCCGACCGCCTGACAGAACAATTTGGCCTCAGCGCCTGACAGATCTATTTGGCCCCACCGCCTGACAGATCTATTTGGCACAACCACATGACAGAACTGTTTGGCCCGGCCGCCTGACAGATCTGTTTGGCCCGACCGCCTGACAGATCTGTTTGGCCCCACCGCCTGACAGATCTATTTGGCCCCACCACCTGACAGAACTGTTTGGCCCAACCGAATGACAGATCTGTTTGGCCCCACCGAATGACAGATTTTTTTGGCCTGGTCGCCTGACAATGCTGGCAGAGCTTAAATGTGGCCCTGCCTGCTGCCACTGTTTGTTTGCTGCCTCTTTGGGCAATAAGGACGGGATATTTCTAGAAAAGGGAAGATACAGGAAACATAGGAGACCCATACACACAGCGAGGGTGTGAGTGCTTCTGGTAGTGACGTAGCAGAGATGAAGCTGCAAATAATAAGAGGCGCCTTAATTTGGAGGCACTCCTCACTCCTTTATACTCGCTGCCCTTGTGGTCACGAACCTGGGGTGGGGCACGTGCTTGCCTGATCGTCAAAGAGCAATAATCAGATGTGAGACACTGATGTGAGAAGGGGGTGTCTGTGCTCATGAGAGTGTGTGCTTGTGCGTGTGTATGTGTGTAGTATGCTTGTGCGTGGCAATATCCTGTCAATGTGTAGCATGATTGGTAGTGTCCGCAAGGTGTGCAAGGTGTCCACATCATTTACTTAGTTATAAATCAAGGAGGAAGAGTAATTAAATTGGCAGGGCTTTCAAGTGATCTAGACTTGGGCTTATTGAAAGCCCTGCCAATTTAATTACTCAAGACAAGTGTTCACGTAAAATGCATCGTAGCTTTGTCCCCAATAAAACACCAAATTATTCTACTGATGTGTGTGTGTGTGTGTGTGTGTGGTTGTGTGGTTGTGTGTGTGTGTGTGTGTGTGTGGTTGGTCTTAAGTACTCCTTCAATTTGGCACTGCTTGTGCTTTTGTAAAAGCTTGCTCTGCAGGGAATGGCCGTCAGTTTTTAGTTCTACTTTTGGATTGTTTGTAGGTCAAGGGGAGCAAACTCCCTATTACGATGCTGAAAACAAGCCGAGACAGCAAGAAAAAAAGAAGAGAAGAAAAAAAAGGGGGAGGTACAAGCTGATGTCGAGACTCCAGATCTGGAAAAGAGAGTTATGACATACAAAAGTGATGTAAAAAAAGAGAGAAAATGGGAACCCAACTCCAACTCCGACTCAACCCAAAGTTTCCCTGAGGCAGGAAGCACAGCAGTCTGCTTTTAAACAAGTCCGTAGTGGGGAGAAATTCTGAGGGAGGACAGTTAGTTCTCCATCTGAGCTTGTTCTAGCCCAACCGGTTGACATAATGTACGAGATTGTATTGAAACAAGCTCTGTGGCATATTATGTTCTTTTAGTGCCATGATTCCAATTTTGAATGGATTTTGTTTACAGGGGCTTGCAGTGCTATTGCGTTGGATGAGCCTTATATTCCCTTTGGCGTGCAACTGTCTTGACTGTAATAAAAAGCAGACTGCGTAGTCTTTTCTTTTCTACGCGGGCAGTGAAAGCCACTCCCCACATTAATTAAGGATAAGGAGCCACTTTGGTACCGAGTACCGTAAAGCTTCTCCACCGCGAAAAGGAAAGGAATAATGAATGGGGATCAGGAGGGTTGCGGGCTTGGCCTGAAACCGGCTCCTGATGAGAGTTGATAACAGTACTGGAAAGGGCAAGTCTAGTATGGACAAGTCAAGACATAAATACAACTCAACTCCTTCAAGATTCGCACAACTCAAGACTTTAAGATAGAGATACAAGTAAACTCTTGGCTTAACCTTTGAGAGTTCCTGCGCCCCCAGGAAGTAAAAACTACACAGGCAGTGAAAAGCCACTCCCCACATTAAGTAAGGAAAAGGAGCCACTTTGGTACCGGGTATCGTAAAAGTCCTCCATCAAAAGAAATAGATAATGATCAATGGGGATCGGAAGGGTTGCAGGCCTGTTATGATACTGTCTTCAGATTAGAGCTGATAATAGTGCTGGAAAGGGCACGTCTGGTTTGGACAAGTTTGGCAGCATAATTGACATTCTGTATATGAAGCTTGGCTGGAAGCAAGCTTCATAGCTCTTTGAGAGTCATGAACCAGCTCCTAATAAGGCTCCAGTGTGGGATTGTTGTAGATGGTGCCACCCACTTCCAATAGTATGGTGTGGGGGTCAACGGTCCGCCAAGCCCCCCCATAAAGGTGTGTTTAACGTCTCCTTCCTCTCCACGTGAGAAGGAAGCAACAGCTCAAGCAACGCCTAAGAGGAGATGGCTCAGACAAGTCTGAAAAAAGAGCGAGTTTGTTACAAGAGGACCATCTAAACTGGCCAAACAACCAAATAACCATAAAACCGTTGCTCACATTATAAATCCAGGGAAAATCACACGATTCGTCCATGCCATTGATTTAGCTGTGGCTCATACTTGCAATCCATGCTTAAGCTGGTACCATGATTCGTCGTGACGGGAAGCTCCTTAAAAATGATGCAGAGGAGGCCTTTGTGCAGTTTCTGCACGGCGCTCAGCTGGTTCTGAGGTCTAGTGTCTTCACAGTTCTTGATCTCGATGAGGTGGATGTCACGTTGGAGAATGCTAAGACCTTTGGGTTGGTGCTGTCTGGGGAAGGTGGATCTGCTAGTGTCTGGCGGTGCTGCTGAGGTGTTCCCGATCTCCCTCAGCCTTTTACCTTGCATCCCCCTTTCCCAAACACTTTTTTAGAACAAGCTTAATTGGCTGAGATCTGTCTTCGTTTTGTGCTGGTTGAGGCCTATTATTGTTTTAACACTAATTCTCACTTGACATTGCGTTGAAAAAGAAGAAGTGTCGTGTGCAAAAAAGACTTGCTAAGCGCGCTGCATTCCTAAAGTTTTAAACAAAAACCCTGAGCTGCACGCTATGCTATGTCAACTTAAATGCACACAGCCAATGCCGTGACTCCAATTCCGTTGGTGAAAATATCCCCTTTTTAATGTTGGCAGGTCCAGCCCTTATTCAAAAAGATTGTTTTAACATGGCTTAGTTTTCCAAGGACCCTAAACATCGCTAGCAAGTTTGCCAAACAGGCATTCTGTCTTTCGCCCTTTTTCTTTCCCTGACTCTGCCTATTGGATACGCAAATTTGTGTGACCATGCTTAGGCATACAGACCGCACACTTCTTTCTAGCTTGCTAAGACATATGTTATTTCTGCTGGCATTTACGGTAGCCAAGTGTGAGGTGCGGAATTTTTGCAGGCAGGCAGGAAAAAAAGAGGGAGAAAAAACTACGCAGGCAGTGAAAAAATCACTCCCCAGGGCAGGGCAGGGAGTTCTCTAGCTCGCTGTCTAGGCTTTATTTGTATTTTTTGAAGGGCACGTTAGGAGTGATGCGGACTACCACTAGCTGGGCTGTACTTCGAAAGTGGACATGAGCCGTTGCAGTTTTATCTGGTTCTTTTAATCCGCTTTCAAGTCGCATGCTTTGACTAAGGCCTTTCCTTGTTAACCTTGTAATCCACTTTCAAGCTTAGGAGGTTTGCCATCCCTTCTTCTAATTATGAACGTGTGCCGACAACTGTGCCACCATAGCTTCATCTTGATCTGTCCAAACATGTCATGCGCAACGTCAGTCGGCTCCGCTTGCGTGCGCAGAGGCAGCAGCGTGGCTTGATGGCTTTTGTGTAGGATGTGGCCATGTATTGGTGAAGATGATAACGTTCAAAGCGAGGTGCTTGCTCTTTTACTTTGTGATCATCAAGTTTGTGAGCTAAGGAAAGCTTATTACTGTTTGTTTGCACCTTTGGCTCTTTGAGATGCCCTAGAGGCATAGGCGTAAATGGCTGCCGGTTACCCCATTTGTAAAGCCTTTACCTCATTTTCTGCCGGTTACCCCATTTGTAAGGCCTTTTCCTCATTTTCTGTGGGGCGTGGTTTCACTCCCTGCGTGTTTATAACACTTTTATATTGCACATTTGAGCAGCCACAGTGTGCTTCATATGCCTCAAATACAAAATGCATATCATAGTATCATGAAAACAGAGGCAATAACTGATTAGAGCTAGAAAGCGAAGAATTACACCCAGATACAAAGCACAGTCATCTCGTTAAAGAATTACACACACTAATACAAAGCACAGTCATCTCGTTTAAGAATTACACACTGATACAAAGCACAGTCATCTCGTTAAAGAATTACGCACGCTGATACAAAGCACAGTCATCTCGTTAAAGAATCGCCAACAACGAAAGCCTGACAGGAGGCTTTGTAGGTGCCCACACCTCGTGAAATATCACAAATCAATTATTGTGGGTCAGGAGTGGTCGAGCGAACAATATAATCGTCATGAATTGTCAAGCAGCACTTCCTAGCAGACGTAATGGATATGTACACACTCTCCTCCTTCCACGATGGTAAGCAGTTTGTAACGATTGCAGCTCACAGTTTTAAGGGCGGAACGTAAGAATGATTGTGCAGGCACAGTATGAGGACGCTCCTGTGGTCAATCCAGGGTTAAAGAAAGGAAAAGAAGGAACAAAAATGAAGCAGGCAAGGTTAAAACAATCATAAGACCGAGCCATAAGCGCCTCGTGAAATGCTTGGTAAAAGGAGCAGGAGTAATTGGGACAAAAAAAATGCAACACTGGCTTATTTGTGCGGCGCCGTATGGTAAATGGTAAGGCCGCGCGTATTCTGAAGATATGTGCATGCCACAGTACTGTTCGACAGAGCCCCACAGAACCCCATTACCTTCCTAGTGGAGCGTCATGCCCTAATGGTGTGCGACAGAGACAAACAAGGAAGAAGCACTTTCGCTCACGAGGGGTCATACAGCAACACTATCATTGAACCAAAAATAGCATTTTGCTCCTTATGGGGTATACCACAACGCTGTCATTGAACAAAAAAAAGCATTTTGCTCCTTATGGGGTATACCACAACGCTGTCATTAAACCAAAAATAGCATTTTGCTCCTTATGGGGTATACCACAACACTGGCATTGAACCAAAAATAGCATTTTGCTCCTTATGGGGCATACCACAACGCTGTCATTGAACCAAAAAAAGCATTTTGCTCCTCATGGGGTAAACCACAACAATGCGTGATGGAGACAAAAATCACACTTTTGCTCCCAAGGGGAGTAATCATAACATGAACGACAGGGTGATGGAGACAAAACAAGGAAGTGCATGCTTGTACGGGGGAACGAAAAGTGCATGCCACAACACAACGCTGCATGATGGGAGAAAAGAAATGTGCACGCCACAACACAAGAAATGTGCACGCCACATCAAGAAATGTGCATGCCACAACACAAGAAATGTGCAAGAAATGTGCATGCCACAACACAAGAAATGTGCAAGAAATGTGCAAGAAATGTGCAAGAAATGTGCATGCCACAACACAGGGTATGTGCATGCCACAACACAAGAAATGTGTATGCCACAACACAACGCTGCATGATGGGAGAAAAAAACACTCTGCTCACAAGGGGGGCATATGTCATGACTCTGGGTGACGGAGATACAGCTGGAGAGGTCAATGGTGTGTGCATCGCATGAAACTATGAACACACACACACGCACAAACACACACCCTCCCTCCCTCCTCACCCCCCGTCCCTGCCATGCGCCCGTAAGCTTAACTTTGAAAACAGGCTATGGCCGTTGCCTGGTTTTGCAGAAGAGTCAGGGGCAACAAGGACATCACTGTGGCTGCTGGTTTGGTGCATTCTGAAGCTGAGCTTTGAGAACATGTTTTGAGGGCTCTGGGCATGGTGGAAGGAGCTGGAGTTACGGGGCTCTCCTGTGTGTGTGTGTGTGTGTGTGTGTGTGTTTGTGTGTGTGTGTGTGTGTGTGTGAGTGTGTGTGTGTGTGTATTCGGTGTATGCACATGGAACACACGCAAGAATACTCTTTGCATAATGACAACGATACACACCCAATAATAATATGCACCCACGCATATACACACAGAGAGAAAAGGAGGCATCAGACTTAGCCCACAACAGGATATGGGCGTAGTAGAACACGCACACTTACACACACGGGCACACAGACACACACACACACACATAACACATACACATATACACATACACACACTCACCGCTTTCAACCTCGATGCCCATCTCTACACTCAAAGTACCAGCTGGAAGGCCATTATACTCCAAGGGGACCTGAAGTGGTCGTTATGCATTTGTGTGTGTGTGTGTGTGTGTGTGTGTGCGTGTGTGTGTGTGCGTGTGCGTGTGTGTGTGAGTGTGTGTGTGTGTGTGTGTGTGTGTGTGTGTGTGAGTGTGTGTGTGTGTGTGTGTGTTGGGAGTGCCTGCATGCTAAATAACCAGAATTGACCAGAACCATACACATACGGGGTAGCTAAGGTGTTCTTGGCAGGGATTTGATCAAATACACAGTCATATATGGCGTGTATATATATATACGGTCATGGCCAAATCTGCAATTAAAAGGCTCAGGCAGGCACTAGTATGCCCACACGCACGGCACACACACACACACATACACACACACGTATGCATACCTCAACTTGGACGAAATCAATAGCCCTGGATTCCTTTCCATCTTTTCTGGCCCCTGCAAAGAAGAGGGAGCATGCGTGCATGTGTATGTGTGTGTATGTGTGCCTGCGTGTGCCATGTGCAGTTTGTTATGTGTGTTTGTTGAGTGTGACTGTGTGTGTGCGTGTATGTGATTGTGTGCGTGTGTGACTGTGTGTGTGTGATTGTGTGCGTGTGTGTATGTGTGTGTGCGTGTGTATGTGTGTGTGCGTGTGTGTGATTGTGTGCGTGTGTGTATGTGTGTGCGTGTGTG
>Ga0307960_1002599_pt1 | contig 10814 bp, 8 predicted proteins | sample OrgLakmetagen542_FD_201832 | JGI IMG/M metagenome (GOLD analysis project Ga0307960, IMG submission 201832) | Saline water microbial communities from Organic Lake, Antarctica - #542 | ecosystem: Environmental > Aquatic > Non-marine Saline and Alkaline > Saline | place: Antarctica: Organic Lake... | reverse complement strand
ACACAAACACACACACACACACGTGCGCACACACGCACACACACACATACACACACACGCGCATACGAGCATACAAACATGAATTCACACGCATACACGCACACACGCACAAGCACACACACACACATACGCACATACGTGCACGCACACGCATACACACACACACATACACACACACACACGCAAACAAATACACACACGCGTCATGCGCACACACACAAGCACACACACGCAGACACATGTTCACACACTCAAACACAAACACGTGCATGCACAAATACTCACACACTCAAACACTGCCATACACACATGCACAAGCACACACTTACACTTACTTACAAACTCACACACACACACACACACACGCACACACACACACGCACACACACACGCACGCACGCATACTCGTACACGCGCACACACACACACTCACACAGGTAGCCGTTTCATTCATGGCGTTCACAGCCAAGCTGGCTCTTTCAGACTGTTCTTGAGCAATCCGACTTCGTTCAGGACTAGCAGAAGAGTCAGGGCTCCTGCATCCACGCCTGGTCAGACTTCTGATGGTACCCCCACCCCTTGGCAAACAGAAGCGTGCTTGGGTGCAGTCAGAGTAGACAGAAGGGCTTGTGGTCTAGCGGTTATAGCGGGCGTTGCTGCTCAAGTTTTGTTAGAGCCAGCCGAGCCTTCTGTGGCTATTGACATTGCCTATGACAAGTAGGTTTGGGCCGTTTGTGTGTGTGTGTTGTGTTGTACAGACTTCACTGCACAAAGGGACTGGTGCACTGCAAATCTACACCACAGTTGCGTATCCGAGCACACATCCGCACCTCTTCGCAAATGTGTGTCCATGCCTGCAGGTACACGACCACCCCAAGTGGCCTAAAAATATTGGATGTCAAGTAAGTGTTTAAGTGTTTTTCACTTGAAATCGCGTGTCAAGTATGCATTCACATTACATGTTGCAATTCGCTCATGCAGCTTCAAAATCCTACTTATGCACCCCCCACACCCCCTCCCACCCCGACCCCCCCTCACACACTTGTGTGTTAACCTTAGAATGACAATCACCTGAAATTCAACTGGGTGGCTTCTGCAATTTGTGCAGGGTTGGGTAAATCCTTGTATAATTGTACGTTTTCAGGCTTTTCTGCCCAAACACCGTGGATGCACTGTGTTTTTTGTTTGTTCCTGGCCATCCTTACTGATATGCGCGAGTACGCCTGCTTTCTTTGTTCTTGCAAGGCTTAAGCTTGTTGGATGCTCCCGTCCTTTGGATTGTGGACGGAATAGTGGCATCCTGTGCGGTCAATTGAGCAAACCCAAACTAGTTGGTTTAATCTGGTTTAATCATAAAGCGAGGTTTGAAAAGAACAAAAACCCAATGCGAGCAATGACACTTAATTAATAAACACAATGCGAGCCTATGCGAGAGCCTTCTGGCTGCACCTATACGCATATGTAAGCGCGTGCGTGCGCATGTGTGCGTGCGTGCACGTACGTGCGTGGTTGTGTGCGTGCACGTATGTGTGTGTGTTTGTGCATGTGCATACATGTGTGTGCGTGGGGTACATGTGTGTGCGCTCATGTACGTGTGCGTGCATGCGCATGTGAAGGGATCCAAGACGCCCTCTCTCTTGGTGTCCTTCCTCCCCAAGAGAGGGCCAGCCTCTTAAGCTGTTTGTCCACCTTGGGGGCCTTGAGTGGCGGCTTGGAAGGCTTTCTTGGCCTGTCCGTCATAAATTCAATTAAGTAACCCCAATGCGAGCTTCGCCAGGCCCTTGTAACATCGTTATGTAAACTGCTCCCGACACTCCGCGAGGGGGTGAAAAACGTTCGCGATATGCGGTGATATAAGTACTGTACGGTATTGCCCTTTTGTGCTCAGGGAAGGGACGGGTGAAATTCCTGAGCCAGGAGATACGGTGGTGGTTCACTGGGCCGGTTACACAAAGGTGAGCTTTGTGTCTTGTAGAAATATCAAGGAGGTGCGAGGCTGCCCTTTTTCCCTCTGGCAGACCCAAACGATTTATTTTCTGTCTAGATGAACTTTTGTTTTGCTGCCATTCTCTCCATATATGTGGCACTGTTTCCGTACCTATTTCTTGTTCAGCTTCTCACGTTGCACAGCACAACAGACATTTAGGATCATTAAAACTTTGGACAGAGTAGTGTGTGCAGGTTTTGTGTGAGCCAGCGTTCTAAGCTGCAAGGTTGATGCTGTACGCCTAGGAGAAAACTACACGCTAACCTATACCTGATTAAACAGCAATTGAACTTAGCTCCTGTGCAAAATAGGGCTACCAGGGCAAGAGGATTGACAACACTTCAGCTCGAGATGAGCCCTACACCTTTGTCCTTGGACAGCGCCAGGTACAGCCTTGTCTATATTTACACCCACCCACTTTTATACTGCAATGAAACAGATGTCGCATGTTTATGCCTGGACAGCCTTTTAGAATAAATTAGGCAAAATATGTAGTACCCTAGTAGGATGGGCCAAAGCCTTGCAAGTATGATTACGGGTACTTTACGATATATGCGTAAAATTGGCCAGAACCATATATGTATACAACGTATATGACCATATATTCGGTGATTTCTCCGCCAAAAATACGCCGTTATATATAATGTGTGGCTCTGGCCAACCTTGTATATACGCTATTTATAATGCAGGGGGGGGGGGACGTTTCCGTATTCCGTATTGTTCTGTACAAATAATTGCAGGTACATACACCGTAATTTTGTTTACACATACCGTATTTCTGTAGACAATATGGTTTTACACAGGTGGTGCACCCCAGACTCAGGTTCAAATCCAAAGAAACATTTTTGCTCTTTTTGGTCAACTTTTTATTAGTGCCTCCTTTAACCAGCACCTCCCTTTTCTTTCCACATTCTTTCAATGCAGGTATTAGCATTAAACACAAAGTTGTAAGTAGTTGTTATAGTGGGGTTGTCTTGGCTTTGGACAGGCCTGGCCCTTTAAACTTTTACATAACAAAGTTGGTTACCGGTGTGCAGCTCTTTAAAAGCTATTGAATAAGCGTATCGTGTTTAATTCTGCAAGGTTTCAATTTCTCTGCGGGTATGTACGGAACACGGTTTCAACACGTGCATATGTACATATGTACCTCTATACACACGGTAAACACGGTTTTTGTAATAGTGGAATATGGTTCTGGCCCGCCCTAAACGTATATCATAATATAAGACTCTTAGTATGTGAGGGCAATTCTGCTGAGGCTTTTTCTGCATGGTGTTGAACAGCTCCAAGTAAAACCTAAAACCTGCACATTGCTTACAAGCTGTACGTTTGTACAACTGCTGGTCAAAATTGAAGGAACGCTTTGTTAGGGTTGGCAAACATTGTAAGTGGTGTCAGTGTGCATACAGCAATTTTAGCGGGAATTTTTGCATTTGTACGGCTATGCAGTGTGTGTTTGTGTGCATACAGTTCTGGCCAACCTTACGCTTTGTACAATACCTTGCTTTAATATATTAATATACCTATCACTCTGCCAGATTGTCGTGTAAACTATGGTGTGTTGACAGTGCTGGCCAGCCCTACACATATCACATATGTAGGATTGGCCAGAACCGTCTGTATACACCATTATATGATTTGCCAGAACCATATATTATATATTTACGGTGTATATACGGTACTTTGGGCAGGGATTTAAAATATACGATCATATACGGCGTGTATATACGGTTCTGTCCAACTTTAACCATGTATAACTGTATGTATGGTAGTTCCCCTGCTAAAACGACTGTATACACACCGTAACTACGTATATATGATATATGATATATGCATAGTTTTGGCCAACCCTGCACATATGTTAATTGCCAGATCAGTTTTGTTACTTACGCAGAGGTGGTGGACAGGGTTGGGTGTTCAAAAGCCGTTAGCTCAAACCACATGTAGGGACATTTAGTTCAGTAATTTGTATATTGTACTTACTCCAGCCGAGGTATACCTCACGTGCCCTGTTGATATGTATTTATGCTGTACCACACTTGAATAATGAGAGGAAGTAGTCTCACCCGCCCATAAGGGCTGATAGCCTTATAATCCTACTCCTTTGTGAGCATTCCGTCATAAGTAAGGGTGGGTCATGACCTCGCCGAGACTCGCCGAGTGTGAGGCTCGCCGAGCCGTGGCGAGCCTCTTTCCTGGTGTGGAAGACACTCGTCGGCCAGCAAGGGTGTCCACTTTTTGGGCAGAATCAGCCCCATCTCCCCAGAAATCCCCAAATTTTCCCAAATCCGAGATTCTCGTGGCTGAATCGGCTGACAGGCCCATATTTTAGACCAAGTCTTCATTTAAAATATCAATCTATTATATAACACCAGGAAGAGTCAAAAAGGATGGGGGGTATAACCGCTAACCGAATTTTCCTGGCTCACACGCCCATATTTCCCACCCGGTCTCAGCGCTAACATTCATTAATATATATATATATATATATAAGCGAACAGCAGAAAACGTTTCGGCTCAATCTGTGCAGATTTGAGAATGTGATTTTCTAACCGTAATGCACCAACTCCGGCCTCTCCAGCGAGTGCCGAGCCTCGTTGAGGCTCGCCGAGCCTCGCCTGCAAAATCAGACACCCTATTGACCCACCCTAAGTCATGAGTGTGTCAACTCCTGCTGCTCATTTACATGCAGGCCATCCCTGCCTTTGAGGAAGGTATTGCCACCATGAGGGCTGGTGGAATTCGGCGAATGGAGATACCAGGGGAAATTCCTTCTCTGTCTTACCCTCGGGACCGTTCACAGCGTTTCACCAACGAGTTGGTGCCCAACTCGGAGGGCAATGTAAGTGTGTGCCTTTTATGCTGCAACTTTGTGCAATCTAGTTTCAAAGTGAATGCCAACGCTTTCCTTACATGCTTGGCCTGTTATTTAGTACGGTATGGCACATTGCATCACCTACTGCAAGCTCGATTTCTGCACTATCAATATCTGCCTTCACATTCTCATTTATCTGCAAACACACACACAGACATACCGTTACCGGTTTGGCCCACAACCTTATGAGTTTTCCGGACAGCGATCACTGGACTTTGTTCTTGACAACCCCACGCTTTACGACCTGAACCGCACATTGCTTATGGACATTAAGCTGCTCAAAGTGCGCAAGGCTCGGTGAAGCGGTGATCATGAGGAGCAGAAATGTGGCTGCCTTTTTTCGTCGGTAGCAAGCAAGGACTTCGCCGTATGCCTGATGGAAAAATGGTGTTCTGCGTCACGCGCATGTTTACAGGTATCCCTGAATGCAACTGCTGTCCAAAGCACGCCCTGTGAAGTGTGAACTAGCCTCAATCATCAGTTGATCAATTTTGCTTCGTGCTGCAACTGTTTCGATTGCTCGGAGCGGAACGGTCAAAAAGAACTTGATACAGACCAGTCAGTAACGATTCCTTAATAGGTATAATACCGTATAACAATTTAATGTTCCTGTGGGACTTTCCTCGTTCTGCTTCTTGTAGGATTTAGGAAATGGCAAATATGCAATTTCATGTACAGGCAGGTAAATTGTCCTTCGTTCAAGGGTATGCATATTCCTCACCAAGATGCCCCACACAGAATTATATGCTGACGAGTGTCTTAGTACGGTTCGGCCAGCCGTTCATACTTCACGGGCATGCTTGGATAAATTTTATTCCAAATATGAGTATCAGGGGATTTTTGTGTTTCGTGTGAGGTGTGCGAGCAGCCTTCGAGCACCCCGAGATCGATCACAATCTATTTATCTCGTCACTGTTTATTCATAAAAGTTGAACACTAATTCTATATGACAGGCTAGGGGAGAACGCTGTGGATCCACGAGCTGTCTTGCTACTCAATTTGAAGCTGGGCCCTGGCACCAAGCTTCATGTGGGGAGGAGGAAATCCAGCCAGTCCCTGCCAGAATGGGGGGGACGAGGGCAGGAATTTATCGCCTGCAACACAGCCCACCCCAATCGTAGTGCCGGTGAGAGAGAGCTTTTTAGAACCGCCGGGGAGAGGCAACAGCCATCACACCAATTGGGAGGGATTATTTGGGAGCCGCATAAACAAAACACATCTGTCACTCCCGTCTTTCCTCTCCCACTCTTACCCCAACACCCCCACTTCCCTTTGTTGGATGTGCAGATTGAGCCCAGTCCCCAGAGCACATCAGGGGAGCAAACAGCAGCTCAGCACAAGCAATTTCTGGAGGCAGCCTCTGTGAGTGTGCTGGTCCGGGAATTGTACGCGTGCTAAACCCCCTTAAGGCTTAGCTCACGCCTGCTTGTGTACGGAACTTGCCATCGTTGGGAGCGTTCCTTGAGGCGCCGGACAGCCCGGGACCTTGTACAAATCACGATATGCGAGTCGTGTTCCCCCCTTTGACCGGCTGCACCTTGTCAGGCGTGCATCAAATGTGCTCCTGTTTCACACCAATGGTGTACTGTGTAGCCAGGCAACCCCGCACGGAGGCCGGGGAGGAGTGGAGGGGCCTGATATTCAAGTGCAGGTTTCAACCCAGTACCCTTTGACTCACTCTCGCGGTACCGCAATTGCTCTTTCCCTCCCTGGTTGCATCTCCTCAGGGCGAAGGAATCGACTACGCAGCGCAGCTGTTTGCTCTGTTTGCGCAAGGAATGGGGCTCCCGGGTTTCTCTTTGCCTGGTTCAAGCCTGGAATTTGGGAACGGAGACCTGGACGAGCGAAAGAGGAAGGCTGAAGAAGGAGGAGCGGGCCACTCATGGTGGGTCCTGGTTTTGTTCTGTTGTGCGTCGCTTGCCGAGGGAGGGGGCTGGCAATAGCTAACCCTTAAAAGGGAAGCAAGAACACACACACACACACACACACACACACACAAACACAAACACACGCACGCACACAAACACACACACACACACACACACACACACACGCACGCACGCACACGAACCCACACACACACACACACACACACACACACACACACACACACACACACACACTCACTCTCTCACACTCACTCACACACACACACACACACACACACACACACACACACACACACACACACACACACACACACACACACACACACACGCGCGTGTTTCCCCCTTGTCCTGCTTCTTCCCTGACGCATCACACAAATCCGTAATGTGCAGGCATGATGACTCCTTAGCGGCAGATGCCCCTGCCAGCGCAGCAGAGAAAAAGAAGAGAAAGTTAGACACACAATATGCTGCCAACGATGACGGCTGGCAGGTAATATCTCTTCACTGTATCAGGGAAGTACAACCCGTCCGGGGCCCGGAATAAATAACAAAATTTTGGGCTGCCACGGAGCGGTGTCACATACACACACGCACACACACACATGCACACACACGCACACACTCATGCACACTCATACACACACATACACACACGAGCGCGCACACAGGCACACACAATCACGCACACACGCACATACAGACACAAGCGCACACACACGCACATACACACATACACATGCATGCAGACGCACACACACACACACACACACTCACACTCACACAAACATACACACACACACACACACACACACACACACACGCTCACACACGCACATGCACGCACACACGTATGCACACACACAAGCATTAATATTGTGCTTGGGGCCGGGGGCTGCAGCCTCCGGCCCAGAAAATTTTATAACACCCTGAATAATTTTGAAAGCAGTTCCAGGGAACCCTGGAAAATTTTACAGGCTGTTCCGGGCCCCCCTGAATAATTTGGGCACCCAGTGTACTTCCCTTCACTGTATGCAAATTTCCAGTACAGGAGGCTGACGCTACATGTGTTCATTTGGTTGGCTGCCTCTAAAACTTTTTAGTATGCCTAATTTCAAGGCGCGCACGCGCACACACACACACACACACACACACACCAGTGCTTCTTTTTTCGATTTTGGAAAACCTTCGTTTCACGTCACGGCCAGATTTGGCCAATTTAAAAACCTTTGTTTAACGTCTTACACCCTTGTATGCCCAGCCCGCTGGGAGGCCGCAGGAATGTTCGTGCACGTGGTAAATCAAATGTTTCAGGCATGGCTCTAAAATAAAAATAAAGCATGTACCAACACTGATACGTCCGTAAGCCTACAAGTCTGTCTGTCTGTCTGTCTGTCTGTCTGTCTGTCTGTCCTACACTGAAATCTGTTTAACTATATCTATTCAACTCCGTAACGCCCACGCTTGGGGCAGGCATCCAGCCACTTCCCAATGGCTGTTGGGAAGGGAAATGACTGAATGCTCTCCTTGCATCTTGAAACCCTGAGCGCATGCTGTCAAGTGCTGCTCCTTTAGACTGTTGCGCTGAGGGTTCTTCAAGTACTTCAAAGCATTGAACTCATCCTCCACTGACCCCGGCACCATCACCAACACCACCTCTGCAAACTTCATCCACTCTGGGTAGCGGTGCAGCCCCCAAAGGCTGCTTGCTTGCCGCCAGAATTTAGTAGTGAGAGGCAACTCCCTTTTGCTCTGCATTTTAGGCGAACCAACCATCCAAACAAAACTTTACAAATGTTAAAAATTTTTGATTTCTGCAGTTAATTTCGACCATCGAAGGGCTCTCGAGGGACCTTGGTCGATTTTTGCCGGGAGACCCCCCGGGGCCCAAATCCTTGGTTTCACGTCTTTCCCCCACGCCCAAATAGTAGGGGTTTCACGTCTATAGACGTCATACGTCTCCAAAAAAGAAGCACTGACACACACACACACACTCACACACACATACACACACATACACACAGTGGCGCAAATATGGGGAAAAGGTTGTGAAGGACACTCCCAACCCCCGTAGCTACTACAAATGTAGCGACACCAGCTGCCCTGCAAAAAAGACCGTGGAGGTGGACAAGAACGGAGTCATGCTGAACCAAGAGTACAAGGTATGTGTGTGCGTGACACCGTGCACGTGCATAGTTTTTTAAATGTGCAGGGCTGAGGCCAGAAAGCGCTCCTGCTAGAATTGTCGCGTGTGGTTGTGGTGTTGGGTGTGGGTGAGTGTGCAACCTGCTTCTGGCCGGCTTAACCGTGAGTCGCTAGCCTTGTCCTTTGCTTTGTAAGCCTGGCCTTGAAAAGAGTAGTATCAGCATTTGTTACGTTGGCCAGGAACATGTAGGCCACACACACACACACCTGCTTCTGCTCACTTCCATCATGCATGCCAAACACACGCACGTGCACACACACACACACACACACACACACACACACACAAGCACACACGCACACACACACACTCCCCACAAGCCACATAGCGCACACTCCCCTACCCATGATATAATGGACACGCACAATTCACAGGAATGCCACAACCACCCCAAGCCTGGCGTAGCTCGGCCCGTGCCGAGGGCAGCACCCAAGCAGACACAGCAAAGGGCAAAAAGACAGGTGGGCATGGGCGTATTGCTCTCGTATCTATGGCAGGGGACCTTGAGTGTCTTGCCTCAAAACACTCTGAAATATGTGTGTGCGTGTGCATGTATGTGTGCGTGTGCAGATGCGTGCATGTGCGCACCCGGGAACGCATGTAATACACGTATGTGCCATTAACGGCATGACACCAGTTGACCCAGGTAACTGAAACTTGTGCACATCCTAGCATACGTTGTGAAAGGAGGCAGCTGCCATGACAGCAAGCTTTCACTCACACAGAAATACACGCACGCTTGCACACAACACACACTCAAACTCTTGGCCGTCATTATTAAACATCACACTCAGGCGACGCAGAGGGAGCCTGCCCATGATGACCCTTCAGCCACCAGCACAGCCACCCACCTGGATCTAAATCCTCTGGCAGCCAGCCAAGGTTAGATGGGCACGTGTGTATGTGTGTGTTCTGTCTAAATACTGTAGGTTCCGGTGCAGAACTACATTTGTGTGGGTGTGCGTGTGTTAGCGTGACATCCTGTGAGTTTCCTAAACAATTTTGTAGATGCCGACAAATAATCCCTTGCCTCGTGTGTGTTTAACTGTGTTTTTGTGTGTGTGTATGCAATCGCTTGCAGGGGGTGCAAAAGAAGAATCCCACACCTCCCCTCTTAAAAGCCAGCGCCGCTCCTCCGCCAAAGGCACCACCACGCACCATGCTCCAAGCCAACAGGTGTGTGGGTGTGGGTGACGAGCATGTGTATGCCTTTTGCGGCTTGCAGGGTGTGCTGAACCGGAAATGGAGTCATATGGCATCCAGCTCTGGCTTTTTGTCTGTGCACCCATAAGCCATCCTCTGACCTTGCCTCCAGGATAAGCCACAACCAGATGTGTATACCTACGTTGTACACCAATTTCTTTAGCAGGGAAGCCAGTAGAAAGGTCTGCACGGTGTAAACAGCCCTGGTGACTTGCCTAACCTTGATCCACTCACATCCTTGGCTCACCGTTCACCATGCACAGTGTAAATGGCCCTGGTAACCTTGTCTCTCTTGCCCAATTTACCTCACATCCTTGGCTCACCGTTCACCATTCCTCCCTGCCGCTCACTCACCATTGCTCGTTCCGTGCGCCCCCGTTTGTTTTGGCCTTTCCACGCGTTGCCGGACTGCGTACACCCAAATGTCACCAGCAACTGCCTTCCACACATCTAGATAATCCATAACCTACGTAAGGCCGGTCAGGCCTGTATATCCCTTGCTCGATCGCCAACACACCATTCATGATTAGGCAACGGGATACAGATGAGATCTTCCACCGGCATAGTAAGGCACGAGCACCATTAAATACGCGGCTCTGGCCGGCACTGCTACACACTTTCCTGCTGCCCCTGCTACAAGGGGCATACTTTCCTAAG
>Ga0307960_1002583_pt1 | contig 10841 bp, 9 predicted proteins | sample OrgLakmetagen542_FD_201832 | JGI IMG/M metagenome (GOLD analysis project Ga0307960, IMG submission 201832) | Saline water microbial communities from Organic Lake, Antarctica - #542 | ecosystem: Environmental > Aquatic > Non-marine Saline and Alkaline > Saline | place: Antarctica: Organic Lake... | reverse complement strand
CAAGAAGAATTTGAGGAGCCAGGCACCCTCATGAGCATCAAACCAGTAAGGCGGCACCAACACTCATCAATGCTTCCGTTTTGCGTGTGCATGAGTGCGTACGCGCGCAAAAGCGAGCGTGTGTATGTGTTTGCATGTGCGTGTGTGTGCGTGTGTGCATGTGTGTACGTGTGTGTGCGCACGAATGCAAGCGTGCGTTACTCACGCGTATGTGCGCATGTACGAGCGTGTGTATGTACGTTTGTGTGTGTTTGTACATGTGTGAATGAGTGCGTGCACGTGCATGTGTGTGTGTCGTGTGACGTGCATATATGTGTATATGTGTGTGCGTGTGTGTGCGTGTGTGTATGTGTGTGTGCGTGTGCGTGTGCGTGTGCGTGTGTGTGTGTGTGTGCGTGTGCGTGTGTGTGTTTGTGTGGTGTATGTGTGTGCGTGTGTGTGTGTGCGTGCGTGCGTGCGTGCGTGTGTGTTTGTGTGTGTGTGTGTGAGTGTGTGTGTGTGTGTGTGTGTGTGTGTGTGTGAGAGAGAGTGTGTGTGTGTGTTACTCGTCCTATCATCATCCCTAGGACTCCGAGAGAAATTGGAGTTCAGGAGTGTCGACGGCAGCTTACACTTTTAAGCCCGACTCGCGGATTTCCCTCTGATGCTCTTGAGTCGAATCGTTACCTCCGTTCTCTTCCTTTTCCTCTGCCATCCTGCTTGTATGACGGCTCTCAGAGCTCCTCCTGTCCTCCTGACGCTGCGACCTGGAAACGGCTTAGCCCCGCACACAGTTTATTACAAACTCACGCCGTCAAGGAATGCAGTGTGTGTGCACGTTTGGCTCCATCATTGAAACGAGTTTTAATTACTTCTTGTCTTTCCAGCGGACTTTGCGGCTTCACTTTTTTTATCACGTGTCCAAAAATGGAAGGCTTTGGGAGTAAAATTTGGGAGTAATTTAAATAATACTATGTTTAGCTATGGGTAAAGGGGGCGAGTAATGGCGTGCCTTCAACATTTGACAAGTACAGCTGGTGTGAGTGCTTGCATGGGCGACAATGCACACGCACACCTGCACACGCACACACACACACACACATACACACGCACACGCACACGCACACAGGCACACAGGCACACACGCACACACACAGGCACACACATAACATACGTGCACAAAGATACCAGAGGGGGCTGACTGAGCCCAAAAAAAGGGTATTTTTAAAATGTGAAATGAGCACGTGCGCTTCCTAAACCCTAAACCTTAACCCTAAGTTGCTATGTTTAAGTTTAGCACCCAGAGGCAGGCGTGCTCTGAATTTTTATTTGCACCTAAGCTTGAACTTAGCAACTTAGGGCGCACATGTCTGATTTCCGTGGCGTGGACCCCACTTTTCACCACAACATATTTACAGCAGATCACCCACTCCACCAAATGGCATACTTTCGTGTGGTATGGAGTTGTTGAAATATACAAATATGATTGCAAAAAAATCAAGTGAAAAGATGAGGTGCATGGTAATGTGGCTCAGCATGTGCTGTTTTCCCATAGAAAGGCACCAAATTAGGGTTTGGGCAGTCAAGGTGAGCTTTGACCCCCGTCAATTTGCGCACACTGTGACTTACATGGATATAAGCACATCCTCGTGCAGCTTACAAATCGGCTATCATTTAAGGCCAGGATGGTGTCAGTTGGCTGAGTGGGCAGTGAATGGCTGGATTCAGAGTGCAAGAAGGGCACATTTTCAGGCATTTCCTCAGTCAACCCCCTGCAAAGATACGCTTGTATGATAAGCATGAGCTGTGCAGAAAAATGGATTCCTGCGATTCTCTCCGATCGTTTTTTTCCTTTTCCTTTTCTTTCTCCTGCATAACTTACTGCGTTGAATGTTGCATTTCCGTAGAGCGAAGTGTGTACGGCAGGCACCCGAGGCACTCCTGCTGGGAACCGAGCAAAGTCTTGGCACTTGGCATGCTTCTTTTTTGCTGCAAAACAATATAGTATTGTATGACCTGGATGGTGAAGTCTGGGCCGGAATGGACATCGTTGCTGGCCTAGCGAGTGCGTAGCATGCGAGTGCGTAGCATACTTGGCAGAATGTACGTATTGAGCCACCACGCTTGAACCAGAGCTTACCCCCAAAACGCCGTTTCGTTTAATGCCATAAGGCAATAGGTAACGCAAATAGTAGGCAAGTCTAAGCCAATTTGCCCTTGTGCTGACTTTTAAAAGGGAATGCCTGGAAACACATTCACCAACCACGCACTGGGTCTTTTCTATCAAGTTCGGTTATGATGAGTTGTAGTAAGCTTCTGTCTTGTTACTTCAATCTTTTGCAACAACCATTTAGTTGTGGAAAGGACTCTTTTAAGAAGAAGATATAAAGCTGCAGTAAGTGATCTGTAAGTTTGGCAGTAAAAAACCCACGCTGTACCTGGCATGTGGTCTACTGTTTTACTGTGCATGTTCACCTTCATTGGCAAGGTTCAGACACCAGTGCTCTGTACAGCTGCATTTTGATGCATTTAAAGCTTGGAAATTGCTGTGAATGCGGGGAGCATGCAAAATACATCCCTTAATACCTTTCAGTCCTTCCCCTCTGATAATTTATGCCAGTATTGGAAGGTAAAATGCCAGAATTGAAAATGAAGGCTAAGGTGGAATTCCGTGCCACAAGGTATAAGTCCCTGTTGCTACATCAGTAACAACTTTGGCAGCCATCTCGTTGAGTAATAACATAGCTGTATTGGCCTACTACCTCATCTCGTACACCATAGACCGTGCCATGCTGCCCTCCTTATCTTCAGAACTACATCTGCTAAGAGGGTGGTGCCTGCCTTGCTTGCCCCTAACCTGCGGTTAACGGTCAGAGGGAGAGGAGATGCAGGGATGAAGGCGTGCAATGGACCCCCCAGAGCTAGGAGACGTGTCATCTCATAGTTGAAGTGGCATTTGGCCACCACAGAGACATGACGCACGACCTTTGAGATAGCACATGATTGTACAGGAAAGCTTTGAAACCATCTAGATGTAAGTTGCAACTATGGGCAGGCTGTGGATGTTGCAGACAATTAGCGACTGATCAGCCACAAGCTGTCATTGCATATTTCATGTTCCGGCTTCCACAGATACAGCAAACGGAGGGGTTAGATTTAGCAAAGGCCTGGAAACGCTCCTGTTTGTATTCAAGGCGCAGCTACTCACACGCTCTTTCCAACTAACTAGAGCAATTCCAGGGATCTTCATTTGTTTTAATACTGAGAAAAAGGCGACACAGAATGATGCACCCACACATCATCTTCAGTCGGTTGACAGCAGGTTGTTAAGATTAGTGGCTGGGAAGTGCCTCTACAGCAGCTTGCATCTGCAGTCTGATTGTTGGTTTCCAGCTGCTTTGCTTGAGGAGACTGCACCAAGCTTTTGACATGCAATCAAAATACCAATCCACAAGATAAAACACCAGCAACAGCAACAGAATTAGTAAAGAAACCTAAAGGGGGATCTGGTAAAGCGGCTGGAATTAGGAGGACGAGACGCAAACCAAATTGCATGGCTGACAACTTACTAGGTGGTCATCGACTTTGCTGGCTCTCATCTTGTGACAAGTTGCAACACAATTAAACACATTTTACCAAGAAATACATCAGCATTGTCTAACATATTGGCTATTACGTTGCAAGGTACGAGGTTCTGAGTTTTTCCTTTACACGTTTGCCCCTGCCGCTTCCCTTGAAGTCTCTCTGCCTCTATAGAATAATCTTTCCCGCAGGTAAGCAATGGTGTACCTGGAAAGGGCGCCCCAGAAACATTGTCAGTCGACTGACGCAAATGCAAAAATCAAATCACAGCTCTGCATGCACTAATTTTGAGATTGTACATGATACATAATGAACCAAATGCAGATGAAGGCAGACAAAGGTATTTACATCAGGATTTGCATACAAATGATTCTTTCAAACCCTACTCCTATGATCTATTATCACATACAACTTCATTTGCTGATGGTTTTGTTCTTACGAAGTAGCAGCGGAATGGCTTATATATAACAAGAGCGTACGCTATGCAGCAATTATAAAGGATAAAGAGCATAAGGGAAGGTTTCACCTGGGACTTGGCGCAAAACGGCTGATCACTGCAGAGCATAAGCATTTACCTTTTGCATTATCATGTACCTCTGCCAGTGCTGCCACTTACATGAGGGCGAAGCTAAACAAGATCATCATTGCAAGCACGACGTAAAACACGGGGGCCAGCTGATAAGACCAGGACAACCGGTCGTATACCCAACTGCATGAAAGGAATGTTGCCGAGGACAACTTTTTTGAAATGTTACAGTTGCACTCCGCTTGAACACCTAGCTTGCTGTTCTACTTACAGGCATGCTGAGAAACTGTTCTGTACATATCTCCTCAGATTGCGATATGGTCACATGCTATGCTGTGTGGGTTCCCTTCTGTTTTGTTGCCTACGGATCCAACCTGATTGGCAAAAAGTGGTTAAAAATTTAGCTTTATGCATGCACACCTTTCGATGGAGTAGATAAACATGAAGACAGCATACGCTGCACGTGTTCACAGGGAAAGAGTTTAATAAAGCAAGTTAGGTGTGAAATAGAAAGGAATGTTTTAAATGGAGTAGATAGACATAAAGACAGCGTACACTACACATGTTCATAGGGAAATAGGTTGGAAAATCAAGTAAGGCATAAAATAGGAAAAATGCTTTCAATGAAGTAGGTAATCGCTGCAGGTGTTCACAGGGAGAGAGGTTGGTCAAATAAGTAAGGTACGGAAAAGAAAGGAATGCTTGATCAAGATACACATTCTGGGTTATAGCACGGCAAACGCACCTGTGTGATACAGCACCACAGCAAGAAGGTGGTGCACTAAAACTGGGAGGCGTGCCAGGCACAGATCAAGCAGCATCAAGAAAAGATGGCCTCCGTGTCTAAGGATGTCATCAGCAAATACAGGCCCAACAGAAGAATACTCAGACGCCCTGGGAATGGTGATAACAGTTAACACAATAACACTGAACAGCAATCTTGTCTTGCAAAACTAGGCTGCATTAAGGATATATTTCAGTAAGACCAGGAAGGGGGCACTCAGGGAGGGTAGACACTTTTTGACTCAAACCCCGTGGCAGCGCCTGTTCTATAGGTGAATAAGCTCCACAGTATTCACTTGAGCAAACTGCTGTTTTGCTTGACAGAGGGAGAATACTTTTCGCCTACTTTATCACAAATACTACAGGTCTCGTACCAGTAAAAGACTGTGGACACAAAAGCACCACAGAATATTGTCGTGAACAGGAGCAAGTACAACTTGTCCAGTACACCATAGGCTCGTTGCTGCTGCTTCTGCTGCTGCTGCTGAGTTTGCTGCATGGTTAGACCCTCAGCTGGCACAGGAACGCCTTGCCTTCTCTCTTGCTGCATCCCTACTGATACCTCTCCCTCATCTTTGCTCCCAGAAGTTCCGCCTCCCTCTTCATGCATGACCCCTGCCGGTGCGTGTGCTGGTTTGGACATGGGCTTGTTTCCAATCTGCAGCCACAGACTGCGCTGTGCTTCCTGATAAGTAGGCAGAAAGTAAAAGAACAAGATGCAGGAAGCAATAATTTTCAACCATATATTTCCTTTGTCACATGCATATTCATGCCCCCCGGCTATGAAGACAAGAGACAAACGCAACATACATCTGATCTAAAGTAAGTACTGTGTAGACCCTTCCCCTACCCAACAAGCAGAAAAGGCACGAAAACAACATAAGCTGCTAGTGTTTCGCTTATTCGGACACCGTAAAACCCTCAACACCATCCTGCAAGGAGCACCATCTGCAGCAGCCACACAAGGAACCCACTCCACAGCCTCGGAGTTACTGGTCTACATGCCACAACACTCGTGAAGAAATTAAGGCTTAATGCAATCAGATCCACAACAAAAATCATACAGATGAGACGAGACATTGAACACAACCCCCACAAATATCTGAGCAATACTTCTGTTGGTGTGTAGGCTTCTCCCTCCAACCACCTGACCCCCACTAAAAAGCTTCTCTTATTTTTATTCTCCAGGTGGGATGTTGTGTGTCTCTGCATCCATTGGTTGGTGCACACAACAACATCCTTTCCTATCCATGCCAATAGTGTTTACAATATCTGCGTTCTTTTTTCCCTTTGTCACAGCAGACCACAACAGGCCCAAGCAAAGGTTGAAGGTTGTACACCCAGACACACTACATATCACGCAGGGGGGGCATGAAAAGCGTGTATTGCCTTAACATTCATTGCGCTGATCTTCTATGCTAAGCATTGAGCTCACCATGCCCGCCAGATAAGCGCCAAAGAGAGCTTGCAATCCAAATCCTGCATTGATCACCATACCCATTCCTTCATCAAGCAATTCAATTTTGGCAGCTTGCATTAGTGTGCGCATGACGACCTACCCATAAATGTCCAGTTCCTGCAAAATTGCAAGGGGGAAAAACGAGTGTGGCTGGGCCATTTTCCATGTGATATCAGAAGCATGCATGTATTGATTCGTCACTTCTCTACTCACGTAAAGAACGTCAACCAGGATGGTTCCAAGGGCCCCGAAAAGTCATCACTACCAAATGCCTGTTAACAGATTTACGGCACTGAACATTTGAGTTTTTGCAATCGATCAGATCTCGTACATCAACTTAATTAATGCGCTCCGGTATGTTTTTGGAATCACTTACCTGGAAAAAGATGACAAAAGCAAAGACGGCTATGCTCAGGACCCGTAAAAAAAACAGGCCCCTAGGTCCGACCGCTCCATGCACCTGTGTGTGCAATCATGCCATTATAAGTATAAGTAATGGACAGTGGCTCTGATCCACGGTGGCAGGCAGCATGGCAATCTTGTTTACACGAGTTTTTGACCAACCAGTCGCTTTGCATCCAAGTCGTGGAACCCCCAAAAAGAAGCGCCTCGCCTCCTTTTTCTATACTTCGTCCAGCCTTGGGGCAATGAATGGGATGGACAAACAAGGAAGGCTTGCACTGGCGGCTGGCTGCGCTATACACACAACTCTGTATTGCGTGTCCAAAAGGCACCAATTACCTAAACCCACCATTGAATGTCACAAGCACCACATTAATGGCCACGAGAATAATAATGACCCCAACGGCAGTGGCAGCTTCCCTACTCACTCCCATGCGCAACCAATGGATGTTTCACACGGACGTTTTTGCTTCCGACATAAAATAAATTAATTACCTAGAGGCATAGGCATATTGGAGATGATGAAACAGGTAGTCGTTTAATTTCTAAGTGTAACCATTTACCACTGATTAATATGTAAAAACGAGTACATTATGAAATGAACACTCCCTGTTCCAGCCCTTTGGGCGTGAGTAGCAGGAGGGTGCCGCTGTCATTGAGGTGCCGTGGTCCCACACGGCCTTGCAGGTAGGGAACAGGTCTGGTGGTCCAGCTGCTTGCTGAACCGTCATTTTATGGCACATGGCACTTTCTGTTGCATTGCATAGGGCTGCGGTGCGTAATGAAGGACAGCCACAAGCACATCAGGCACCGGCCGATGGCAGCGTTCAAGGGGAGCCAACACCAAGAGCGAGCCTCGCCCCGCGCCCCAAGCAGCACAGCAGCAGGCTCACCATCAGAAGCAACAGCAGCAGCATGACTAGGCGCAGGAACAGCCCCGAAAGCAGCAGACAGGGTCTCAAGAGCGTTGGAAACAAGCAGCAACGCAGGATTCCTACGGCAGGGGTTGCTACCGAAGGGAGTGCCAGAGAGGTCACGATACAGCCCCTCACATTAGCAGCTCAGTCCATGGTGTACGAGGTCGTGGAGGAGATGAGGCAAGGCCACAGCGTGGTGGCATGCGGCTGCCCTCCTAGTCCTACTCGCGCCATGGTGTGCCTGGTAGCAGCTATAGAGCGGGTAAGTAGGGGGGGGGTGGCAGCTGCTCCTGAATGTATGGTGTGTGTGATGTGTGTGCGTGTGTGTGTATGTGTGTGTGTGCGTGAGTGTGTGTGTGTGCTGCGTCATGTGTTAGTAAGTGTTTCGTGTGTATGTGCTGAGTGAATATTGAGTATGTGAGTATGTGTGTGTGTGTGTGTATTTTGCGTGCGTGCGTGTTGCGTTGTGTGTGTGTTTTGTAAGTGTATGGTGTGTGTTGCAAGTATGCGTTACGTGGTTGTTTGTGTGTGTGTATGTGTGTGTGTGTGAAACACTGAACACCTCACCTTGGCACCGCAGGGTGCTTTCCTAATCCTAGGCCAAAAGCTGCATTTGCTCGTGAGTACGTGCGCACGCCCTACTCAACTCCTTGCACGCCTGCCGCACGTGTTTTGTCACGTTAAAGAAGCCTTTCTCTGTAAAATCCCCACAAGATCCCCCCTCTTTCACCCAGGTTAATTGGCAGGTGGTAGGTGTCAACCCCTCACCTCACCCCTCCTCCTACCCACTGTTGTTAGATGCGCGTCACGTGTGCAGGTGCTGGTTCAGCCCCCTCCTGCAGATCTGGTGGCGTCTTCGCCCCTGTATGCCATTGGGCCTGGTACCCCCCCCAGAGTACATGCCATCCTGGTTTGCCCCACACACCAGCTGGCATCCCAGGCGAGTTTAAGTACTTTGTTTTTTTTTGCTGTGTACTGTTCGTGCCTTGCTGTCTGTAATTTTTGTGTTAGTGTGTGTGTGTGTCTGTGTGTGTGTGAGTATGTGTTTGTATGTGAAATTGTAGGTGCGTGCGTGTGCACATCCACAAAGCGTGTGTGTACTGTACAGCTAACTGGTCATTGGTGAAGACACTTGTGCTGACCTGCACGCATATGACTAATTGTGTATATCTGTATATGTATGTGTCCTTGTGTTCAGGCCCACGAGATGGCACACGATTTGTTATCCCTGGGAGACCATGGTGCTAATGTGCAGGTAGGTGCTTTTGTGCGCAAGGGCTTTGTCTTTGAAAACGGTGTGGTTGTGGATGCGAGTGTTTACGATATCAGGGCTGTGTCTGAAAAAGCGGTAGGTCGTGCAGGTAGGTGCTTTTGCGCACAGGGGCTATGTCTGTAAAAGTGGTAGGTCGTGTAAATGGTAGGTTGTGCAGGTAGTAAGTGATTATGCATGCAAGGTCTGTGTCTACTAAAATGGTGCAGTCGTGCAGGTAGGTCGTGGAAACACTGGGTTTGTTTACTCCTGCAATGCCTGCCTGCACATACACACAAAAAAATTCTCTCTCACACACACTCTCTCTCTCACACACACACACTCTCTCTCTCTCTTTCTCTCTCTTCCACAGACACACACACACACAACACACACACATACACAGCTGCTGCCTGCATCTCCTGCAGCCTACCTACTAGCAGGCCAGAGAGTGCATGTGTCTGCATGTGTGAGAATACAGACACACACACACACACTACACAGCCTTTGCGCTGCCTTTTTGCAATCGCCCCTGAATTGTTCTCACGAGTGTGTGTGTGTGTCTTTGTTTTCACAGCTCATGCACGGAGGCTCTTCTGTTGAGCAAGACCTGCTTGCTCTTCGTACCAGCTGTCCTGCCCTGCTCGTAGCCACGCCTGGCAGGCTCATGCATTTGGTTTCACAGGTGTGTGTGTTTGTTTGTGTTGTGTGTGTCTGTGTGAGTTTATGTGAGTTTGGAGTGCGTGTGTGTGAGTTTATGTGTGTATGTGTGCACGTACGTGTTTGTGTGTGTATGTGTGCACGTACGTGTGTGTGTGCGTGTGTGTGGTATGTGTGTGCTTATATGTATACATGTGTGCGCTTGTACCTCTGCCCTACTAGTAAGCTCATGCATTCAGTCTCACAGCTGTGTGTACACTGTTTATGTCTGCATTCAATCTCACGGCTGTGTGTACACTGTTTATGTCTGTCGGCGTTCTGGGGTTATTGTTGAGGGGGGAGCGACAAGGCAGGGCAAATACTTGAATGGTAGTTTGGATGTGAATGTGGATGTGGATGTGGAAAATTTTGGTGCAATTTTTTAAGATCTCTCTCAAATCGTGCACGCTTAAGTGCAACCAGGCCAAGCAAAACACCGCACGCTACCTTCCAAATCGCCCACTATTTTCCCCGCGTCTTGTACTTAACAGTCTCCATTCGTGGAGTCAGTGCTCACCAATTTGCAAGCGCTCACAATGAAGTTTTTGCTGCTCTGCTTAATTTTAGCTGTTAAGCCAATGTTCACAATTACCTACATCATTGCTCATATACAAACCATGTCACAACTTTCAGGGAGCCCAAGTTCGTCTGGAGCATTTGCTTGGTGGCGTACGACTGGTTGTGCTGGATGGCGCAGAAGAGCTCATGACTCTGCCTGCGATTAGGTGTGTGTGTTTATGTGTGCGTATGTGTACCTCTGCAATCAGGTGTATGTGTCAGTGTGCACGTGTGTGTAGTAGTGAGTGTGGGTGTGATTGCAAGCTTTACAGTGTACGTGTGTGTCTGTGCATGTGCATGTGCGTAGTTAATTGTATGTGTATGTGTGCTGGGTGAAGGTGTGGGTTTGGAGCAAGGCTTGCCTTACTGGACGATGCAGAAGATCTCAGGGCCCTGACCGCAATCAGTGCGATTGTGCTGTATGTATGTGTGTGATTTAGTGAGTATGTGTGCATAAGTGAGAGTACGTGTGCTTTAATATGAGTACGTGTGCATAAGTGTGAGTATGTGTGCTTTAGTTTGAGTATGTGTGTATGTGAGTATGTGTGCATAAGTGTGAGTATGTGCGCTTAGATGTGAGTGTTTGTGCATAAGTGTGAGTGTGTTTGCGTATATATAGTGTGAGAATGTGTGCGTTTATATATATGTAAGTAGCAGGAGGCGTCAAGGATCATAACTTGTTGACGT
>Ga0307960_1002571_pt1 | contig 10871 bp, 6 predicted proteins | sample OrgLakmetagen542_FD_201832 | JGI IMG/M metagenome (GOLD analysis project Ga0307960, IMG submission 201832) | Saline water microbial communities from Organic Lake, Antarctica - #542 | ecosystem: Environmental > Aquatic > Non-marine Saline and Alkaline > Saline | place: Antarctica: Organic Lake... | reverse complement strand
CCTGTCTTCATGCAGCTACAACAAAGGATATAGGGACCAGGGGTTGTTTGGTGTAGCTGCATGAAGACAGGAACCACACCACAACTGCCATGCATGCATGCATGCATGCATCAAGTTTTTGCTCCACAATATAACACATTGAGAAAGCTGGCACTCACGTCATTGTCCGTTGCCGGGTGTTGCCCAGCATCTGCCACTGTCCCAAAGAAATGTTGGTCAAGCCCTGCGGAGGGTGCGTGTGCAAGTGTGTGCTTGTGTGTGTGTGCAAGCTTGTGTGTGTGTGCAAGCTTGTGCGTCTTGCGTACTGAACTATCAGCAAATTTGCTGACATGCAGGGTTGGAGCTAGCCACATTATGCCACCATGAAGCACCAAATACTTGGAAGATGTCCCTGCATGTCACTCCAAATAAGCTCTATGATGTGTGCTTTTAGCTAATGCTTTAGTGGACTGCACGCCTTCCTAGTCAGGCATGCGTACTTGTGGGTGTGCTGCTCCTTATAGGGCAGATAGAATGATACAACACAACAAGCTTGGTACTGCTGTAAATCACGTGCCCCTAAACAGCAGCTTATCGTTGCTGTTGTTAATGTTATGCCTATATATGATGTGGAGCAGTTGAAACGCGGTATAGATTTTGAGGTTCCTCACCTATTTTCAGCTATACAGGATATAGTCAAACAAGCTACAGGCACATGCACATACCTCAGATGCCTCCACTTGGGCTGAAACTACAGAGCCTGCCTTCACTGCCAGCTGGTACAGCCTGCAGTGTGAGAGAAAGAACATCGCCACAATTTTAGGTCAACTGCTGGTCAACCAGAGACAATGCCGAGGTACCATGGGATTGCTGGGTAGCCGAGGGTTCAGGCACACTGCTGATGGCAACGCCCCTCAGCCTATTCACACGCACTTGCTTGGCCCACAAGGGAAGACCTCATCTAGGACCGCGCTCTCCAGGGGGGCGGGAACACTGGGAAAGGGATCGGCTCCTCGATCATCTTCGTCGTCCTCCCAGGCCGCCACCATGCTCCCATCTCCAGCCTGCACCTCTGCAGGCCTCGACTCCACGAGCTGTTGTGTGGACACGCACGTAAGGTGTGTGCATGCATGTGTGTATGTGTGTCATCGATCAATGTGAGTGTGCATGCATGTGTGTATGTGTGTCGTGAATCAATGTATGTGCATGCATTCAATATTACATGCTTCTGCGTAGTTCACCAGAGTGCCAAGCACAAGCACATCCACGTAATCAAGACTGGCATGTGTGCAACTTTCAAAAGTGAGGTGGAATGATAGGATGAACAGAAAGAACCCTGCCTGTAACCAGTGCGTTACACAAATCAGCATATGCCTACGTAACCAGGCACCTGGTCCCCTAGACAACAGCCTGTTATACCCGTGTGTCACCTACCTACTCATCATGCCTGTGAGAGCCTGTTTTACTGATTTACGAGCGGCGGCTTGAAAAAACATGCATGGCCTCGTGACTTGAAAGGCATTATCAAAATAGATGCCACTTTGGACAAGGCTATTGTTCCAGGGCTGATGGATGAAAGCAGTGACACCGAACCAGTTGCCTTTGGTCACCTTTGATGGCAATACTCCAAGGGTCAGATCAATCTCACAGGACGAAATGAGGGGCTTTGTTGTGTACCTGTGCCCACACAAGAAAGGCAAAAAGCACCAGATTCAGCCTTCATAACTTGACTGACACCGTTCATCCTCCTTGCCAACACAGATGAGGGTGAAGAATCCGCTCAGCTCACAGTGAAGGGAAGACAGGACACAGTCAATACAATTGTGTTGTCACACAGAGCACAGAGAAAGTTGGAAGCCAAGTCATGTAAATGTTTGACAGTTTAAAAGGTCACAAAAAGGTGTAAGATTGGACTCGTGGCTCTGAGCTACTGACAATTCTAATCAGCTGCCTCAGCAGCTCAGTGTTTACTGAGTGGCACCCCAGCTGCTTTGGCGCTGCCGCAAAAACAAAACATCTTTTCACCACGCGTCAGCGATGGCTGCGACCATGCGTAGACACCGCCCGTGCATACTTAGAATTCCTCCAAAGCTGTACAGTGCATACTAATATACTAATCAATCCCCGCACGTCAGCGATGGCTGTATGGCTGTGCATACTTAGAATTCCCCCAAAACTGTACAGTGCATACTAATCAACACAGCCCCTGGACAGGAGCAAAGGTTGAGCATATTCGAGCTGGCAAGGGATTTCTCGCCTACCTGGGATACGTCTTCTCAGTGATAATCTCTGGACGTGAGCTGTACTCTTGCCACAAAAACAATTCATGTTTTATCCAAACTCACTCCCCCATCCGTCCTTTTTCCTTGATGCTTTATTGACAGTTATATCAAATTGTATTGGCGATAAACTTTTGCACCTCGCTTCGCCTTCAAAACCTTGAAACATAAAATAGCAGCTATAAGATCTCAATTGGTCAGGCTACGGTTTCTCACCATTTCCCAGACTGTTAAGGCTAGTCTAGAGTTACCTGTAGCATACATACTGCATACTATTTAAGCTGTGCATACTGTTACGACTCTGAGGAACCCTCTGCTATGAAGCTTATACATCGTCCTTGCACACTCACACCACTTACAGCTGCATGAGTCGGGTCATTTGGCACGGTGTCTCTTCCCCCTCTGGGTCTTCTGACAGCGCTTTTGCAACCCAAATCGGAACTTGCGTCTTGACAAGCTGCTCTGACCCAGAGCACAAGTAAATCCGGATGTCAGCCACCTGCCATGACATGATAATGTCATGTCATGCATGAATAGGGAGCATTTTTTGGTACGTAGTATGTAGGTGCAATCAGATACACTGGAATTTGCGTCTTGTGTTTCCCATCATCCATCCATTAAGGTAACTAAGTCTGTAGCCAGCAACTTGCCATGCCTTTAAACCCAATTTGATACTCACTCAAAGCAGAATTGGCATGCTAGCGTGCTGGACATGTATGCGCTCACACACTTATGCAGGTATGTGCATGCATTACACGGGATGTTCCAAGCATGTGGACATGTGCACATGCATTCAAACCCACCTCTTCAGCTGCCTTGTTGTTCCTGTAAGGGTCAGGTGTGTTTTAAAGTATGTTTAGGTGCATGGTGAAATGAAAGACAAGTGGGAACCACAGACACCCATTCAGCTTTTTGCTATCAATCCAACTGCTGTAGTGAATTTCAAGTTTCACACTGGCGCTTGTATCCTATGCATCTTTCGAATAAGTTGGTACATACGCCTTCAGCGAATCATCTATCAGCCTCAGATGTATGGCCTTGTGTTACTCATCTATGAGCCTGCAAAGCTAAGCGCTTACCATGATCGGAATGAGCCAAGGAATGCTTCCTTCAAGGGGACCATGATCTGCAGCCACATAGTTTTGGGGGAGGGTGAACACACATTACATCAAGCGCAGCCCTTGCAAACAGCGACAAACGCACTGGCTACTCTGACCTTACGTCTACAATGCAGTTCTGTTTGAGTCACAGATAGTGGGTTTGTTCCTTCCAAGGAGACCATCCAAGACACCTGCTTCTATGATGCATTTTCTTAAGCGACGTTCTTAGCACAGTGCTGCACATTTACAAGCAATTCATCGGACATGTTTGTTCTCATGGTAAAACACAAAAAAACGGGCTCTACCTTGTCACTGAAATCCAGGAGCACCTCTTCACCCCGTGACTTCTTAATGTTCTGCGCTTTGACCGGCTTTGACACCATGGTATTTCCAACCCTACATGTGTGTGTCACGTGACATGTTAAAAAATTGGCATTTGTGGTTTCCAGTGTAAGTATGCGTATTTGTGTTAAGAGTGTGTAAACATAAATTTGTGTGTGCACCAATTCTTATCAGCTTTTGTTTATAACATGCACCATTTTTGTGCCAACAAGAAAGTAGGACTTGCCATTACTTCTCCCTGCATGCTTGTCTGTTTACAGACAGGCTTGTATATTCAGGGATGATACGGATTTACGCAATTCCTTATTTCCACGAACATTTTCCTCATCGTTGAATGCAATATGAAGTGTATGCCTGGCACATATGCATATACATGCCACAAGGATACACACTTGTACGTACCACATAGAGTCACAAGCACATGCACACACACTACAAAAATGTACCATACATTCAAGAGCATTTACCAAAAATGTGCGGGGGTGCATACACATCTGTATTGCAAGTTTTCCCGTCATACTCGAAGCGGTTCTAGGCGTTTTTCCAGGGAATATACAAACCGTGAAATCTTTGTCAGATGCATTACTATCAGTAATGTGCCAGTACGCCGTACTTTCATTTCAGACCGCATATATGGTACGGTTACGGTACGGTAGGGTAGGGTCCAAAACCGTATTATACGATCGAAGGAAAAGTATGGTCCAAATCAGGAGGGTGTAGGAAGCATAACTTTTGGACGGCATGTGTCAATTTGATCGAAATTTATAGACTCGATATCCTGACGTCAAGAGCTATCGATTGGTATATAAATGGGTCGAATCGGGGAGGGGTGGGGTGGGGTGGTCCCCCGGCGAGGTTTTATTTATTTTGGGGGGATATCCAGTTTCTTTCTAGGCCACTTCCACGGAGTTCTAAATATATCCTCAGCTCAAGCCCAGTTGATTGGCATCTTTTTTGAGCAAATTTAGTAACAGGGGGGGTCTGTGGACATGTCCAAAAGTCAGAGGCTCACGCGCTCAGGTGCAGGCCGCAGGGTAAATCAAGCCAAATGAGTAGCTGTTCAATCCAACTTCCAGGATTGTGCCAGCATGAGATGGTCAGTGGAGTTCTGAAGAAATGGAAGCAATGTGGAGTTGTGCAAGGCAGTAGAGGGTGCCTGCAGGCACATGACTTACCAGCTGATAAGTCATGTGTGCACGGGCGTCTGTATCTCAATTTTGGCCCCATAACTCTGCGACACTTTAGTTCAGGTCTTAATGAGTATGCAGTACCTTTAAAGTATGGCACAAGTCTGGCCTTTCCAGTGCCTTCCAGGCAACAGAGAGGACTGACTTCTTCCTTAAAACAAGGGCCTTCCAAGCTCTTTTACCTGACTTCAATAGAAAGGCTGTTGAAGATGCTTTCCAAGGTGTTTTTCCCGCCACGAGCTATTTTCAGGCGCCTCAACTCGAGCTGCAAGTGGCTGTGTTGAAACCTACAAGAGAGGCAAACAACAAAAAGATCCAGGCTGCTGACTATGAGGCCAAGCAGACTAGTAGGCACCAGGGACACTGCATGTGTGAGACCACAGCCGTCTTTGCTACGCTGGGTTATGACCCTAGATACCCAATCAAACTTGCTTGGACTTAGGCCCAGCCCCAATGCCTTCCATACCTCCAGAGTTTGCAGTGAAGCACAATACAGACACCAAAGCTAATTAGTGTTGGGGACACTCCCTCCTCTTCACAAGCCTGTTTATCGGGGTTTATTAGGAGAGCCATAGCTTCTGACAAGTCCACCAAGGAATCGTTGAAGACAACAATGAAAAGTAAGAGCCGTACTTGGACAATTGCTTTGAAAAAGACTGACAGTGTGAATTAAATAGGATGGACTGTGTGCCCACAATTGACTTTAAAGTACAGTTGCTTATGAGGTCGATAAGGGGTGGACATGTTTACTAGAGAAAATGTTTTGTCGTGACAGGCAATGCTGACGTAGCAGTCTTGATGTCAACGTTAAGCTAAGATAAGCTGCATTGGACGAACAAGACATTTTGGACTAGCAGCAAGAAACAAATGATGTTTTCAACTTCGCCATTTTCCTGCCTTGACTCACTAAGACATAATGACACTAAAATCCACCACTACAGCGATGCTCCTCAATGCACTTTATACCTTACCCCTGCAAACGTATCTGTCACGTACCGTGCGTTCAGGAACTCTGGTATCTTGTAGTCCTCTTGGGCATGCCTCAACTGCGCACAATCAGGTGAGCCATTTCTTTCTGTTCTTTACAAATACACTGTGTGTTAGACGCCCTGCCACCATGCATACAATGCATCCTATGGGCAAGAAATGCGTGCTTAAGCAAAGAACCTCCTTTCATACCAAAGAAAAGTCTGGTGTGCGTGTATGTGTGCATGTGTGCAAGTGTGCATGCTTGAGTTTGTGTAAATGAATGCGTGCAATGAACCGCCAAATTGTTGTCCCTGCAATGTCTCACGCAAGGCCGAAAAGGATGCTGAGCAAGAGCAAAGGTTTGTTCATGGCCTCACCTAATTCCCAGATGATGCCCTATTTCCAGGCAGGCATATCGGCACACCATGTTGGTAACTAAACGCCCTTGTGGAATCAATCACACCCATACCTTACCTCCCCCATTCCAATGCCTGGACACCCAATTGTACACATACTTTCTCACAACAAAACTTTAACTGTAACGATGAAGTGTGTTCAACGCGTGTCAGGCAGCATTGTTGCACGCACCGAAATGATTTGATCACAATGATTTATCTACAACGAATATCACCGTGCGTGTATAACAGTGAAGCATCAACGATCTTTCTCCCAAGAGCGTGGCAGGCAGCAACTCTGGCCACGCACCAGAGTGGCTTAATTACAAGAGAGTAGCATTTCTGGTTAAAAGAGAGTAGCAATTCCGGCCACGCACCAGAGTAGCTTGGTTACAAGAGAGTAGCTCGCATTCAATGAGCAGCTCCCCCTGGCCCTCGTTGCCCTTCTTTCCTAAGCCCTGCTTGGGTGCACGCAGGGCATACCTAGGAGCACATGGTACAGGCATTGCACAGCTTTTGTATGTATGGCTCACGGCACGTTTGAATTTGTTTCTAGTATGATGTTGAAACTCAAAGGGGCTGCTTTTAAGAACTAGGACCTCTACCCAAATTCTTGCAGGACTACACGCTTGGTTTAAAAGGTGTACTGTCGCTGACTACGTCAAAACGCATACTTCTCATCTTTTGCGACTAATTATTGCTTGTGATGCGAAATCGTCATCTAGAATGCACTTATGATTGCTCCTGCGTCTGTGATGCACCTACTCACGGACATCCCTAACCTGACTTCTCAAGGCCCGTTACTGCAATCTCGGTTGCCCTCGTGCCTAAAAAGTTTAACAGACCATCCCAAAACTTGGCTACTCGAATTACCGACTCCACGCACAGCAACTCGCTTGATGCGCTACTTTATAACAGTACACCGTTTTACCCCACTTCACGCACAGTGCCACTTTTAAATATATATATAGAACATTACATAAATATCGGCAGCAGGAGATGATGGCGGGAAATCTAACTACACACAATCCACGCACAGTAATGTTAGTGATGGTAGCACAGGCATGTACACAGGCAGCACGCACACGCTCACAGCGCAGGCACACACACCCGCCACACGGTGCAAGTCAGCTCAGGCGCACATACACGCTCACAGCGCAGGCATACACACTCCACGCGCAGTGATAGTGGAGAGATTTCAGAATAACACACCTGTTTGGCTGGCCCTGTACCTGACAATCCAGTGATTATTTCTTCCATATTACTCAGCACAAAAACGATCACATTATTTTGAACAGGTACCATCGCAAACACAGATCTTTTTCAAGAGCAGCATGCTTACAGTTGTGGGAAAAATGATCAATTTGTTGTCACTGTCAAGCCCTCATGGGTAAGAAAGCTGTAATCGTTGTAGACACAGGGTTCAGCCTTTTTGATCAGAAGCTAGGCTGAGACAACAAGGATGATTACTGGGTATTAAGGATGCAGATTAGGATCGGCTTCATGCGCATGGGCAGCTTTATGGAAGCTTGGTCAACCCTTTAGTGCCTACAGCATGAGCACAAGACATACGCAATTTATGCGGAAGGTTTGAGCACCTTCCTGCTCTCCCTCCCTGGTCGCAAGCACAGTATGCCGAGGTTGCTCTATTTGTAGGGTTGGCCAGAACTAAATATACATACGGTATTCACAGTAAGTATACAGTTCTTCTAGCCGGGAATGAATCATACGTTCGGTCATATACGGTGGCTGTTCTCGGTTCTGGCCAACCCTGTTATTTTAGCACAACTTTCACGAGCCTCCTAGCCCTTTAACTTTTTGAAGGTCCCTTTAACCATCCTTGCACAGGAGCTTTCATTACTGAGTGCTGTACATGATCAGCCCAGAAACCTTATGAAGTTGTTTAAATATACATGTCAGTGATTGTCTGGGGCTTGAAATACACAGCTAGCATGCTCCAGCATTTCCAAAATAAATCAGAAGTATAGAGTATGCTGCTTTGAGCCTCAGGCACAGAGATGAACTAATATGATACCTACCATTGCAGAAGCGGCTGGTTAGGGCTGTGCAGCGAGTGGAAGAAAGTCTCTAGCGTGAGGTTCAGTTGCCCCATAAACTCAGCAGCAAGCAGGTCCTATACACAGAGGGGGACAGCAACATGTTCTATTAGATTAGGCAGAGCAGAGAGGAATTAATTGCACACAGTGTATGAGCACTTGACAAAGGATTGGGCTGTTGACACTTGCACAGAGCTTACTGTGAGAGGGGACGCAGAGAAGCACGACCAACAACAGTGGTAGGTTTTAATGTTCTAATTCATGGTGGATGAGGGACAGCAAGACAACAGACAAAGTGAGACATTTTCTAATGTGGAAGCACTTGGAGGACTCCTGATTGGCAAGGCTTTTGAGCTGACAAATGCCAGCTGCCAAGGGTGCGTGTACTCGAAAACGAAGAGCAGATATCAAGAGAGCAGAAGGCACAGGTAACACTTGCTCAAAAGGTAATGCCACACGCAAATCGCAATTGCAACAGCGATGGCAGCAGCATCTGTTCCTACGACAAACAAAACAAGCCACGTAGACAAGAAAAGCTGTGCACGTGTTCCAGCGAGCAACTCAAAACCAATTGCTTTTCTCTTTGCAGCCGCTGCGGAGCTGTGTACATACCGCATCAAAGAGCATTAGGTTGAACATGGTCTTGCTGTTAACCTCATGGGTGATGGGGACAATCAGCCTGGGTGAGGGTGGGTGTAGGAAAGAGGGTGTAAGAGGGTGAGGTTGTAGAAACGAAGGTGCAAGAGGGTGTAAGAGGGTGAGAGTGTAGAAAAGAGGGTCTGAGGGCAAGTTAATAATAGGCATTTACAGTCAGCAAAAGCAAAAAGGTGCAAGCATGACTAAAGAAATAGCATCAAGTTTTAACATCTGATCCTCCAAAACGACAGGCGCTCATGCGACTGCAGAATTGCGTCATCATGAATACACAATGAGCATGAACTCACAGAGAGGGGCGATTGAGTAACCTTCCTTTCTGTTCACTTACCTAATGCTTTGCACTTGGCCACTTGGCAAGTCAACTGATTTTGGGTTACGGGAGCCAGCCTTAGGACAAGCATTACAGACACGTGCGCAAGCAAGCACAACACGCACCCTTCCTGAAACATGGGTGCCAAATTCCTGTGCACGGTGCGCGTGCGGTACTCTGCCCCAGGCAACACAGCCCTCTCCCTGCAAACAGACATGCACGAGGACAAGTATTGAAATGATGAATGCAGAAGTAAACCCTGAATGCTCTGAGCTCGAAGATGAGCAAGCGAGCCGTTTTGATGTGTGGCTTCCCCTGACCACATCTGTCCACGTGTAGGGTGCATAAACAACCCTTGCAAGGCGTAAGACCAAGCAAGCTCAAAAGCTCTTAAACTCTGCAGGCTCGCCACACCATCAGGTGATTCTGCACGCATTCTCTATTCTCTGACTACTTGCCACCCCTGTACAATGGGTGTACCACTTGTTTAAGAGGAGCTGTACCAAAATTTGCTTGTACAAGGCTCTACAGGGTGTGCAGCCACGCAACATTTGTGGCAGGCACATAAGCATGCTGGGAGGCACGGAAATGTTGTCTGGCTCACGCTCTTACCTGGAAAGGGGTGCCTTGTGTGCACTCAGCAACCTCAACCTGGCAAACCTGTATGTGCGCGTGCGTGCGTGCGTGCACGTGTGTGTTGTGTGTGTGAGTGTGTCCAAAAATGTGCACGCAAGTGCATGTCAGTATGCTTGTACACGTTTCTATGTACACACACATATGCCACAGGTGGACCGTATGCCACAGGTGGACCATACGCCACTGTTTACCATGGCAGCATAGAATCAAGTCGGACACCAATTCAAGTCAAGACTGCGTTGCTCCTACACCTGTGCTGTACAAGCAAAACAAAGATTGGCATCCTTGCTTTGAAATATTGTAGCCCCCATACCCCGCAACAACTTACGGGTCTGAGGCCAGCTTTTCTTGATCAAAGATGCCCAGGTTTCTTGCCTGCAAGGGGACAGGGAGACGTGTGTGTGTGTGTGTGTGTGTGTGTGTGTGTGTCAGGGATGAGTGTGTTACGTCAGGCACTGCCGCAGCATCACTATGCTACTACACAAACTGCACACTCCTATCTAGAGAGCCTTTCTTGCAATTAGGAAAAACGAGGCAAGACTGCTAAATTGCCTATGAGTACTTGCACCTCAAATTTGTGCATTTGTGCAGAAATAGACACGCACCCATGCACACATACACACACATGCACGCACACACGCGCACAAATACACACACGCACACATAAAACCGGCTTTGGTTTCACAAACGCACCTTTACTAGCTTTATGCTAATCCAAAGGTTATGTTCAGCCCAGACTTTGAGCTTGGCATCCATGTCTAAGCTTTGGGTGTTGATCTCAATCTGCGGCGTTTCTTCTCTGAGCGTGTGAACGCGGGTAGACCCAGATGCTTCGGATTCCTCTTCGCTGTCAACCTCAACAGCTTCACCCTGACAACGGTTGGAGAAGGAGAGATTATATGTGTGCGTATGTGTTGGAGAGGGAGAGGGAGAGGGAGAGGGAGAGGGAGAGGGAGAGGG
>Ga0307960_1002559_pt1 | contig 10886 bp, 10 predicted proteins | sample OrgLakmetagen542_FD_201832 | JGI IMG/M metagenome (GOLD analysis project Ga0307960, IMG submission 201832) | Saline water microbial communities from Organic Lake, Antarctica - #542 | ecosystem: Environmental > Aquatic > Non-marine Saline and Alkaline > Saline | place: Antarctica: Organic Lake... | reverse complement strand
TGGGGCGAAGCAGGAGGATGTGGTGCGTCTGGCCTCCTCTGCCCCCTCTGTGCTGTCACGTCCCCCAGGCCCTCTCGCTGCTAAGCTCAAGCGTCTCGCCGAGGTGCTGGGGGGAGTGCCTGTGGAGCGTGTGCTCCGCATGGCTACAGAGGAACCCTCCTACCTCACCCACCGCCCGCCCGCCGTTGATCGTCGCATAGAGGTGAGCTTGGGAAAGAGGGAGGGCGGAGTTTATGGGTGGATGCAGGGGAAGAGTTAAGAGGAAAGCAGGGGACGGGAGCGTTTCTGTTTTCTGTACATGTACCTTTAGTTTGGGAATGCCTCGTGCATGTTAAATTTAAGAAAGCGTTTCTGTACTTGTACCTTTAGTGTGGGGATGCCTTGTGCATGTTTGATGTAAGAGAGCCTGCAGGCGCATGTATGCTCCGTTATCTCAATGTAGTTAGCCTGGCATGCGTGCACCATCACAGGATGTGCGTCAGGTGACCTAGCAGGAAGAAGAAGTATAACATGTAAGAGCAGGGATGTGTCATACGGCGTGTTCGTATTATACGCGTACTTCGTATTAACACGCATTTTACCGTATTGAACGTCTCAGATGACCATATGACACATCTCTGTGCAAGAGCAAGGTGCTTATAATAAGTTGCACCCTAGGAAGGTGCATGTTGAGTCCTAGAACCGACAGGTGCATTAAAATAGTGACGCAGACGCACTGAGGCAAACAGATGCCTTCTGTAATGCAGGCGCCCCTGAGACGAACAGATGTATTTGGTCACATAAACGCCCTGAAACAGATGCCTGCATTTACGCATTTACCCTTGAACACACATCATGCACCATCACAGCACTGACACAGAGCTGTGCAACAGAGCGTATATTTCATGTCGTTGGTTTTGGGAGCAATGTGAATGAGTGCCTGGTGTTTGGTACCAAAGCACACCTGGAGCCCTCTTTAACCTTCAAGACCTATCGATCAGTGCCCACAGGGCTAAAGAAAGAGATGCTCTACCGCCTCCTCACACCCATGCCAAGCTCCGCAGTCCATACTCTAAACCATCTGCAACCCAAGGCCTGGCAATTTCACTTTGAAAGCACGCTACGTAGCTCCTTTTTCCCCACGCTTCTCCAAATTTCCTCACGCCTCACACCTGCACCACCTCCAACTTCACTCGTGCAGGCCATGCGCTCATTTTCTAAAAAGCCACGCCACAGCTTTGTGTACTCGCTTGAACTTAATTTTCACCAACAAAACGCATTCGCAAAACAATCACACAAATGCGCGTGACACAGGCCATGCACTTGCTCTCTGAAAGCCACGCCATAGATTTGTGGACACGCGTAAACCCCTTTTTTCACCAACGCATACACACATTACACTCACACACACACACACACACACACACACACATACACATACACATACACACACATGACACAGGCCATGCGCTTACTCTCTGAAGCCACGCCACATATGTGTGGACACGCTTGATACCCCTTTTTTCCACACACGCACACAAACACACAAACATACACACACGCACACACGCATACACTCACACACACACGCACAACACACTCACACACACATGCACATGACACAGGCCATGCGCTTACTCTTTCGGAAGCCGCGCCACAGAGTGGTGGACATGCTGAAGTGCAACCCTGGCCTGGTGTTTATGTCCCCTCGCATCATTCACAACAAGCTTAAGGTGGGTGCACACTTGCAGTACATCAAACTGCAGCGCAAGCTTGCAACACCCATGCGTGCAATGTTGATGTGGCTTGGCTTTTAGCACAAGTACACAGCACTCAAGGCTATATAGACCTGTATACAATTACCACTCTGCACCGATATGCACCACATAAATTGCATGGACTGGCGTGCAAGTTAGAAGTGGTGAAATCAGTTGCTTGAGTGTTAGATGTGTGTGTGTGTATGTGTGTGTGTGTGTGTGTGTGGACATTGATGAGTCCATGATGGGTCCACGTTAATTCGAACAGTGCACGCCCATATGAGACAATAAATCCGTGAGCAGAATAGGCTTCTGAACCGTTGTGCACCGTACACGTCCAGAATCCAAAGAATCACCTGCCAAGAGCACCGTATACAGTAACGATGCTGTCCAACCTATTTATTATTTTAACATGTGTTTGGTCAAATTAGTTGATGTGCAAAGATCAAAAAATTGCATTGAATGGATTTGTGTCTACAGGCGCAAATGTGTCAAGTTTGTGTGTGTGTTGTGTGTGTGTGTGTGTGTGTGTGTGTGTGTGTAGAAGAATATTGCAAAATGCCAGTCACCGTAGACGTACACAAGCCGATTGCTCCTCATTTGCTGAGTTACCGTAGGGTACCGTAACACCAACACGAGGTTCGGATAAATCCAATTTTAACCCAATACAAGTAATGCGGGGGGACAACGCAAGTGATAAACGCATTGAGAGCCTATGCGAGGACCTTTTGGCCCTCTTAGCTGCACGTGCACGCATATGCACGCATTTGAGCATGCTTGTGTGCTCGTGTGCATGTGTGCGTGTGTGCATGACATGTGTGCGCGTATGCATGCGTGTGCGCACGCGTACATGTGCATGTGAAGGACGGCACCTGCTTACACTGCTGCTCCTCCCTGAAGAACCTCCCTGCTGCCTGAGGTCAGCCTAGGCCTCCAGGTAGCCTCTTATTTGCTGCCGCTGCTGCATCCCGCTCTGCCGGCAACTTTGCTGCCCTGTCTGTTAAATAAGTCATCCACAACAAGCCGTTTGTGCCTTGGGAGGCCTTCCCAGCCCCTCCGTTTATGCTCACAAATCAATTATTTGCGCAATGCAAGCTCCGCGGGGCTTTTGTCTTTTTAAATAATTGTGGTGCTTGCAACACACCGCGAGGGTGAAAATTTGTTTGCGGTACGAGACGACATAAGTACTGCACGTTAATGTCAAATCCGTGTTAAAAGAAGGCACACGTATACCCCATTTCTCTCAGTATTCTTTTCTCCTGTACCTTTCCTCTCTCTCTCTCTCTCTCTCTCTTTCTCTCTCTCTCTCTCTCTCTCTCTCTCTCTCTCTTTCTTTCTCTCTCTCTCTCTCTCTCTCTCTCTCTCTCTCATATCATCAGTGCACGTCTCATAATCTCATGCAAGCCTCCCTGGCCATCCCAGTGTGTTTACTGCACTCGTCTTTCCATCTTTACTTTCTTTCCCTCGACCCCTTTTTGCCCAAATTACTCCCACAGGTCCTGCAGTGTATATTGAACAAGGAAGCACGGCTGGTGGTCCCCATCGCAATGCGAAGCCCCAAGCTGCTGAGCACAAACATGGATGAGGTGGGTCGAGTTTGAAGAGGGGACGCAAGAGGAAGTAGGGTGTGAACACTGAATGCTTGGGCTAAGAGTGTGATATAGGAACTTAGCAGAACTTAGCAGTGGGTAGGTGTGAGGCATGTAAATTTTTTTAGCAACACGATAAGTTGCACAGTTTTCTTTTAGCATTGTGCTTTTAGCAACATGGTTAGCGCATGCATGAGGTGGGTCAAGGGTGCGGGTGGTTGTAGGTAGCAGCGGGTAGGTATGGATGTTTAAAGGGTGGTTTTAGATGGTAATGTCCTTCTCATCAAGATATCCTATTGCAGACATGAATGAGCTGAGGGTGAAGTGCGGGAGGGCGAAGGGCTAGGGTGCAACGTAGGTAGCAGTGGGTTTGGGTGTGGGTGTATGTGATTGAGCGTGGGGCGCGTATTCCATTTTTTGGTTTCGTATTCATAGCAAGGATGTGAATGAGTGGGGAACAGGAATGTAGGTCACTTGCGGGATGGGGATGTACATGGTTATGGGAGTGTGGGTGTAGAGTAAATTTCACTTTGCATAAGGGGTATGATAGTATGGACACGTGTCAAGCAGGTTTCCGTGAGTAGGAGGGTAGGAGGTTTAATTGTTTGCCTAGGAAGTTGCAAGCAGGTCCAAGAGCTGGTCAAAGGAGTTCAGCTAATCCTAACCTAAACCTAAACCTGCTTTAATCTACATCGCAGCTTGCTCTGCTCAACCATTTTCCACAAACTTTTTTATAACGTAAGGGAAGGGCTGCAGCCAGCATGAATTTGGGGGGAAACGATTCTGCCCTTCCATTGTATTCATGGTCTACCTAATCAGTGAGGTAGCAACCTGCATTACTTGCTTATTTCTTAGGGTGGTCACTCACAAAGAAGGGGACGCAGATCAATTTTAACTGTTTCTGTGGCTGAACCGACGCCTGAATGAGACCAGGGCATGAAGCATGTTTGATGAGACGTTTAAGCAAAGACGTAGTGTATTGCCAAGGAGCATGGATAATGAAGTCATCGTGGTTAAACTCGTGTCTCATAGAACTGCGCTCTTGCTGCTCTTGTGCAGGTGCGGGAGTGCTTTGAGGTGCTGGAGGATCTCATGGGCTTACCCAGCGAAGACTATGCTTTTGCAATGGTGTGTGGAGGACGTACAGTGTCTGCTTTTTCTTTCTTTGTTCCAAATGAGGGCAAAATTGACAATAAAAGGAACTGCAACAAAAGAAGTGTGAGATTAGGAAACAGTAAGGGCATCGCGTTGGTAGGAACAACAGAGCAAAATTTCTGGCACACTCATGGTCACGTTTTTTCGCTCAGTGGGTTAAGGACACAGAAAGCTTCAATTGAGGTTCTAAAGAAGCGAAATCAATGTTAGTAATCTAGTCAGGCCTGTGCACTTACGCCATAATGTTGAATTTTGGACCGTAATTACGGTACCGACCGTAATTACCCCATACAGTACGGTCCAAATTACGGTCAGCCAAAATTACGGTGTCAGACCGTACAAGACGATGCCCACCGTATAATACGGTTTTGACCGTAATTTTGCCGTTTGGCTTCAAATTTAGCCCAAAACAATTGTTTTCTTTTTGCAACAATTGTTTATGAATAAAACTCAAATTAACATCCAGGAATCAGGTACTGCGTCCAACTTTGAGTGTCCATGCAAGCCATCGCTGGGCCCTTCCCCCGAGCTGATGCCGCCCCATCCCAGCCTGAGGGTCGTTCAGGGAAGCATTGTGTGGCGTCAGCACGTAAAAGGAGCATGCTGGAGGTGGAAATGGGAGATGTTTGGGGAGGAGGCCTTTCTGACGCCAATTTTGCACTGGCAGTGCCAGCCCCCGAGCTGATGCAGCCCCAACCCAGCCTCAGGGTCGTTCATGGAAGCATTGTGTGGCGTCAGCACATGGGAGGAGCACACCGGGGAGCAAAATGGGAGGTTTTGGGGTGGAGAGGCCTTTCTGAGGCCATTTTTGCACCGGCAGTGCCACCTTGGCACCGTACCGCACACCGTACAGTAAATTGCCGTAATTACGGTAAATTACGGTCCTCCAAAATCGTAATTACGCCGTAATTTACAAAGTTACGGTACGTACAGTACTAAGCGTACCGTACCGTACACCGTACAGTGCACAGGCCTGAATCTAGTACTCGCAGCGCCCAGTGGCTACAATGTATGTGTGTGTGTATGTGTGTGTCTGCCTCAAGGGTTGGTGGGCTGGATGTCAAATTTGTCTTGTTCCCAAGTTCGATGTCATAGGGCCGGTAAGAGTTCCTTTCTTGACTGGCAGGGAACCCTTGTTTTTTGAAGATTGTTAAGGTGTGTGTCTGGGCTACGAAAGTAAGGGGAATTTTGACAGACACAAAAATATTGGCATTGAGCGCACCCAGCCAGATTACGCAAGTGTTGTTGAATGCCAAGACATTTGCTTGCTTCTCGTAACTTGTTTTTGTGACAAGCAGCAACTCTGTTCAAGAGTGCGGCTTGCCAGGTTCCTCTTACGACGTATGCTAGATATCACTAAATGTCACAGCATTACAGTTTGTTTACGATCAGTCCGGAAAATTTATTATTTATTTTGCCAGGAAACGAATATTTTTTAATTATTCTCGGGGCCCTTTCCGAACCGAATTTGAAGTGATAAATTAATACTTTATAGTGGTGTTAAAGGTGATTTTCAAAATGAGCTCCAAGCGCGCCAGTGTGAACCCCCTGGCCCTGTTCTTGAAGCCTCAGTCCCCAGTTGAAAGGCTGGCTGCTCAGCAGCGGGACCGTGAGAAGCTGCAGAGGGAGAGGCAGCTCAAGGAGCTGCAAGAGGAAGCAAAAGGCAAAGGCAAGGGGTGAGGCTGTGACGAAGAGGCCCGTGGGGCGCCCGTGCATGCAGCTCCAACAAGCCTCCTTCTCTGGGGACCCCTTTGCGTTTGCCCCTTTGTGTGGCTATTGCTGCATGCAAACCCCTCACCTCTCCCTGCTTCTGAGCACTGTGCAGCACCAGCCACAGCTTCAGCCTCAGCCACAGCTTCAGCCTCTTAAACAAACGGCAGTAGCAGTGCACAGGCAGCACTCACAGGGGGGCTCTCAAACTCAAAAATTAATTCCTGACAGGGCTCTCCCGAAGTGCCCTCGAACTCAAAAATTAATCCCCAGACCACCTCACGAACTAAATTCGAAAATCTAATTAATTATTTGGAAGTGTGGTCCCAAACTGATCGTGAACGAACGGTATATACTTTTTGATGCACACTCAATTTGTGGTTCTTGCTTTATACATACATCAGTATTGTTGAGTATAATTCTCTCTATGAATGCACGCACACTCAATTTTTGTGGTCCATGCCTTACACGTCCATCGGTAATATCAAGTAGTGCATTCTTTCTGAAGGTTGTGGAGGTCTGTGATTTCAGCGCTTTTGCAATTGAAGCGGGCACTGGAAAGGCTTGGAAACTTTGTAATGCACAAATGAACTAGCTACTTAACAGCGTGTTATGATGCTTTTATTCTACGTTACGCCTTGAAAAATATGCAGTAAGATCCATGTAGGCCTGGCTGCAATGTTTGTGCTTGTCGCTAGGGCTACAAGTACGCATACACACATGCACACACACACGTGCACACACACACATGCACACACACATACACATACACATACATGCACACACGCACATAGGTCTGCCATGCACCCAGCCTGCTGCTAGAAGGCAAGGGCCGCCTAGTGGGTCGCTTCCGCTGTCTCACGCAAGCGCTGCGTAGGGTGCCACGCTGGGCCAAACAATGGCGTAAGCTTACCCCAGCGCAGCGTGCGGACTGCATGCTAGTCACGCCTGTGACGTACAGCCGCCTAGAATTCTTGACGTGTACTGGCCAGGTGTGTGGGTGTGTGGGAGAGTGTGTTTGTTAACGTCCTGACATGAGGAGGTAATGTTTTGCTGCTGTCAGCTAGGTGTGTTTGTGGGAGTGTGTCAGGTCCATGTATATGCACATGTGCGTGAATGTGTGGCCAACGTGACAGACATTAATCGTATCAGGATAATTTTGGGTGGTAAATGAAAAATATGGTAGGTCAGTAATCTAGGGGAGTGCACCTGGGTTTGGAGTCGTGGGAGAGGAGGCCACATCTCTTTTGATGACCCTGGCAGCTTCATACCCCTTGCTGTGTGTGTGTGTATGTGTGTGTGTGTGTGCAAGAAGAGTCGAGTCGCGTGATGTGTTGGGTACCGCTCAAGTGTGTCAAGAGTCCAGTGCAGCTGTCTTGCTACGTAGCATCAACCCTGGCCTCTCACACACTTGCACAGCCAGTACAGTAATCAACACACACCACGCAACTAAATGGACTCGTGCACATACACACATACACACACTTACGCACACAAACACACACAGGACTCCTCCCTGTCCCTGTTCAATGTCCTCATGATGGCCCGCTCGGACTTCGGACACAGCTTCCCCACCTTCAGGCCGGTCCCCATCATCAGGGGATCCAACCCCACCACCACCACGCCCTCTTGTGCTGCCGCGCCCACTGTCACCTCCACATCTCCCACCGCAACTAGCCGCACTGCAACACCCACTGCCTCTGCACCCCCTCCTGTAAGCAGCCACACTGCCACACCCTCTTACGCTGCAACGCCCGCTCCTGCCTCCACACCCTCTTCCGCAAGCATCCCCGTTGCCAGACCTTTTGCTCCTGCACCTGCACCCACCCAGCACGCCCGTCCAGTTCCGCAGCCGCAAAGCCACACTTTCATCCCTCGGCAACCTGCCCAAGCCTCTGTGCCAGAACCAGCATTTGCAGCAGCAGCAGCAGCAGCAGCCACTGTACGTAACGCTAGCGTGCTGCCTGCAACAAACCCGCAAGCAGCTCTCCCTCCTCCGCACAAAATGCTGTACCCTCCTAACTCCTCCCAGGACCCCGTCCCACAGCCCCGACCCCAGTCAACAGCATCGCCCCCTGCCAGCACTTTCACCTCTACCCCCTCTCCACCCTCCATTCCAGCAGCACCACAGCAGTCATCTCACCATTTAGGTGCTAACGTTGGTGTCGGTGCCAGTGCTGCCAGACACCCTCGCCTCCCTGTCCCAGCTAGCCAATCATTCCCACCCATCCCTCACCAGCAGAAACCCAGCACGCAATCCAGCGGCCATAGTATATATGGCCATGCTGACCCCATGCACCAAACTTCTCACACACACCACACGGCTGTGCAGCAGCAGCAGCAGCTGCAGCAGCGGCCGCGGCGGCAGCGGCATCAGCAAGACCAGGTCTCCCAGGGTTATTACTCACAAGGTAGCACAGAGCAGCAGCAGCCTAGCAACACGCAGCAGGAGCAGCAGCAGCAGTCCATCAGCACACAGCAGCAGCAAGTGGGCACCCTGCACCAGCAGCCGCAGCCGCAGCAAGCACAGGCAGAGGTTGGAGGACAGCTGCATGAGCTGAATAGCAGGAGGGTGAAACGTAGGAAGCAACCACAACTGGCCTTGCTCCCGCCACCACACAGCAGTAGCAGTGGCAGTAGTAGTAACAGGAGCAGGAGCAGTAGAGAATCAGCAATCCTCCTAGTACCTGAGGGGGGCCTTGAGACTGAATCTTATGCAAACGGTCGCCCTCAGCCAACAGAGCACCAGCCACAACAGCAGCAGCATGAGCAGCCGCCTGTGCACCACCACCACCAGCCACAGCAGCAACATGCACACCAGCAGCAACAGCGGCAGCAGCAGCAGCAGCGTGAGCAGCCTGAGTTGCCACCTGTGCACCACCACCAGCCACAGCAGCCTGACCAGCAGCCTGCACACCAGCAGCAACGGCAGCAGCCACGGTGGCCGCAGCATGAACAGTCTCCTGCGCGCCACCACCACCAGCAGAGCACTGAGCCCGCCTATGCCATGGCGCTTTCCTCCTCCGCACCTCACATACCGGCTGCACCATCCTCAGATGAGAGCCACTATGGTGGTAATAAGGTGGGGCACTGGCATAGTCATCCCTTACAGCCTGCTCTCCATATGACATCCTGCCATGGCTCTGAGCAGCAGCAGCAGCAGCAGCAGCAGCAGCAGCAGCAGGGCAAGAGCAGGAGCAGCAACAGTAGATATGATGCGGTTGAGATTGACAGGGGCACCTGCAGGAGTGATGAGTTTAGGGGTAGCAGTAGTGAGAGGCTTGGCGGTGGTGTGGATAGCAACGCTAGAAAACGCCAGCCAAGCAAGGCCCAACGCGGCCCAACACCTTTAGGATTGCTCCCCTCTTACTCTCCAGAGTCGCCTCTTGCAGCTGCGCCATTTTGACTTACCGCTGATTTGACGTTTGCTTGCCTTGGGTAGCTTGCGTTTTTTTACCAACTGACCAGACAGGCAGCTGGCTGGTCATATATGTTTTCCTTGTTGTGAAGCCTTATCTTTGAGCTTTGAGTTGTAGGCAAAGGCGTGAGCAATTAACAGGTTATTTGTATTCAGGTTCCAGCATCTTGAACTGAACACCTACCTTTGCGAGAAAGTGTTTTCCGAGGTTTACAATGCTGACAATGTTAGGCTACCAGGAGGAATGAAATTGGCATGCTGCGCGCTGCACTGACAAACCATACAGCTAAATGCATGCCGCTAAATGCAACCACATAAAAGGCCCATCTGCCAAAAGCTAGACGGCACCTCCCACATGCTGTCAGGCTGCAGCCATTCTTTGAATTTCAAATGATAGCGAGAAGGTACATCGTTGCTGGACAAGAAAAGAAAACAAGAAGAACGCAGATAGTGTAGACACTACCGGCATGGGTTAGGAAGAAACGACGTTCTGCACCACCCAATGGATGCAGAGCCACACTACTTGCATCCCACCTGGAGAATTAACATTAGAGAAGCTTTTCAGTGGGGATCAGGAGATTGAGAGGCATAGGCCTGAACATCACCGGGACTGAGTATTATTCAGATATTTGTGGGAGTTATGTTCAATGTTTCGTCAAGGGTTACAAGGATGGCCTACAGCCTACAGCCCGAGACTCTGGCTGAGATGGCAATTGGCTGGTGAAACAAAATTAACCAGTGTCGAAAATTGAAACTAAATCTGACACAAACTTGAGGAGTCTGCATGAGTCTTGATTCAGGAATGCATTGATATCAAAATCAGTGATACTGTGATGACAAGCCAAGAAAGGAAAATTCAGAGCTCGAAGGAGCAAACGCACGCAAAGTCTTAAACAGCCATTCCTTCAAAAAGATATCTGTATCTCATGCGCAGCTCGCACACTTTAGCAAATCTTAGACAACCAGAGCATAGCATGAGGCCTGCTTTTTAAATCGTGACTCTTGGCAAACTCAGAAATCCTGCTCTGTGCAGCCATGTAAGGCCGCACCGCATGTTCCTCAGCTATCTTCGGATTCATCCTTCTATCAAGCAGCATGCCCAAATATTTGAACCTGCCCTTCTTTGGAAGCACCACACCATCGTACGTGAACGGATTCTGCAAAGGAGAGACAGGCTTACTATCTAAATGAACCACCTCCGACTTGGCCGTGTTCACAGTCAATCCTTTCTTCTCAGCGTACGTACAAAGCTTGTTCAGCATCGTCTGCATTTCACCA
>Ga0307960_1002554_pt1 | contig 10893 bp, 9 predicted proteins | sample OrgLakmetagen542_FD_201832 | JGI IMG/M metagenome (GOLD analysis project Ga0307960, IMG submission 201832) | Saline water microbial communities from Organic Lake, Antarctica - #542 | ecosystem: Environmental > Aquatic > Non-marine Saline and Alkaline > Saline | place: Antarctica: Organic Lake... | reverse complement strand
TTGTTGTTGTTGTTGTTGTTGTTGTTGTTGTTGTTGTTGTTGTTGCTGCTGCTGCTGCTGCTGCTGCTGCTGCTGCTGCTGTTGTTGTTGTTGTTGTTGTTGTTGTTGTTGTTGTTGTTGTTGTTGTTGCTGCTGTTGTTGCTGCTGCTGTTGCATGGTGTTCCTGTTTGAATACTGTCGGAAAAAGCAAATGGAGCAGGGTCGTCCCCATGGCTGGTATCTTCAAACTGTGCCAATAAGCATTCTGAGGCAAATGCATGCCAGAAACTGTACTTTGAGCTTGCAGATGCCTTATTAGCTTATTTTATGCACTTTCAAGTTCCAGGCTGGGACCATTGCTGTCCCAGGTTGCAGTGGGAGCTCATAACTCTGTGATATTTGCAAGGCAGCGCTTATATTTGGGACAAATGTTTTTATTTATTATTAGAAATTGTTGGCGGGGGCCTGCGGCCTCCAGAAACCAATGAATTTCCAACGCTGATGGTGGGACTTGCCCATGCAGGGCTGCATGGGTAAGCTGAGCTATCAGCAGCCGGGTGTGATCAACTCCATGCAGTTTGAATTCAAACTGCATGAATGCTCAATTTTCCCAAAAATATTTTATTTGCATGTAGAACATAATTTGGCAGCTCCCTAACACATCTGTGCTTGCCAAGAGGAGAGAAGCAAATTCTGTTAGACCGTCCAAACTGCAGTTATCTCCAAATTTTGGCCCCAGAGTTGCGGACCAAAACAAAGAGTATGGTAAAATGTAAATGGGGCCAATCGATGGTCGGATTTTGGTGAAATTTCTTGTACCGTGACATACAACTAGGAAAGGGAGGTTCAGCCGTGGGGACGACCGCAGAGCTTGGTCATTTGCAGCAAATGTGTTTCGGATTCGTTTAATATTATTTGCAAAAAAGAGGTTTACAATAGATTATTCTAGAGAATGGAAAAATACAAGTTTGGCCATGATTTTTCACATACCCCATACACGACCGCAGATTTGGGAGACGTCTCTGCTGTAGTTACTGACGTTAATTGTGTGCATCTGTAAATGGTGCCCGGAAAGGAGTCAATGTTAAGTAGATTCATAGGTTGTTGCAGTGTGAGTACCTGGCCTGCTCTTTAATTCATTTCGTGAAAGTGTTCTCCGTTTTTGCTCTGCAATCCATCCCATCACAGGCACCAGAATCGTGAGCTCAGAGAAAAAGTGGACGAGATGCATGCCACGTTTGACTCCGCTTCACAGCGCATCACCCTGGCACAGGTAAGGAAGGGGATGCAGTTGTGAAAGTGTTACGCTGACAGAAGCGGCGTACTTCATAAAACAAAGTGCATTTTGGCAATATCTTTTTAATTTGTAATACCGTCTCGCCGTGCCACTCAAAAACCCTCATGAGTGAAAGCACAAGCAGTTGTTGTTTTGAATCAGAAGAAAGCACAAGGAAATATTTTTGTTGGCCAGTAAAGGAGGTAATGGCTCAGCAGTTGAGGGTATACTTTATTGGACGCACTGTACAACTTGTACTTTACATGCGTGCTTGATACACAATTCATCTCAACTTGTACAACACGCTGTGGTGCACACAGGCAGAGAAGGAGAAGTTCAAGCGCAAGTGGGAGTCCAACCGAATGTACACTGAGGACTTGGAGGCCACCAATTCAAGGTGCTTGTTGTGTTTGTGCGCATGTTGTGCGCATGTCTATTGCATGCATGTTGTCTGTGAGTGAATCTGAGTATTAGAGGAACTGGCCTGTGACATGTTGATCTTGATCTATGCCCTTTCTCAAATCCTTAATTGTGTGGGATTGAGCACTCTTAACAGAACTGTAGGAGCGTATGGCATGCAATGCATGCTTCTTACTATCTGCGCCTGATATATTAGGGTGGCCAGCGAACAAAGTTACCCACCCTCCTCATCTGCCCCCGCTTAAACACAGCACCATTTGTTTTGTTCACCAACCTGTATGTCGTTGAGACCCCTGGCTCCAGTACACCAGCGCATTTACACACATAAGCAAGCAATAAAGTACCCCACATCAATACAGACTGTCTCTAAGCGACCTTGGAGATTATGAGATTATACATGCCTACTGACGCACAAATGCACACACGCACACACATACACACACAATAACACAAGCAATCATTTACCACGCACCAATGCAGGCCGTCCCTGCGCAACCATCAGCTTGTGCGTGCGTACTGGCAAACATATATGCGCACACTCGCGGGCGTACGCCTACGCACTTAACTACAAAATTGAAATAAATGGTCACGCATCTACGCAGGCTGTCGTTGCGCAATCATGAGCTTGTGCGCGCGTACTGGCCCCTTATGTCGCACTTGCGGGAGGTGGAGGCACGGTGTGAGGACTTGGAGGGCGACAAAGGGAAGGCCCTGGGGGAGCGGCAGCGCTTGATGGAGAAGGTGGGGGCGTTTGTTTGCGTTTGAGAGGTTGCGTGTGTATGTTTGATGGCTAGTATCCTTGGGTGTGTACCTGCATGTAAATGTGTGTATGTGTATGTGTGTGTGTGTGTGTGTGTGTGTGTGTGTGTGTGTGTGGGCAAACGTGGGTGTGTGCTTGTGTGTGGTGCACACCCACACAGTTTCCTCCTTGGAGTGGGCATGCACGATGCAGGTGCTGTGTTGCTCAGATTAACCCTACAAATACAGGTGCAAGCGCCATTCAATCACGTTATAGGCAGCGTCTGGCACTTGGGGATGGACAAATCACAGGAACAGCTGCAGCGAGCAAACTCTTTTGCTCCTGTGGGTGTGTGCATGCAAAAACTTTGTACGCACACGGACCTTGCCTTGCATTGCAGGTGAGCACTCAGCAGGAGCAGCTGCAGCGAGCTGCGCTGTACAAGCAGCGCATGCGTGGGCTGGAAGCGACATTGGCAGCAGCTGAGGCAGCAGGTAGGGGAAACACACACAATTGCTTACATACACACACACACACACGTGCACACAATTATTGACGCACACACATACGCATTCTACATGGATTTCAACATGGAAAGCCTGCAACTACATGCATATCAACGCATGCACTTACCCGCAAGCATAGACAGAAAAGCCTACAGTGACTGATGAGGCGTTGCGCAGTGCAAAAGATCTGCCAGCTGCGTAGGAAGCTTTCGGTAATTAGGACACTCATAATTTAGATTCAGCATCTCAGTTGGGGATTACGGATAATATTCCAACGTCGTACTTTCTTATGGTGTGCTTTTGATGTATCACAGGTGTGCGTTGCCTGTCTCCTTGCTGGCTGAGCTGGAAGTATTCAGATCAAGGTTGTTGGTACTCCCAATGACTCCGCATTCTATGCTCTTGAAATGTGCCTTCAACGTATCACAGGTGAGGTGCCTGCGTCCTTGCTGGCTGAGCTGGCACCGGAATCCGCAGAGCGGCTGCGTGCGTTTGTACGAGGCGCCAACATGCGGGTCGAAGGCTTGACCACGCAGCTTGTACACTTGGTGGATGTGCATGTGAGTGACAGGCCCCCATGAAGTGGGTGAGCCCATGATTGATAGCAGCGTAGCAGCATGAGGAAACAAACGTGTCGCATGTAATAACCACCTCCTCAATTTTAAAAAGCAGCTGTTGGTACAAATGAGCTCGTGAGTCAGTGGTTGTAGGTAAGCAACAGCAGATTGGAGTTGTCGATACTTTTACACCTCTGTACGCTCTCTCACAATTCTCTCTCTCTCTCTCTCTCTCTCTCTCTCTCTCTCTCTCTCTCTCGTGTGTGACTGATATTTATGAACGCTCTCTCACGTTGCATCGCACAACACCACTGGGTGGTGCGGTTTTCCAGCAGCGTGCACTGACAGTGTGTGTGTTCGTGTACCTCTTCAACAGTGCACTGACAGTGTGTGTGTAAGTGTACTTCTTCAGCAGTGCACTGACAGTATGTGTGTGTAAGTGTACTTCTTCAGCAGTGCACTGACAGTGTGTGTGTAAGTGTACTTCTTCAGCAGTGCAATGACAGTGTCTGTGTGTATATATGAATGTGCCTCGCTTCACCCTCACCACCCACCTCTGCGCACTCACCACCCCCCTGTGCACCTTGAGCACTCCCCCCTGCGCCTTGCCTCACACCATCTACACCCTCACCACCACCCCCTGCACCCTGAGCACCCCTCTCTATACCCTGCTGTGCATCGTGAGCGATTCTTTCCTGATCAGGAACACTACCTTCTGCAATGCATTTCACAAGTTTACAAGTAACATTTGCTTATTATGCCGTCATAGCATTGCACTAGGAGATGCAGACCATTGATTTTTACAGACATACAAAGATCACGCACCTTGCTGAGCCATATGCTGGCAATACGAAGCGGTGTCAGCAATGTATGCTATTGACAAATGCTATTGCCTGCATGAAGAAAGACAAATGACAAATATTATTGTTCAGCTTGGCTGGAGGGGCAAGCAGCTTGGACGTAGCCCCACTGAGCAGCGGCAACACCATCGTGTACTTCTTCAGCAGTGCACTGACACATACCACCTTGCCTGTGACTGTAGGCCTCCTCAAGCGCTGACCTACAGCAGTACCGTGTGCTGAACAGAGAGCTCCATCGCCAGGTGTGTGTGTTTGCATGTGCGCTTGCGGTTATGCATGCATGTATGTGTTCAAGGTTGGGGGCATATGCGTGTAACCGTGCATGCAAGGTTGCCTCTGCAAGGGATGTTGCTGGGCATTACCAAAAACCCACATCTCACCCGCAAACGTGCATAATGTCCCCCAAAGTTCTCCGTCAAACCCTACCCTCTTCTCCACCACCAGGTCAAGGCCACAGACCAGCAAAACAAGGAGCTAGAGTCGCACTTCACACGCCAGGTCACACGAGTAGCAGCTCAAGCATCCAGTGAGGTAGGGCCTTGGTGTGTGTGTGTGTGTGTGTGTGTGTGTGCGTTTGTGTAGCAGCTCAAGCAGTCAGTGAGGTAGGGCCTTGGTGTGTGCATGTGTGTGTGCGTATGTATAATGTGACTTGTATGTGTCTTATCGTTTCACGCGTAACAGCCAGGTAACGTCCTAGTATGGCTTATGCATTTTTGGCTTTTTTTGCTTGTGCGCAAGCGGTGTGTGCTTGCGTTTGTTCCTTGGATGTTCCGGTGTCTCTGACAGACAGATGACATCCCACCGCGTACTCTTTGTACAATATACGCGTGTTCAAGTAACGCGTTTTGACCAATTGGTAGCTACACTTGCAACATGCTTCGGGTAGCGCACTCTTTACCTGCTCACTCTAACGTCAAGCATGCAAGCTGAAGGAAAAGGGCATACTCACACTGCAAGAATAGGAGGGACAGCTTGGAATGTGCTGACCTCGATCCTTGAATGCCCTCATGCGTGGCCTCATGTACGTACAGGTGGCTGCTGAGCTAGCTGCACTGCAGCATGAGGATGAGCGCATGAGCCGGAGCCAAGCCCAGGAAGAAAAGGCTGGCGCACCTGCAACCCCCGTCAGCTACATGGCCAAGATTGCCAGCCTGCGCCTGGAGATGCAGGTGTGTTTATGTGTGTGTGTTTATGTGTGCGTGCGTGTGTGTGTGTTTATGTGTGTGTGTTTAATGTGTGTGTGTATGTTTGCGAATGACTTGGCATGTCTTGTGGGAAGGCGTTGTAGGAATTTGCCAGGGTGTGTGTGTGGTTTGTAGCCTAGCATTCAGACCTATAAAATCAAGTTCAAGGGAGTTAAATGAGTGTAAATGACTCGGTGTGTTTCCTTGTGGAAGAGCTTTGAATGAATGCACGAGGGTGTGTGTGGTTTGAAGCTGGGCAATTGGACCTTTTAGGGATGTGATGTGAGTGAAGCGGTGTAGGGCAAGGGGCACCAGGTATAGCACAACAAATGCTGCAATTAACAGGCGCATGCTTCTATAATATTGAATTTATATGCATGTGGTTTGAGCTACTGCAACATGCTTGTACTCATGCAAGGGCAGAGTGGGTGACCTCAGATTGTGTTTTTGTGTCATGCAGCTGGCGCCAAAAGTGGGTGACCCCAGATTGTGTGTTCGTGTCGTGCAGCTGACTTGAAAGAGGGTGACTCAGCAGATTGGAAAAGTGGTTGGTTTCAGATCATTCATCAGATGTCCAATACAAAGCAGAGTGGCTTTAACACAATTAGCTGTGTCACGCAGGGCAATTTTTGGCGACACAGGGCCATCGTCAAACACTGATGAGGACTGGACGTCCCTGCCGTTTAAGGGCCAGGGGTTCAGTTACATAGAATAAACGCTGTTGCTCTTTTTGTGGACTTGTTGCCAGGATTCATTACTTGAACTGCGTCAAAGAAAGTTTGGTAGACATTCTATTCCTGATTGATCGTTCATTATGGTCAAATGTCAAACAGTACCACCTTAACCCAGCAGCTCTTCACTACTCATGGCAAGGGGTCTACTTGCTGCATTGGCTCTCCCTCCTCCCCACTTTAAGGCACTTCTCGTAGCTTGAGCTGCTCTGCAGTTTACTGGTGTCACATTCTGCATCTGAATCGAATGCAGAAGTCATGCAGCACTTTTGGTTGCCACACTGCATTGCGATGCATCGCACACAAGTGCAGGCAATAAAATACGTGCCTTGACACTTCTAATTGCAGTGCATTGCCCTTCCCCTTCTCAATGTACACAGGAGCTTGAAGAGCGCATGGACCTGGTCAAACGCGTGCGCACTGTGAACGAGAACCGCATTGCCGTACTAGAGGACGAGCGGGATGCGGCGCTGACTGAGTGTGCAGGACGAGACAAGTAAGTTATTCAGCAGAAACGAGTGTCCACCTTTGCGGTAAATTAGGCACTGTGAATATGTGGTGAGTAGGCTTTGGATGCTCATCAAATTTGATTCTCCCAGCCAACGCCTGGTTGCAAGAGAGGCTCACAAGAACTTACGGCTTCCACTCTTCTGTCCATTATGGCTTCCACCGCTGTATGCATCGCTAGCGGTCACTGCTGTACCTACTTCAATCCATCGTCCGTTGTTCATTGCAATCAGTGCTAGGAAGAAACACCAAATCCTGCACACCGGTGCTCACACACGCACCAGCTTGTGTTCTGGCTCTTTTTTTGTACTCCTCCTTTGTGTGCACTGCTGTGGTGTGTGTGTGTGCATGCATGCAAGAGTAAAGGTAATACCTGGCAGGCAAGCCTCTTATTAATACGTCCAATGTGCATGAGTAGGCATTGACCAGGACCCTGCATTTACAGTGCATATACATAAATGTGTACTGCAGCAAAGACTTATCGCACACAGTCACACGTACACGCCCCGTGGGTAAAAACTACTCTTTTTTAAGCTTAAATTCCAAATTCCACATGCTCCCACGCCCTTGCACACAATCCCCAGCACACACGCACACACACAGCAGCAGCAGCAGCAGCAGCAGCAGCAGCAGCAGCGCCCTTGCACGCAATCCCCAGCACACACACACACACACACACACACAAACACACACACACACACACATCATCGCGTGTCTGCAGGTGGTGTGTCTCAGTTGTGCAATAACACCATCACGTGTCTGCAGGTGGTGTGTCTCAGTTGTGCAATAACACCATTGCGTGTATAAGGTGTGTAATAACACCAATGCGTGTGTGAGGTGTGCAATAACACCATTGCGTGTCTGCAGGTGGCTGTATGAGGTGTGCAATCAGGCTGAGGCCATGTCAGAGGCCATTCTCCGCCTCTTGGCGCGCGACCCCAACGCCCCCCCTCACATCTCCCGCTTCGCTCCTGGGTCGGCACTAGCACCCAAGGCTCCGCTTCCTGCCTCCACAATAGCCCTCACAACAGCCTTGCCGCCTGGGCAAGGCACAGGACTTGTAGATGACAGTGGGGCCGCAGTAGGTGTGGTCAATAGCAGCAGTAGTAACAGTGGTGGTGGTGGTGGTGGTGACAGTGCAAGCCAAGGTAGGACCCTTGCAGGTGAGGGCACAGCACGTGCGCTAGGTGCAGAGGTCAGCCGCGCGCAGCTGCCGCAGGTGGGGGAAGGGAAAGGGGAAGGAATGGTGGCAGGGGCGGCTGAGAGTGGCCATGCGTCGCAGAGCGGCAGGCAGACGCCTGTGAAGGGTGTGGGGGTAGGTAGGGCCTCCCCCTTACCTGGAGCGAACAGCATGGAGGTTGCCCCAGAGGGTTGGGAAGGAGGGGGAGGGGGCAGACACCCACCAGAGATCCTTCACAGCCAGGAGCTGGACAAGGAGAGGGAGGGGGTGGACAGTCTGAGCGGGAGGAGCCCCTCTCCTGGGAAGGGGGCAAAGGAGGGAGGGGGGTACCGCGTGCCTCAGCAGCAGCACGGCAGCCGCATGCTGACGCTGGGGCGGTTGGCTGTGCGTGTGGGAGTGCCTGCAGAGACGTGCCGCTCCCTGGTGGCCATGGACCGATGCTGGGAGTCGGTGCGTGCTGCTACGCTGTCGGAGCATGTGTGCTGCTTTAGTGGATTCATGTAATGTATTGAGGCCTTGCTGCATTTTGGTGGCCATGGACCGATGCTGGGAGTCGGTGCGTGCTGCTATGCTGTTGGCGCATGTGTGCCAATGCCGTGAATTCAGACTTGTATTGTTGTCAGGCTTACTGCCCCTTGGTGGCCATGGACTGGTGCTGGGATTCAACAGTGCTTGCCTACAGGTAGCTCAAGTGCATGTTGCGTCTCTAATTTAGGTTTGCTGTAAGGCATATTGCCCCCTGGTGGTTGTGAAGCAGCTGCTGTACTATGAACGCTGTTGGAGCAACCTCTTGGGGATGGATTACGAGCCTGGCTTGTCCTAAAATCAAACAAACCTTTCTCCTTGCAGCGCTGCATGCAAGCTGCTAGACAAGCTGCACGTTCAATCACAATCACTCAAAGTTGACAAGCTGTCAGGACAAGGAGCATTGTTGCATGGGTTTCAATATTTGCAGCTTTTGTGTGCAACTCGGCCCTCAGCTCAATTGATTTCGAACTCAAATTCCGCGTAACCTACGAAACCTGTACAGTTCAGGTACCTGCGACCACTCGTGGACTTTCCTGTAGTCGTTTCCAGATTGTTCATTTTGACGCCCACATTCGTATTGTATTTATCCTCTCTGTGCAGATGGCTGGGGCGGTAGAGCGGATGGTGCAGTGGGGAAGTGGTCTGGTCACGCAGCCCGTGCAGGTATGTGAAGACTTGCAGTTTATGGAAAAGTACGTAAGGTTTGTGGATCTGTTGCATTTTTGGAGGGTGTCGTTCAAAGTCTCTGAGGCACGTGTCATGAGTCATGAGATAAGCTAGGAGTGCTTCATTAGTAAAGTGCTGCTGTAGCTAAAACGCTGTTGACTGTACTGCGTCAATGCTCGCTTTGCCGTGAAACATGGCTGAACCCGAGCCAATTCTTCATAATGCAATATTGCATCATTGAGAGGCAGTCACAGTCTCTGATTTTCATCAAAGTGGCCACCTGAACATCTACCTGTTTGAACCAAAGACCCTGGAATACCAATTCATTAGTATTATTTATAGGGTTGGCCCAAACCGTATATGGGATTTCCATATACCGTATATTTGCCGTATATGACCGTATATACACCGTATAACCGTATATACCGTATATAAGGAAATTTTGATGTACTCAGAATTAATTCATAAGGGGGTCATTTTGTAGCTCTTGAAGAGCTGAGCACGCATGAACCAATGTTCCATACCCAAAAAATGAAAGGCTGGGGAGCTAGGCCTGCTCGAAGCCCAAAAGACCAAAAACTGGCATTTTTTAGTGTAAAGAGAGGCTTAACTACCATAACCATACATTATACAGAGTATTTAGTGCAAATACATGCATATAAGTAAGTAAGAAGTTAAAGGAATGCTCAGTTCAAAGAGCCGCGAGAAAAAAAAATTGGACCAAAAAGAGCAAAAATCGCTTTTGCAAGGAATTGAACCCGAGTCTGGGGTGTACCACCTGCAAATACGGTCCATATACGGTCATATACGGTCAGAAATCTCAAATACGGTACCGGGGATACGGCGTACCGAGGATACGGCGTATATACGGTCATACGGTTTGGGCCAACCCTAATTATTTATGATAACTCATTAGTATTGTACACGCTGACATTTGAATTATCTTCTCAGGTTGCTCATGCCGATCCTCTTCAGGTTACTGCTCAGGTCTCACCTGCCAGTTTACTGTGATCAGTGTGACCAGGCTGCTCACGGTGATCTTACCTTGTGCTTGCTCCACAACAGATCGCCCACCTGCAGCAGCTGAAGGAGCAGGCCGTGGCGATCAATGCGGCAAAGCAAAAAGACCAAGCAGAGATCCAAGCCCTCTCACAACGTGCTCAGGTCAGTGCGCTTTCGTGAGACGCAATCTGTGCTTTGCACAAGGCTCAAAGAAGGGTGGTGCCAAGCTCGCTAGCACTTAATTTGTGAAGCCTTAACCACATGCCAATTTGTTTGCTTCTGTTAAGTGGTTTCAGTCTGACAATAGGGTGTGTTTAACGACTTCATTCTCTGTGCTGCTCATTAACACACACACCCTGTTGTCTGACTGATAATTACCAGGCTTGTCGAGTTGTACGGTACGGTACGGTTACGGTCTGTACGGTACGCTCCGTACTTGTTAAATTACGGCGTACTACCGTAATTGTCACACCGTACTTTACCGTAATTACGGTAAAATACGGTACGGTGTACGGTACGGTGCCAAGCTGGCACTGCCAGTGCAAAAATGGCCTCAGAATGGCCTCTCCGCCCCGAAACCTCCCAATTTTCGCTCCTCGGTGTGCTCCTCCCATGTGCTGACGCCACACAATGCTTCCATGAACGACCCTGAGGCTGGGTTGGGGCTGCATCAGCTCGGGGGAAGGGCCCAGCGATGGCTTGCATGGACACTCAAAAGTCGGACGCAGTACTTGATTCCTGGTTAATAATTTGTGTTT
>Ga0307960_1002548_pt1:2500-10908 | contig 10908 bp, 12 predicted proteins | sample OrgLakmetagen542_FD_201832 | JGI IMG/M metagenome (GOLD analysis project Ga0307960, IMG submission 201832) | Saline water microbial communities from Organic Lake, Antarctica - #542 | ecosystem: Environmental > Aquatic > Non-marine Saline and Alkaline > Saline | place: Antarctica... | reverse complement strand
GGGTTCTTTGGAGTGGCAGGGGGCAATTGAGGGAGACTGGGAGCACCCCAGCAGCAGCCACCCCCAGCCACCAGTAGAGCCATCAACCCCAGACAGCACCGACCCAAAGACCTCAGCAAACCTCGACGTGACATCCTTCCTCATCGAGATCAAGTACTGTGAGGACACCAGACCTCAGAACCAGCTGAACGCCGCAAAGGAACAGCACAAAGACCTTTGCAACATTCTCCAAGGAGCCCTCGTTGCTCTCCACAATCATCCTTTTGGGTGTGGGCGGCACCATCTACAACACCTATACTCTGAAGCCTTTCAAGGAACCGGGTCTCGATTCTCAAAGAGTTAAGAAGCTTGCCTCCAAGCTCCATGTGCACTCTGTGAACTTTGCTGCTAACTTGTCCATACCAGACGTGCCTTTTCCAGTACTGTTATCAACTCTTACCAGGAGCCGGTTTCAGGCCAAGCCTGCAACACTCTTGATCCCCATTGATTTTTCCTTCCTTTTCGCGGTGGAGGAGCTTTACGATACTCGGTACCGAAGTGGCTCCTTTTCTTAATTAATGTAGGGAGTGGCTTTCACTGCCTGCGTAGTTTTTATTTTCTCACGTTTGCTTTGCCCAACAAGGAATGGGGAGAAACCATCAGGCACATTTAGCTTTTCCGGACAACGTTTGCGTTTGACAGATTTGAAGACAAAAAAGGCTTGACACTCAATGTCTGTAACATGCCAGAAGAAACAAAATCAGTTATTTGCAAGGCTGTGGAGTGATTTGAACATGCATAACAGGAATATATAACTGAAAAGAATGCATTCCTAATGAACACTGCGTGAACTCCAGCCCTGGATGTAACAGCTTGTACGCAAGGCGTTTTTAGCTTGAGCTCCCAAACAATGATCAATGATGGTCATAAAAACAGAAATGGAAAACAGCGTGAACTCCAGCCCTGGATGTAACAGAAGTTAAGTTTGGCCACCGTGTAGTCATATACTATTTAAAGGCATTGAAAACCACTCCCCACAATAATTAAGGAAAAGGAGCCACTTTGGTACCGGGTGTACAATACACCTTATAAACAACTAGATAAAGTCAAGGGAGTCCTTTCTTTGGAGACCAGTTGTTCGGTGATGTTGCAGGCCACTCATAGCTTTGGAGAGACTGGACCAGTGTTGATGACCGCGGGCCCCAGCTTGTGCTCCGCGTTCTCTGCAGAGGGGAAAAAGGACAGAAGTATCCTGTGAACAATGCAGTAAGCATACCTACACGCACTAGGCTCAAGCATCTGTGAACTTCACAACAGACAGCTGTGAGGATGTTGACCCATGATCTCAGCAGGCAGCACAACTGAAAATGGGTTAGTAACGCTGTGCTTTAGGCACGTTACAACCATCCAAGATGGTATATACCGTAGGGTACTTATATCACCGCGCTACGCGAACTTTTTTGACCCCCTCGCGGTGTGTCGGGAGCAATTTAAATATCTAAGTTACAAGGGCCTCGCGAAGCTCGCATTGTAATTATTTCATTAATTTAAAGCATTAACGGGGAAGGCCAGGAAAGCCTCCCAAGCCGCCTTCAAGGGGAAAAACAGCTAGCAAGGGAGGCTGGCCCTCTCTTGGGGAGAAAGGACACCAAGAGGAAGGGTGTTCAATCCTTCCACATGCGCATGCACGCACACGTACCAGCACGCACACACACATACACACACACGCACACACACATACACGCGCACAAGTACGTAACGCGCGCACGCACACACGTACACAACGCACGCATACACGTACGCGCACACACACACACATACGCAAACGCACACAAACAAACACGCACGTAAACGCACGCATGAACACATGCGCACGCACACGTACGTGCGCGCACACACACGTACCCGCATGCACAAACACACACATGCATGGGACATATATACATATGTATATACACACACGTACGTACACACGTACACATACACACGTACGCGCACACACACACAAACACACACACACACGCACACGCACACAAACCACGCACATACGTGAACGCACGCACACATGCGCACGCGCGTGCATACGCATGTAGGTGCAGCTCATAGGGCCAGAAGGCCCTCGCATAGGCTCGCGTTGTGTTTATTAATTATGTGTTGCCCCCCTCGCATTGCTCGCATTGGGACTTATTAATTGAGTTTTTTCAACATCGGATTGGTTACGGTACCCTACGGTAGGTATATATATTTGCAAGCCCGCAAATTATGAAAGCTTTCCATCCTTGCCTTCAGGCAGTGCGTGCGCATCAGAACAGCACACTGATCTCCAGCTGTAACTCAAGTGGATGTAGGCTCATCCAACGTTGCATTGTCATGCTTTCTGGGCAAGGTTATTTGAGCATTGGAAATGTGTCCAATAAACTTTCTTGCCACAGGCTCATAAATGCCACTCTGTACACACCCATACATTTGTAATGGTTTACCAATTGGGTTGTAAATTATTTGGCAGCACTGTTTTTGAGGGGAAAGGACCTCTCAGATCAGATAGCCCAACGTGGCCCCCTTGACCCCAAACTCGTTTATGCACCTTGTTAAGGGGTAAAGAACGGTGCCCATACAAAGAAAATAGATGTTAGGACGGTCGCCTGACTTGCCCCCTCTGATACTTGCCTAGCAACCCTGAGCTCAAAAAATGACCTATGCTTTGAGCCATGTGTGAGCCTTTCATCTATGCTTTGACCTGGGTTCCCAAAGGAAAGAACAAGCCCCGTGTGCAGCTCAACACAGACCTGCGCTTTAAGCCATGTCCCGTTGCGGAGGCAGTGCATCCTCGATGGAGAAGGGAACAGTGTAGGGGTGACACGCTGCATCATGGCCTGCTGGCAGAGCTGGCACTCATTCCGTTGCCTGCCTCCTGCCTGCAAGTGCATTGTGCATGCGTATCTTGTGTCTGAGTGTGTTTGTGCGCGTGTGTGTATGTGTATGTGTGTGTACTTACGTGAGTGTGCACATGTTTGCGTGCATGCGTGTGTATGTGTGGAGGGAGGAGTGTGTTGATGCACGTGTCCTTGGCACACGTTTCATTACATACATCAAGGCTTGCCGTTCAAGAAATTGCCCATGTATTCAATTTAGAACCCAAGTCCTACTAAAACGTGAAAGAGAACCCAATGCCTTATTACCTGACTGGATGCAACCATTTTCTGGAACCCCGGGGACTGCTTAGCCTGCGGTTAAGGGAGTGCACCCGAACATTCCTGTCATGAACTGTACATCATAGGCACAAGCTGAATGGGAACAGGCTAGTGGCAGAACTCGGAGGACAAGATGCTGTAGCTTTCGTGACGGGTGGAAGAGGACAAGCTTTGCAGTCTGGCTTGAGTCGTGTGCATGCATGCATGATTAAACCAGGAAGACATACCAAGGGCCGCTTCTTCCATGCCATGTGGGCATTGTAGGCAGTGCTGTTCTTGGACAGTCTGTGTACACATTCATAAATGTGTGTGTATGTAACGTAAGTGAGTGTGCTATGCGTGCGTATGTGAGTGCATTTTTGTGCGCGTACGTATGTGTATACACGGCAGTGCTGTTCTTGGAAAACAGGTGCTGAGGCCACAAGTAGCACAGCAAACCCAGTAATGAAGAGAAGGGTTTCAGATGCAAACAAGATCAGTGTTCAGCATGGCATGCAAGTGAACGCGACGCTGATAACAAAGATGTACCTCAGGCTACCTGTTAGTCTACCTTCTCTATTCAACAATCATGACAACTGCCTTACTTTGACTCAAGAGCACGGAAGTCTGCATCCTGTGTTAAAAAAGCAGGACATCTGACAAAGACCATTCACCTTTTTACTATATTTACTATGGACTTGTGGGTCTCGACGTCCGCAAGGTTGATGATACTATCTGAGGCAGGGAGAAAGTCCTGAATGTAAATCAGAAGAAAAAAAGCGAGTTGAATTTTGCATCAGAAAGCATGCACATTGATAGACACACGTGCACGTGCATGTGCAAAGAGGCACATAAATACACGTATGCACACATACACATACACACACGCACACACACAAAACACACAAACCTACGCACCCACGCACTAATGCTCAACATGCACCCACAAATGCACACACACAATTGCGAGTGCATGCACGCACAAACACACACACATGAAAACACACAAGCATACGCGCACAAAATAATGTCACTATACCGAGGAGGAAATGGCAGGGAACTGGCTCCCCAGAACAATTTGCGTGTAACAAGCTCTAATAGTAACGTTAAAACAGCCAATAACACCTATTCTTGACTATGATTCACCCTGTCACTGGCAAAATATAAATGCTGTTGCAGGTGTGAGCTACAGTCGAGTTGGATTCAGGAACAAGATTCAAATGTATCACCAGATCAATTGTTATTATTTCTCACCTGGAAATAGGGCGCCCCTACGTTGATTAGCAGATAAAATTAAAACTTGCAAAAACTATTGGTGGTACAGTATGGCACTGAATGGAAGGTATATTTATATTTACAATAGCTCATCGTTACGTCTCACCCTGATGTTCGGTGCCCCTAAGTAAATGGGCAGGCACCCTGCCTCTAAAGCATGCCAAAGAGCATCAGTCACGTAATCCTGAGTCAGGCTGATCTCAAAGGATCTGTGCAGAAAAAGAGCAAAAGGTGCTGTAGCCCTGAACATGATGGCAGCTGACTCCATCTGACGCGGCAAGAGAGGCTCTGCACTCTGCACATTCATTCTGTCTGTTTCACTTGCATTTTTTTAACCATGCGGAGGACATACAAGATCATTGAAACGGGTGCTAGTGAGCAAACGTCGGAGCATACTTGTAAAAACATAATATGTATGTACACATGCCAAGACGCTCTTGATACGGACTCACATGCAAAACTTGTAGTTCCGCAAGAGTTTGATCTTGTTTGGCACTACTTGGCTATGATGCCCCTGCCAGTCAAAAGTAAGCTTGTGTGTGTTTGTGTGTGTGTGTGTGTGTGTGTGTGTGTGTGCGTATGTGCGTATGTGCGAATGTGCCTGTGTGTGTATGAGAATGCATGTGTGCAAATGTACGTGTACAGACGTAAGATCCAGGTTTCCCTGTATAGAACTGTAATGGGACGGGAGGGTGAGTCTGTACAGATGGAACATTGAAATAGGATGAGGGGTTCGTTAAAGCCAGTCTGGGTGTAATCTAAAAAGTATATCTACGTCAGGCAAGGAGAACATAGCAATCACTAGGGTTGGCAAGAACCGCATATATGCACCGTAAATGACCGTATTATTAGGGTTGGCCAGAACCGTATATGGGTTTTCTGTATCCGTATATATACGCCGTGTAAACCGTTTGGTGATTTTCCTGCCAAAAATACCGAATATGCACCGTATACATAGATTATATAAATATATGGTTCTGGCCAACCCTACAAATCACAGCTTAGCGTAGAGATAAATTACGTCACAGACAGAGGAAACCGATGCCAACAATGATGACCTAAAAAAGGAGGGTACTTCAAAGGAAAGTGTAATTCTGTTCTTTCAAGCGCACTCAATGGCACAGCCGCGATAAAGAAATCCATCTGGACTGGTGCTGGTAGTATTGGTATGAACCATTACTAAGATAACAGTGAGCATAGATAATGTCTATGGATCTGCACAGTGACTACCGATTGGTCTGCACGAGGCATCATAATCTGTTCTTGTCGCGAATTTAGGCAGGACCTTAGAAAGAAGGAAGACTGCATATATGCAGGCAGTTAGAAGCACTCCCCATAGTAATAAGGAAAAGGAGCCACTTTGATACCGGGTACAGTAAAACTCCACCAAGAATACAGAACAGCAATAAATGGGGATTAAGAGGATATTAGGCTTAGCCTGAAACCGGCTCCTGGTGAGAGCTGGTTATGGTTATGGTACTGGAAAGGGTGTGCCTGGTATGGACAGGTTTGGTAGCAAAGTTAGTAGAATGCACATGGAGGTTGCACGCGCATTGTTTTTGACTCTTTGAAAAGCAAGACCCAAATCTATAAGAGGTTTCATCGTATGATTGTTGTAGATGGTGCCACCCACTCCCCAAAGGATGGTGTGGAGGGTATGGGAGGCACCCTGAAAGATGTTGCACAGATCTTTGTGCTGTTTCTGCGCGGCGCCCCCCACATTAATCAGGGAGAATGAGCCATACAGGTACTGGGCTAAGAGAGAAAATCACCTGTTGCCCCTTAAACTACAATATACAAAAAGCGGTGCGACCATTGGTAACAGAAAACGAACAAGCCCTAGTTGACCTGTAGAGCTTTGCGTCTTTGCAGGCAGCGTGGCCTGATTTGATGTATACACCAAAGCTCCAGCCCAAAATCTCTCCTACCTACACGGTCACACGGCATGTATGCACGTCACACGTATGCGCGTCACACGACCTGTCTGCGCACTGTTCTAGCAGCCCTGCAGACAACCTGACAAGATGTTGCGCACTGTACGCAGCGGTAGCCATTTTTATATGGCCTCTGCTTTTCTGGGGTCAGTGGCTGTGGTATCAGCCATGTATATCCCCTTCCTTGTGTGACTGATTTTTCTCCCCCCATCTATCCCCCCTCACCTTCACTCCATCAAGGCATTTCCCCCACGTATCTATTTTTAGCCCCTTTGCAATTACGTCTCTCAGCACGTCCTCCCGCTTGCTCACAGACGTGCAGTCGTCATCCATGAAGGCCACCACCCCATTTGTCTGTGCACAGAACCAAGTGGAAAAAATTTAAGAGCAGAACATACAGCAAGAGTGGTTGCAAGAGCGCATGATATCGATCGTGGATCTATGTTTGATGGAGCATTAGCAGATGTACGTTGAGTGCTTCTGAATGCGATTGCCATGGAGCAGCATGAACAGCACGTGCACACTTGCTTAAATAACATGCAGCGGGGTTCAGAACAGCAGTGAGCACCGCGTGCGCAATTCTTATGTTGAAAGAAAAGTCTGTCTTACTGCCTGCATTATTTTTCTTTCTTTTGCATTTAACCCAAATGCCAGTGCGGTCTGATTCTGTCTTCTTCAATCTTCAACACTGTTCTATCATCTGAGGATCGCTTAATTTTGACGAGGTGGTGAATGTTCCATCATCTGAGGATCGCTTAAATTTGACGAGGTGGTGAATTGTGACCGTTGGAGAAGAGCCCAATTGACCAGCCCTTCAATCACGCAACCATTAGATCATAAGGCTACCTAATGTCTCCCATTCACGGCAACACCCATCTGCCACTGTCATGCCTCCACACTTACCTTATTAGGCACTATAAAGAGGCAGAGAATACAAAAACCAACATGCATAACATTGCCGCATGCACGTGTTTATGCCTGCGGGCAGGGTAATGACCACAGCCACCTACCTTGGATTCAAAAGGCACCGGCGGTTGAAAGAACTTTGAGCTCAGTGTCTGCGGCATGTAGCCAAATGAGCTAGCATACACTTGAGAGCAGGTCCTGCAGGAAGCAAAGAGTCGGCGGCCGTAATGTGAGTGCAATTAGCCACGCCTCTAATGTGTTTTTGATTTTGAAGCATCATAGCCACAAGCACATGAAAACACACATGCACAGCAAAGCCAGGCAGCAGGAGCATCAAGACATTACTCATCAGCGTTTAGCCCTGCATTTAATGTGATCTAAAACAGCTCGGTCAAGAGTAATATGCGGACTTGCCTAATCAACGTTCAGCCACGCGTGCAGTGTGTTATAAATATAATATAACAATATACTATAATATAATACAGCACAGCCAAGCAGCACCAGTTAAAGACACATCACCAGTATTTAGTCACGTATTTGATGTGTTTTTAATTAGCACAGCCAAGGCAGGCACTTGGCTCAACCTTGTCCATGCAAATAAACCACATGTGTTTGCATCAGAGCTAGTGATACAATGGCACACATGCGAGCACGCTGGAGGCAGAACAATAAAGGTAAGGAGATAGGAAGCTGACTTCAACTCGCATTACATTGACTGCTGACAGTGTGTGAATTATGACCTCTTGACAACTCAACAGTAGCCAGGTACTCCTCTGTTGTACACCTTCATGATCATTCAAAACAACCTCTGAAATGTTGGTGGCTGCATGCGTGTCATTTCAAACGTGGCTACATACGTGTCATTCCAAACATCCCCAACTTAAAATCGCTTCACATGATGAGAGCGCACCTGAGCAGGTAAGATGGCTGCATCCCACTCATCCACATTTCATATATCCATTTTAAATTCGGACAATCCAGTCACTGTTTAACTGTTGTGTGCAAACCCAGATCCACTCACCTGTAGCTCATCTCCACGTCATACTCATCCATACACGACCGCTTCTCAAGCACTGGGTGGTACTCTGAGCTCTCAGTTGACCAAAGGGCACGGAGCTGCCAAGGGTATGTCCTGAATGTGTCG
>Ga0307960_1002545_pt1 | contig 10911 bp, 13 predicted proteins | sample OrgLakmetagen542_FD_201832 | JGI IMG/M metagenome (GOLD analysis project Ga0307960, IMG submission 201832) | Saline water microbial communities from Organic Lake, Antarctica - #542 | ecosystem: Environmental > Aquatic > Non-marine Saline and Alkaline > Saline | place: Antarctica: Organic Lake... | reverse complement strand
GTACACACATAAGGTAAGGTTACATCGCTATATATGCCTCTGGGGGGCATCTGAGCGGAAGCTTGGAAAAAGCCTGAAACCAAACCAAAAAGATACACACATAAACACACACATGTGTACACACACAAACACACACACACACACATGTGTACACACATAAACACACACACATGTGTACACACATAAACACACACACACACATGCAGTGGGCTGTGGGGGTGCTGGCGTATGAGCTAGTCGTTGGGCTGCCCCCCTTTAGCGACAAGCAGCGTGGAGCTGTGGAGGACAAGATCAGGCTGGCTCCCCCGAGGTGATACCCATGTCCTAGGACATGGGACATAGGACATGGGACATGGGACATAGGACATGGGACATGGGACATAGGACATGGGACATGGGACATGGAACATAGGACATGGGAAATAGGACAAGATCAGGCTGGCTCCCCCGAGGCGATACCCATCCTGTGTCTTGTTTTTATTTCCGGTACCAAAGTCGGCTCCTTTTCCTTAGTTAATGCGGGGAGTGGTATTTCATCAGACCATTCAACTGTGGGGAGTGGTATTTCATCATAATGTGGGGAGTATTGTTTCATCAGACAATTCAACTGACACACACCCTTCCAGTGTCCTGTATTGTACCTTGATTATGAGTCAACTTACACGCACCTGTCCAATGTCTTGTGTCTTGCTTTCGTTTGGATAATAGGTTTCTCTACTGCTGCTGTGTCGTCCGCTGAAATGCACCTGTCCTTTTTCCTATGTTTCGCGTTGTTTAATTCCAAAGAAGTCAACTGATGCATACTTATGCTTTTATTCATTGCTATACGCACAGCGCAACACAGCCCCTAATTTCTCAATACTAGAAAGCAACATTAGACCCACTTTTAGAACAGTGATGCTCAGGTCATCCTACAAATATGCCTCCCCCTTATTCCTTGCATTCAATACCGGAGAGGAGATAATTGCCTTGTTTGCGTCTCTGCGATGTGCAGGTTTCCTTCTAAGCTGAGTGACCATTGCTGCGATTTCATAAGTATGGCGTTGGAGAAGAACCCTCTGGAACGGCCCTCCATTGTGGAGATGCTCACCCACCCATGGATGAAGGTGGGCCGTGGCAGTGGCGTCCCTTCCTCTGCTGCTGTGCTGAGAAATGAGAACCATGACATTCACTTGGGATTGTGTTCTGCAGTTTGTGTTTGCATGCATAAATCCGTGTGTGTGTGTGTGTGTGTGTGTGTGTTCATATGCAGGTTGGTGTGGACCTGCGTGTGGTACCCTCCCTCGTAGGACCCAGCGCGCGTGCTTTCTGGTTGCGCTCTAGATGGCCCTTGGAAGTGCCAATGCCTTCGCTCCCTTATAATGCTGTCCAGACGCACAAGCACAGCTATAGTGCTCTACTCCTATATCCTCTCCAAACACTCAACACGTTTGAGGACTTCTATCGACCCTCACCCCTCTCAGTTCCTTAAAGAACCACAAGCACAGCAACGGCAATACCTATCGTTTTTAAACACTTTGAGGGCTTCAATCTTATTGATCTTATCAACACTCACCCCTCTCAGTGCCTTACAGACCCACAAGCACAGCAGCAGTGATACTTATAATTTCTAGACACTTTAAGGGCTTCAATCTTATCAATCTTATCAACACTCACCCCTCTCAGTGCCTTACAGACCCACAAGCACAGCAGCAGCGATGCTTATAATTTGTAGACACTTTGAGGGCTTCAATCTTATCAATCTTATTAACACTCACCCCTCTCAGTGCCTTACAGACCCACAAGCACAGCAGCAGTGATACTTATCATTTTAGACACTTTCGAAGACTCTCATCTCACCCTTACCCCTCTCAGCGCCTTGCAGATGCACAAGCGAAGCAACAGCAGTCAGTATCAAGCGTTTCTAGATACCTATTAGGGCTCTTATCTTACCCTCACCCCCTCTGATGCCTTACAGATGCACAAGCAAAGCAACAGCAGGCAGTATCAAGCGTTTCTAGATACCTATTAAGGCTCGCATCTCACCCACACCCCCTCTGTTGCCTTGCAGATGCACAAGCGAAGCAACAGCACGCAGGATATGTCCTCCATGGACCACGGCTCCAGCCAGCTCATGAAGTCGGCATCAAGCCTGGTCATGAACTCGTCGATTCTGGAGGGCAGGGAGGACGTGTCTGGTGGTGAGTATGGGCAGTGATGGTGCAAAATCACAGAGGGCAGGGAGGACGTGTCTGGTGGTGAGTATGGGCAGTGATGGTGCAAAATCACTGTTGTATGGCCACAGTGCACAGTTGCACAGATGTATGGCCATAGTGCATGGCCATAGTGTATGGCCATAGTTGCACAGTTGTATGGCAATAGTGCACAGTTGCACAGTTGTATGGCCATAGTGCACAGTTGCACAGTTATATGGCCATAGTGTATGGCCATAGTGCACAGTTGCACAGTTATATGGCCATAGTGTATGGCCATAGTGCACAGTTGCACAGTTATATGGCCATAGTGTATGGCAATAGTGCACAGTTGCAAAGTTGTATGGCCATAGTGCATGGCCATAGTTGCAGAGTTGCATGGCCATAGTGTATGGTAACTGTTTTGTGCTCATTTGTGACCACACTGCTCTCACTGCACTAGTAAAGGAAAGGTGGGTGTGCATGCAGTGAGAGTCATTTGTGTGCAGTGAGAGACATTTGTGTGCAGTGAGAGTCATTTGTGTGCAGTGAGAGACATTTGTGTGCAGTGAGAGTCATTTGTGTGCAGTGAGAGACATTTGTATGCAGTGAGAGTCATGTGTGTGCAGTGAGAGTCATTTGTGTGCAGTGAGAGACATTTGTATTCAGTGAGAGTCATGTGTATGCAGTGAGAGACATTTGTGTGCAGTGAGAGTCATTTGTGTGCAGTGAGGGTCATTTGTGTGCAGTGAGAGTCATGTGTATGCAGTGAGGGTCATTTGTGTGCAGTGAGGGTCATTTGTGTGCAGTGAGGGTCATGTGTATGCATTTGTGTGCAGTGAGAGTCATTTGTATGCAGTGAGAGACATTTGTGTGCAGTGAGGGTCATTTGTGTGCAGTGAGGGTCATTTGTGTGCAGTGAGAGTCATGTGTATGCAGTGAGGGTCATGTGTATGCAGTGAGAGACATTTGTGCCGTAAAACATGCATGCATGCCTGTGTGATCTCTCAAGGGTGTCAAAGGGGAGAGAGATCCACTGTGCTTGTGCCAGCGTTTGCACGTGTGCGTGCACATGTGCGTGTGCGTGCGCAAGTGTTTTGTGCGCAAGTGTGTGTGCGTGTGTGATAGAGTCTGTGTGTGTGTATGTGTGTGTGTGTGTGCACGTGCGCGTGCGTGTGAGTGTTGTTGGCATTAATTTTGAGATCACTGCCGTGCAACTAGATAGTTACACCTTAGTATAAGTTAGTAGTTAGAAGTTAGTAGAAGTTACACCTTACTAGATAGCTACACCTTTCATAGACTGCTCACCATCCTTTTTTACATGACATTTGCATGTGTGCAACACAGATCATCCACATAGCACGTAAATATGTTACATCAAGCCCTGTTTATGCTCGTTACACAAGTTTCCCTCCCTGTGACCTTCAAGGCTCAAATGGTGGCAGGGCTGACGTTGTTGAGGCGCAGCGCTTGCATGTTCCCTGATTTGCTGGCCTGCATTCACTGATTCCCTGATTTGCTGCCCTGATTTGCTGGCCTGCATTCACTGGTTTGCTGGCCTGATTTGCTGCCCGGATTTGCTGCCTGCATTCACTGGTTTGCTGGCCTGATTTGCTGCCCGGATTTGCTGGCCTGCATCCATTCAAGTGGCGCAGCACATGTCGCGCAAAGCAACACAGATGGAAAGAAAGAATCTGAAAGGATTGAAACAATCAGAAAAATTTACGCAGGCAGTGAAATCCACTCATCACATGGCTATGTCACATGGAATCCAAATGGCCTTTCCTCATTCATTCTCAGATGGCCAAGCACCTGTTGGCCTTTTCTCATTCATTATCATTTATTCTCAGATGGCCTTTTCTCTTTTATTCTCAAATGACCTTTTATCATTCATTCTCAAATGGCCTTTTCTCATTCATTCTCATCCATTCTCAGATGGTCAACCACCTGCTGGCCAAGCCCTCTCCACCACACCAGCTGCAGCTGCCCCCACCAAGCCGGAGCCCACAGTGGTCACCACCAAGGTGAGGCAGCTCGGTTTGCAAGTGTGTATGTGTGTGGCTTAGGGTTGGCCAAAACCGTATATAAACACCGTATTTGACCGTATATTTGGTAATTTTCCCGCCAAAAATACCGTAAATACACCGTATATATATGGTTCTGGCCAACCATTGTGTGGCTCTAGTTATGTTTTTGTGTGTAGATATATCTAGGTTCATGGAAAAGCCACACACCGCTCCCTAGAGGGTAAATGAAAAAGCCATATACCGCTTCCTAGACATGTGCCAGGAATGGTTGTTAGTTGTTAGGATTGGATGGGCACAGAGTCAGAGGCATGATGCAAGGATTCAAACCTTGTTGAATTCCTTCCTGAGCAGCGACGAACACAAGCTAGGGTTATGGTTTAGGGTGCAGGTAATAACCCTAACCATTAAGGAGCTCACCCCTGATGAGCTCACATTTGCGCAAAGGACACAAACTAGCGTCGTCAAAGGCACGCATGTAACAGCGTCTGTTCCGGCACCCTAGCTAACTTGCATTGTCACATACTTCACGCATTGCGTCAGGCATTAACCTCAGGGTTTGGTGAAAGCTCTTGGTTGGGCATTGCATCTCACACGCCATCACACATCTCGGCTGGACATTGCATCTCACACGCCATCACACATCTTGGCTGGACATTGCATCTCACACGCCATCACACATCTTGGCTGGACATTGCATCTCACACGCCATCACACATCTCGGCTGGACATTGTATCTCACACACCATCACACATCTTGGCTGGACATTGCATCTCACACGCCATCACACATCTTGGCTGGACATTGCATCTCACATGCCATCACACATCTTGCATCCATCACACATCACACGCCATCACACATCTTGCAACCACAGGTGCTTTACCCGTAGATACCTACTTGCTTGCGTACGCCCTGCTGTGTCCCTGTATATGACACACACACAAAATCACACCACACACACACACACACACACACACACGCACGCACACACACACACACACGCACACACACACACACTCTCACACACACACAAACAGGCAGGCTCTGTCCCTGTGTCTCAGCGGCATATGGGCATATGTAGGGTTGGCCAGAACCGTACATTCATGGGTATATACTGTGTGCACACGGTAATTAAGCAGGGAAATTACCATACATACGGTCACATACAGTGCAGATGTACCGTTGTGGCCGACCCTACGCATATGCTGCCACTGCAATCACATGTGCTGTGTGTGACAGAAGACATGCTTGCCTGAGATACCAGTCTGGACAATGGAGAGCACATGTAGCATTGCATTGTGGTTCCAGGCACAGCCCGTGGCGATTGGCAAGGGCTCAAGCTCACACACGAGAGCTGGAGAGGTGCAACCATCATCACGCAAGGGGGGGGGAGAAGAGGAAGAAAAGGGGGGCACAAACAGAAGGGCACTCGTCGTGAGCCAGTCCTACACGCAGGGTGCCCTGCCACTCACCGCGTTCCATGGCATGGTACAGGTGTGTGTGTGTGTGTGCATGTGTGTGCATGTGTGTGTGTGTGCGCATGTGTGTGCGTGTGTGTGTGCGTGTACGTTTGTATTTGTGCATGTGTGTGTGCCTGTACGTTTGTATTTGTGCATGTGTGTGTGTGCGTGCGTGTTCCGTGCATCCTTGTTGCCTGGATTTTTGCATGCCAGTGAAAGGGTTAGCAAGTCATGCCCTGCCCCTCACAAGCGTGCGGCCTTGGGCCTTGTGTCAGTCGCTTTCTTACAGGCATTTGCCGCACGCGCTCTGCACACACATACACACACACGCACACACACACACATACACATACACTTATAGGTTGGCAAGCCCCTGGTCCCAAGCGCCAACCGTTGTGCTCCCTCCTTGGATCGTGAAATTGCGAAGCACCAGCAGCACCATATCCTTCAGCTCCCACATCAGGGCCCAAACGACACCGCTCATCGCAGCATGAACAGCTCAGCCAGGCCAAACACTTCTGCTGTAGCACCTGTTGCTAACACAGCTGCCTCCTGCGCACCTTCCTGCCCAGCAGCTTTGCCCAACTTTCTTCCCTGTGCCAGCCTCAAGGCAGCCCCTCAGGCTTGGTGACAGCTGCAGAGCTGTGGCTATCAGGCAAGTCTTACCTTACCTTGCCTGACCTTAAAAACAGCTGCGGAGCTGCGACTATCAGGCAAGTCTTTTCTTACCTTGCTTGACCCTAAAAACAGCTGCAAGAGCTGTGACTATCAGGCAAGTCTTACCTTACCTTGCCTGACCTTCAAAACAGCTGCAGAGCTGCGACAATCAGGCAAGCCCTCTAGAGGTATGATTCTTCGTCTAGAGTTGTGATTATTTGTTCCCTATAATTCTTCGTTCCGGGGAATAGCTTTCCCCCTCCCTTAATCATGCTGGCTGTGTCATCACTACCAGCGCAGTTTTCTTTTTCTTTTTGGCAAGCCCCCTTGCGCTACAAATAACTAGGGTTGGCCAGAATCGTATATATTCGTATATATACACCGTATATTTGGTGATTTCCAAGCCAAAAAAAACGTAAGTACACCGTATATATATATATGGTTCTGGCCAGCCCTACAAATAACAGGAAATAAAAGCAATTAGGCGTAGATGTGAAGGGAGGACATTCCAGCAGAGCTCAAGCTGGCTCATGCTACTGGCTGCTACTGGCCTAATATGTTCACATGCTTTGGAGCGCGCAAATGCCTGTTTGTTCCCCGTGCCATCCCCATTCCTGATCAGTGTTGTGTATATGGGGTAGGATGCGCGCACACACGGTTATTCACATGCACACACACAACTGCACACACACAGTCACACACACACACACAGTCACACACACACAACTACACACAACTACACACACAACTACACACACAAGCACTAACACACACAAACACAAACACACACATGTAGGGCACCTCTGCCACCCTAAGGTCCTGAAGCGCTTAGGTAGTTTCGTTGTTTGCACGTAAACGACGTGCAAAGCACTACACCTATCTGGCGGATGAAACCGAACAGTATTTGCACAAGGACCTCCACATTCTAGATTGCAACATGGAAGAGAAGGCAATACGCTAGTGGTGCAAATTGAATAGCCTGAGGCTTTGAACAGGGGGTTTTGTGCTCGTGCAATTGTGTGCAAGTGAGTGTAGGTATGTGCGTGCTGTACACAACAAATGCGCAGCGAGCATTGCAGCGTTTTTGTTCCCCTGCAAGAAGCAGCATTGCAAGAACTTGAGTGTGCTAGCAGGCCTGCATTTCACAGGACTGGCCTTGAGTTGCTTAGCCTGGTTATGTCGGAGCTCCTGACTGAGTACCTCCTACATTGTACAGTCATTTTTCATGTCGTGCATGGCGCAGCCCTAATGTGCTTGTGGATACTGGCTGCACCATTGCATGTGTGATTTGCTTGGACCATTGCACGTGTGTTTTGCTTGGACCATTGCAATTGTGATTTGCTTGGACCCTTGCACGTGTGATTTGCTTGGACCATTGGACCATTGGCTGTACCATTGCACGTGTGATTTGCTTGGACCATTGCAATTGTGTTTTCCTTGGACCATTGCACGTGTGTTTTGCTTGGACCATTGGACCATTGCCTGTACCATTGCACGTGTGATTTGCTTGGACCATTGCAATTGTGCTTTCCTTGGACCATTGCACGTGTGTTTTGCTTGGACCATTGGACCATTGCCTGTACCATTGCACGTGTGATTTGCTTGGACCATTGCAATTGTGATTTGCTTGGACCCTTGCACGTGTGATTTGCTTGGACCATTGGACCATTGGCTGTACCATTGCACGTGTGTTTTGCTTGGACCATTGCACGTGTGATAGATCTGAGAAACACTGCCAACAAAACACTGCCCTCTTGGTTGCTTACAGAACTAACAGCACATGTTATGAAAGCCTCTTCTTGTCCTGACGCCATCCTATTTCTACCTAGCACTGTGTGCTCTTCTCGCGTAACAACCCGCAACCCAAACTTTCAACAGCTTGCTAAAGACAAGAAATTGAATCCAAACCAGTGGGAGGTTCACCTGATTGAGTTTGAATTATGTGAAGACACTAGGCCTGATCCCCAACTCCAAAAAGCAAAAGCACAGCACAACATGCTTATGGCCAAACAGACAAGGATATAGGGAAATCAAGCCTCACGTGATCCTCGTTGGAGCTATGGGGACTACCTACAAAGACTATACAGACAAACCTCTGGCAGACCTTAAACTGGATAAGATTAAGAATTGACACACAAATCGAATGAACCTCTGGCAGACCTTAATCTGGATAAGATTAAAAATTGACACACAAACTGAACGAACACTCCATCAGACATGCATCTGCACTCATAAAAACAAGGTATAATGCACTGCAATATAACACAAGCAACAACAGTCAAGGGTTGGGTCTGGGTGCTACGGCACACAACCCCCTGGCCCACACTGATTTCTTTTTAATTGTTTGCGCGGTGGGGGGTTGCCTGGTGTGGGCACCTACGTAACCCCCTCCCTAATCATGCTGGCTGTGTCACCACTACCAGCGGAGTCTTTTCTTTTTCATCTCGCTTTATGCTGCACTTCAGAAAACTGAGTCCAGGCGTTTCACACTGAATTCACAAGTACTCGGTAATAAAGTGGCTCCTTTTCCTTAATTGATGTGGGGAGTGGCTTTCACTGCCTGCGTAGTTTTTTCTTTTTCTTTTTCTTGATGCAGCTACGCAATCAAACCCTGGGGAAGCCATGGCCGTTTCATGTATCTTCGCCTGTAAATTCTATCAAACAAAACATCTTGGGTTGAGAAGCACTCTTTAATCAGCTTTTACTAGTAATCTGTTCTACCTGTAACCAGCTTATCTGGAGGAGGTAATCGTGTAGAATATCAACCTAGTGAGGTCTGGACGAAAAGAGGTTTCAAATTTACGTTGCAAGGCTTGTAGGCAGCCATCTTGGCATTGTTATACTTGCACCGTTTGATTCCTCCAGTCTGTGCCTGTTTCCTTGCAGTGCCTTCTGCACAATCATTCAGTGGCACCTGAATTAGCACTGCCACAGTGAGCTTTCTAGTAGTTAATGGCAGAACACTAAACTTTTTGAATAAGAGCCTAATATAGATTGATAGATTTGAGCACTGTATGAACACAATTTTATCTGTGTGTTACTTACACACCAAAGCGAGAAGCGTGCTATAGACAGGTATAGCATGTCTGTGATATCTACGTTCATCACACTTTAAGCCACCAAATGCAAGAATAAAGCAACTAAAAATCGCTCTGTTGACCTGTGAGGTGAAAGTTTGCTTTCAGCTTTTTACAATAGAGGTACGAGAAACCATTTCCTAGGTCAGCCCTTCCCAACCTATGTAACTACCTATTCCTGACCTGAGCTCATATTTCAGACATGAAGGGCCAGAACTATATTTCATAACTGCCAGAACTATGAACTATGAACTATGAACTATGAACTATGAACTGCCAGAACTATATTTCAGACATGAAGGGCCAGAACTGTACTATGGTACTACTGTGGGTTCTTGGAGAGCTTAACCATATCTGTACCACAAAAGTCAGTACAGGTGTACGTGTTGCCATTGCAGATGACAGGCTAAACGTGTCATGCAACACCATGGTGTAAACGCTTCCGGCGTGAATAAGGGCAGAAAAAATGGAAATGGATGTCATGACCATCACCTTATAAGGCAGGATGTTTGGTTATACAGGGGGTGTGAAAGAAAACACTCACAGAGAGTGTAATCATCGTACTGTTTTGGGGATAACAAGGCCAGCGCGGCAAATAAACTGAAGAGACTGTAACAAAAGTAGTATGCAAGCTAGTCCCAATTTTGGTGCAAAGCAGCAGACAGTATACCAAGAGAAATGTGGTACCTGCAGAGACTTACAGCATGCCAACCCCCCCTATTCAGCAGCGTAAGCTCCCCTGCCTTTTAACCTGAGTGCAAGAGGAGTGTAACGCGAAAATGGCTTGTGTCACCCCAACACGCAGGTGCTACAGCTTGAATTGAGAAGTGCAAAGTATCCGAGGGGGTTATCTGAGGCCCAAAATGGGTATGTTTTTTTGCATGCTAGTTGGGAATGCCTCCCCTAACTGGCCGCTTTCAAGCTCAGCCCCAGATTGCAGCTGAGCTTTTAAACGGCCAGTTAGGGGAGCCGTACCTAATCAGCCGCGGCGTGAATCCTACTTTTTGATGTATCTGACCAGCCTGCGCACCAAACTGAGTGATTTTTTATAATTTGAAATCCTTATAATAATTAAATATCATTGCAAAAACAATGGAGGAAAATAACCAAGTGGTTGGCAAAATGTGCGAATTAATGTGCCACTCCCCATGCAAAGCACACACCTAGGGTAGAGATGCACGACATGTGCAAGTAGTGCTGTCATTTCTTGAGCAGGGCGACTTATCTAGATCTGAGCACATGCTCTGGTAGCTTATAATTTCAGCATCAGTGTGAAGCTAGATTGGGTCCAATTTGATGAGTTGATGTGTAAGTAGTTGCCCCTTCAATGCAGAAATGAGCATGCTTGGACTTTTGCTCGAATAACCCCCTCTGGCAAAGTATCCAAAAGCTGGATCACGTGCCAGAAAAAAACGCACTCACAAAGGCAGGATCCCCCCCCCCCCACACACCTGTGCTGGTCAATAGGCATCTTTCCTCGTACAGCTTCTAGCCTCTCAAAATCAAGGTCCGCCACCG
>Ga0307960_1002544_pt1 | contig 10914 bp, 7 predicted proteins | sample OrgLakmetagen542_FD_201832 | JGI IMG/M metagenome (GOLD analysis project Ga0307960, IMG submission 201832) | Saline water microbial communities from Organic Lake, Antarctica - #542 | ecosystem: Environmental > Aquatic > Non-marine Saline and Alkaline > Saline | place: Antarctica: Organic Lake... | reverse complement strand
GGCCACACACCGGATAACTCACATAAGCATCTGTAAATTTTACGCCATTGGCTGCTAATTCATCTATATATGGAGTTTTAATATCTGTACTTCCATTAAAACCGACATCTTGGTAACCCAAATCGTCGGTAAGGATTATGATGATGTTGGGTGGTTTTTCTTCTGCCACCTTTGGAGCCTCAGCCTTTTTACAATTTGTAAATAAAAAGGTGAGTCCTACTAAAATTAAAAATCGATTTATGTTCATGATTACTTGATTTATATGTTTTTATGGTGCGAAGTTTGCAACTTCGCACAGTATTTTATTCCATTTCACGGTACGAAGTTGTAAACTTCGCACAGTATTTTGAAGACTTCGTACAGCATTTTCAACTGTCATTTCGCTCTGCGAAGTTTGAAACTTCGCAGTTACACTAGTTAAATAAAAATGCATAAACTACAAAGTTTAAATTTAGTGCCTTTCAACATCTTCATAGCTATATGATGTTTTTTAGAACAATGGTGCGAAGTTGCAAACTTCGCAGAGCGATATAGCAAACTTCACATAGCATGTACGAAGTTGCAAACTTCGCACAGCGTTAGACAGATTATCCATTTCACAGTACGAAATTGCAAACTTCGCAGAGAATTTTATCCATTTCACGGTACGAAGTTGCAAACTTCGTACAGCATTAAAACTTCACACCGTTTAAATTTTCATATGTAGACTAATTTTCTTTTATCAAATGAATAGCCTTCTTGGCAAATGTTTCACCTAAATGTTTATAGCCTTCAACCGACATGTGCAAATCATTTTGAATGGTATCTCCTTTTGAATTCATTCCGTCATTAAACTCATCGGTATCTACCCAATCGAACCTTGGATTAGATTCACCTACCTTTTGTTGGATTTCACGAATTTTTGTCCAATGTGGCCAACGTTCGTTATTCATATCAAAATCACTAAGCCTACCTATCACAAAATTGATGTTGTTTTCATTTAAATCAGTTGCCAATTGGTCATATAAGCCCAATAAATATTCTTCATAAACCTCAGCATTTTTTATGCGGGCATCTCTTTCGCCTTGCATCCAAATAAAAGTAACACTTTGTATTTTTCGCTCAGCTATAGAATCGTTTACTTTTTGCAACAAGCGGTCGTATAAGTCACCTATTTCTGTTTCGTTTTCATTCGCTTTTGCTTTTTTGTACCACCGGCTAATGGGCTGAGCACCCTTAGCATCTTTGATTACAATGACATTATCTTTTCCGAATTCCTTTTCAATACTTGGTATAAAACTCACATTTAAATCTAATCGAACCATGTTAGATTGCCCAGAAAGAATGAACAGGTGTTTGCCTTTATCGGAAACACAAGAAGTTATGCTAATCTGCACAGCTATAAACAATAAAATCAAAAGCAGTTTTTTCATAATTTATTCATTTTTATAGACATAAATTCGTGCATAATCTATTTCGTATTGTCGTGGAAATACTGTTTTTGCAAGTTGCTGTTCGTCTGGATGTGGATTTCCGCCCACAGCTAAATTAACCCAATAATTGCATGTATTTCCCATAAATGGAAATTCTCTTACAGAAGTATCCTCGTTTTTAGTGTTTAAGGCGATTCTTGACATAAACACATCATCGAGATAAACGCTTAAAAATTTACCATTGCTAATCAATTTCCAAACGTGGTATTTTTGTAGGTATTCTGGGTCAGCTTCAAAGCCAATCGCTTTTCCACTAATGATGTTTTTAAGGTATGAGTTATCATTATTTTCCTCTTTATTTCCTCGCCATTTTGCACCCTTTTTACCTTTTACGGCAAAATTGGCCATCATGCGTTCGTTGTAATATTCCATGATATCAATTTCACCGCCGTGTGGCCAAGGTCCTTCACCAGTTGTCCAAAAGGCTGGCCAAACGCCATAGTCTTCAATCCCTCCTGTTTTTAATGGGAGTTTTGCTCGCATGACCATCATAATTGAATCGTATTTTTGATGATGTTCTTTTTTGGTGATAAAACTGGCTGAAGTGTATTCTGCAAATTCACGTTTGGTTTTCCAATTTGAACTTCCTTTTTCAAAATCAGGATTTTCCATTTGTTCTTTTTTAGCAGTAATAACCAGTCTTCCATTGCTACAATACCCATTTTCTGATTGATACCATTGGTGTTCGTTGTTTCGTTTAAATCCCGTTTCAGCTCGCCAGTACTCTTCTTTCATTGGACCGTCGTGATTAAATTCATCATTAAAAACCAATTGGTAACCATTGATTTCTTCTGGTGGCGGCGACGGGTCTGGTTGAAATGGGTTGACTTCTTTGAATGTTTGTTCAACATTATTTTTTGGTTGTTCCTTAGGGTTCTTGCAGCTGTTAAGGTAGGAAATCGATGCAATTACCAAAAAAATTGAGGCTATTTTTTGAAAGCGTTTCATATAAATTAGTTTTTAAAGTAGTTCATGTTTTTAAAAAAGTTTAGACTTCACAAAGCAAATGCTATTTCTATTATAGTGTCATTTTATATGTTTTCAAGCCACATACCTAGGTGCGAAGTTGCAAACTTCACACAGCGATTTATTCTTTGAATTAACTCCATATGCTTTTTTATTTTTCAGTAAAACCTTTATTTTCAATTTCATCAAAAATGGACAAATCCCATGTTTCAAACCATTTGAGGTAAGGCATTCCTTCTTTATCAAACAATACAGGAAGCCAAACATAACGGCCATCGATAGCATTTTTGGGCGTCCAACGGTCAGCTACAAAAATGAAAGCATCTGCCTTTCCTTGTACAGGAATCACATAGGTGCTTTGTGAGTGAAACGTGGTTTGCTTTTGTTCTTCGTTTCCTTCAACAGGATTTCCTAAAGGTGTCCATTCACCTAATAGTTCATCTGCAACTGCTAATCTTGCTGGATTAGGTTTCCAGCCAGTTAAGCCTGAACTAAACATAAAATAACGTCCATCTTTTTTAAAAATAGCAGGAGCTTCATTGCGTTCACCTGGCAACACGCGAACAAATTCTTCAGTTAAAGTCAAATAATCATCTGAAAGTTTAGAGACCAATAAAGTCTGGTTTTCTTCTGAAGCTGTGACATGATAAGCTGTTTCATCTTCATCAACAAAAAGCGTCATGTCTCGTGACATTTGGCCTTCAGCATAATCACGCTTAAATAGTTCGCCAGATTTAGCTTGGTCAATCCGAATTTGTCTGGTTAAATCTTGATTTTCATTTATGTTGGGAATACTTTCAAATTCATCTGGAGACAAATTTTTAGGTAAAACCCCGGGATGAATTCTAAAGCTATTGATGTATTCATAAGGCCCAGTGACTTGATTGGCAACTGCAACACCTGTAAGTGCGGCCTTATAACCTTGACCTTTTAACTCGTGGTGAAACCACATTACAAACTTTTGCGTTCTTTTATTATAAATTACTTTAGGACGTTCAACAACACTTCCTTTTTGTAACATGGAATTTTCATCATCTAATACTTTGAGTGCAATCCCTTCATTTTTCCAATTGTACAAATCTGTTGATGAATAGACTCCAACACCAACCAAGGCTTTGTTTCCTGTTTTTCCTTCGCCTTTGTGTTCGCCAAACCAATAGTAAATTCCGTTATGGACCAGGAATCCACCACCATGTGCATTGATTGCAACATCTTGGTTGTCTAACCATATTTCTCCAGGTGCAAAAGCAGAATATTTTACATTTTGATTAGCGCAGGATAGCGTCAAAAATGCCATTACCCAAACCATTAAAATTCTTTTTAAATTGTGCATCTATAATTTTTAAATATTGATTAAGCTTTCCATTTCTTTGATGAGCTTTAATTTGACGTTTTTATACTTTTTATCATCAGCTAAATTGTCCAACTCATAAGAATCTGTTTGATGGTTGTATAATTCTTCAGCACCATTGCTATAACGAATGTATCTCCAGTTTTTAGTTCGGTAGGAAAAATTTTGCTTTTCAGTTGGTATATTAATTCCATAATTACCAATCACAGTTAAAGCTCCATTTGGTCCTTTCCATTGCTCGGGTTGATTGTCTAAGAATGGTTTTAAAGAATATCCACCTAATTTACCAGCATTTTCATTCTTTTTATGACTTCCTTTTAAAACACATAATTCGATTAATGTGGGATAAAGGTCTATCAATGAGACGGGTTGCTCTACTTTTATCCCTGCACTAACTTTTGAAGTTTTAATAAGCATAGGAATTCTCGTGCTTTCCTCCCATGGTGAGTTTTTAAAAAGATAGTTTTTTTCACCCATTTGCCAACCATGATCACTTGTGAAAATAACAATGGTGTTATCTTTAAATTTACTATTTTCTAAAGCATCCAAGACTTTACCAACTTGAACATCTACAAAAGCCACACAAGCTAGATACGCTTGTAAAAAATTTTTGATAGCAATTTCTCGATTCCCTTCATATGATGCTAGAAGTGTTCTAAAATACCTTGCTCCTTTTTGATTAGCATCAAAATTATCACTCCAAAAGGTGTCGTCGGTATCGTCTTTTTTCCAGTTTTCTAGTTGAATGTCTTCAATAGGAAATAAATCAAAATATTGATCAGGTACATGCATAGGTGTATGTGGCCTTACAAGACCAACACCCATAAAAAAAGGCTGATTATCTTTTCTTGTTTCAAGTGATTTGATTTTTTCTACAGCCCATTGAGCGTGCAATTCATCTTGCAATAAATCTCTATCATCATCATTTACATACCGCATAGGCTCATTGTCCCAGCCATAAACAAAGCCTTTTTCATTTTTCTTTCCAGAAGAATAGCCGACATCAGATAATCGTCCAAATGACCCATCCACTTGACCGATTTCTGCAAAAGGTTCAGGCACGGTTGGTAAGGCTTTTTTATCTTTTCCATCAAAGTAAAAAGGACCATAATTATTTTTTAAAGGCATGCCCCATTCGTCCCAATCTTCCTTCATATTCCCGTGTGTAATTTTACCGGTTCCTAAAGTTATATATCCATTTTCTTTAAAAAGACGCATGAGGGTTTTGTTGTTTTTAAGAACGGGTTGTTTTTTAAGGTCTGTCCAGCCGTAATCTTTAGATTCATGCGGATAAACCCCAGTAATCATGCTATTTCTTGATGGTGAACAAACAGGTACATTAGAATGCGCATTTAAAAATTGTACTCCAGAATTTGCAAATCTATCTATATTAGGTGTTATTGCTTGTGGATGACCACCGAAGGCTCCCTGATAATCGTTTAAATCATCACAAATGATGAATATGACGTTTGGCTGTGCATTGACTTTCTGTGCATTTAATTTTGAAAAAAAAATGAAAAAGAAGAAAATAAAAAATAATTTATAACTCATATTTAATGTTTTTAATCTTTAAATTTATAAAGTAAACTTGGATTTATAATCTATTTGAAATAGGATTATTTCAGAACCCAAATCACTTCATCTTTTAACTTTTTATCCATTGTCATGATTTGAATAATATTTTTACCCTTACGTAATTTTACATTTTCAAATAAAACGATGTTGATGTCTGATGTATTTTTTTGTTGCGCAATTTTTTCACTATTTACAACTAAATGAATTGTTTTCTCGCTATTCGTATATAATTTTACTTCAGTAATTTCAGAAAATCGCTCCGTATTTCTTCTTTCTGCAATATACAAAACAGGCTTTTTAGACCAATTGGCCTTGTAGAAATAGAAGGCATCTTTTTTAATTTTCCTATCATAGGTCATTAAACCTTTATGATTTAAGAATGGAGTGCCACCTCTATTCCATGTATTTACTGAAAAGTCATACATACACCATACATACGTGCTCCACACATAAGGACGGTTTTTAAAAAGCTCCCAAACAATTTCATGGTATTTGGTTTGTTCCATTTCTGGAAAAAAGTCACCAGCTGGTTTTTCAAGTTTTGAAAGCTTTTGCTGATTAATATTACCGCCAATTCCATATTCGCTGATTGATAATGGACGTGTAGGGAAATCTTGATGTGATGTATCTAGCCACTTCCCCATATCCTCGTAAGTTCCATAATACCAACCAAAATATTTATTCCAAGCCTGCAAGTCTGTAATATTACCCATATTGGAAGTCATTCCTTTATCACTTGCTGAGATTGTAAGTCTGGAAGAGTCTAACTTATGTGCTAATTGAACGAGTTCTTCTGTAATTCCTACACATGCTTCATTGGGACTTTTGTGTGCTCGGACTTCATTCCAAATTCCCCAAACAAATACACTAGGATGATTGTAATTTTGAAGAATTAACTCCTTAAGTTGCTGTTTAGCATTATCACCTTCTCTACCACTGTAATCATTTACAAAAGGAATTTCTGTCCATACTAAAATTCCTTTTTGATTAGCCAACTCATAAACCATTTCAGAATGCTGGTAATGCGCAAGCCTTAAGCTAGTTGCCCCTAATTCATCTACATATTCCATGTCTTCTATATGCTGTTTATCAGTAAGTGCAGGTCCTACACTTTTCCAATCTTCATGCATGTTCACTCCATACAAAGCATAGGACTGATTGTTCAAAATAAAGCCTTCATCAGCGTCAATTTTATAGGTGCGTAAACCAAAATCTTGAACAACTTTATCTTTAGATGTAGATGAAGACAAAGTGGCTTCTACTGTGTATAGGTGTGGATTCTTCCGGCCATTCCATAAAATAGGATTTAAAATTAAAATATTAGATTTTACGATTTTTTCGTTTCCTATCTCTTGCAGTACTTCTTTTTGAGTGGCTACTTCTTTGCCATTGGCATCCTTAATCACCAAATTTAATTCAGCATTTTTTATTAATGAAACATTAGAAACATGGGTTCTAACTTCTAGTGATGCTTTGTTTTTTGTCAATTCTTTTACTTCGACAAAAACACCAGAAGAAGCATAATATGTAGGAGAAACATTCAGCTTTGGGGTGCTAAAAATCTGTACAGGTCGATAAATCCCACCATAATGATTAAATAATTTATCGTTGACAGGAATGCGTTTAAAGTTAGGTTCATTAGAAACTTTCACTGCAATAGTATTCTCTTCGTTTGTATTTACTAAATCAGTAATTTCAAAACAAAACGCAGAATAGCCTCCTGTGTGTTTACGAACCTTCTTTTCATTTAAATATACTTCTGCTTCTTGACCTACGCCTTCAAAACGGATAAATATTCGTTCATTTTGAAAGGAATTTGGTAAACTGATTGATGTTCTATACCAGCTTTCACCTCTGTAATATCCCACTTCATTTATTGCATCCATTGAATAGGTGTGGGGAATTTTCACCTTTTCCCAATCTTTGTCATTAAATGATTTAGCCTGTGCATTGTAATAGGTTCCTTTTTTGAAAACCCAATCACTTAGCACAATTGTCTCTCTATACTCAAGAGATTTCACTTGTGAAAAGCATGTATTGGGCAAAACTAAGATTAGGAAAATAAGCCTAGAAAGCATAGTATAACTATTTTATGGGTTCTATTTGGTAAGTAAACGACATGTCTTTCGGCTGAATGCGATATTTAGGCAAAGGCAACGCATTCCAACTATTGATGCCACCAACACCCATTTGTTCGCTGTCTATATTGATATTGACGAAGTCGCGTTTTTGAATATCTGTTGTATGGCGTTGTTGTTTAGTCATTCCTGCGTCAAAATCTGAATTCAATTGATGATGTGCGCTAAAACTAAAGTAATTAGGTGCTGTAATTTTAATTCCCTCTCCAGCATCATTCGTTAAACTTAACAAGCGATTTTCTGTTTTGTATCCGTTTTCTTGTGGACGAATGTATGGGAAATACAAGTCTTCTACTTTTGATGTATAATTACCCACCAAAGCCGAAGTATTTCTGTCTTGGTAATTTTCAAACGGTCCGCGGCCTAACCAATTTGCTTGGTTGTAGTCACTTTTTATAATGAAATTGGTTCCAAATCGCGGTAACATAGGTAAGCTTTCATCAACATTTTTCAATTCAGTTTGAACTTCCATCGAACCATTTCCTTTAACCATATAAGTCATAACAACAGATGCACTTTTTACGGATTCCAATTCAAAAGCTGAAACGACTTTTACAATGCCATTTTCTTCTTTATGGGTAAATGAAATTAACTTTTGGGTATTGGTCGCTTCTTTCCAAGCTTTCAATTTGTTAGGCATTTTAAATCCATAATCGTTATCGACTGGAGCTCTCCAGAAATTAGGGGTAATGCCTTCAACTAAAACATTGCCATTACCATAGTCAATACTAGTTAACGAACCTGTTTTAGCATCAAAACTCATTTTGAAATCAGGACTACTTAAGTTCAAATTATCCGCATCCATTTCAACTGAAATAGAGTTTTCTGAATTAGAATTTTCAATGTAAAAATCTCCTTTTTGTAATTCAAATTGTTCATATGCTACTTCATGTCCAATTTCTATTAAAGGCAATTCATTTGCAGTGATAGCTTTTAAATTCAAATGGTAATCGCTGTTTTTGTTAGACAGTTTTGGAAGTTTTATTTTAACTGTTTGGGTTTCATAAGGCATGATATTTTGTTGAGGTAGTTTTCCTGATGCAATTTCATTTCCATTTTCTAGAAGTTGCCAGGTTAAGTTGAAATTATCCAAATTTAGAAAGTCGTATTTGTTTTTCATTTCAACCTCAACAGTTTGCGCATTTTTCAGTTTAAAACCTATGTTTTGATACACTTTTTTCACTTCAAATAACGCAGGATGAGCACCACGGTCTGGGTCAACGATTCCATTTAAACAGAAGTTAGCATCGTTTTGAAAATCAGCTCCTCCTAAGTCACCGCCGTATGCCCAAAATTCTTCACCAGCTTCGTTCTTGGTGAGTAAACCTTGGTCAACCCAATCCCAAATAAAACCCCCTTGCATGCTTGGATAAGCTTCGATAACATCCCAATAGTCTTGAAAATTCCCTAAGCTATTTCCCATGGCGTGGGCATATTCACATTGAATTAAGGGTTTTGTACCACCTTCATCCACATATTTTTTCATGCGTTGAATATTCCAATACATCGGTACTTCAATATCGGAATTTTCATGGCCAACAGCGCCTTCGTATTGCACTGGTCTAGTGGTATCGTGTTCCTTTAGCCAATTATAGGTTAAAACAAAATTTTCACCATTTCCAGCCTCGTTTCCTAAGGACCAAATGACAATGCTTGGATAGTTTTTATCGCGCTCAAACATACGAATGGTTCGGTCTAAGTGGGCTTTTTCCCATTCGGGTAAATAGGCAGGATGTGATTTTGCTTTTTCTGGATTTCTCTCAATATCGTGTGTGACGCCCATACCGTGGGTTTCTATGTTTGCTTCATTCACCACATAAAAACCATATTTATCTGCAAGGCGATAAAAATGTGGATTTTTAGGATAATGACTGGTTCGTATGGCGTTGATGTTGTTTTCTTTCATCAATCGCATGTCCATTTCGGTTAAATCTTCATTTATGACATGACCTGCTTTTTCATCATGGTCATGGTGATTTACCCCTTTAATGGTAACCGGTTTGCCATTCACTAAAAATTGAGAATTTTCAATCTTTATATTTCTGAAACCAACGTTGACAGCAGTAGCTTCACCATTTACTTCAACTAGCAGACGATATAAATTTGGTTGTTCAGCATTCCACGTCTTCACATTTGGAATTCGTGTTTCAAAGCTTATTTCATTTTGACCAGCTTTAATTTCAGCTGTTTTTGTATCTGAATAGATTTCTTTATCACCATCAAATAAGCTGATTTTGATTTCATTTTCTGTTGATGTTTTTGTGTTGTTTTCAATACTAAGATTTGCCTTAAAAACACCATCTTTATACTCGTTTTGTAAATCGCTCGTTAATCTAAAATCACGTAAACTTACTTTGTTTTTTGCATACACATACACATCGCGTTCAATTCCCGAAATCCTCCAAAAATCTTGGTCTTCCATATAACTGGCATCAGACCAGCGCATCACTTGTACAGAAATGGTATTTTTTCCATCAACTAAATAATCGGTAATCTTGAATTCTGCTGGGGTTTTACTGCCTTCATTATAACCTACAAATTCGTCATTTACCCACAAATACATCGCACCACTTACACCTGCAAAATGTAAGTAGATGTCCTTGCCATCCCAGTTTTCTGGTGTTTCAAAACTTCTTTTGTAGCTTCCGTTGTTATTCATGTTATGCGGAATAAAAGGCGGATTGGCGGGAAACATATACTTGATATTGGTATAAAAAGGAATTCCATATCCTTTTAATTCCCAATTGGATGGCACTTCTATCTCGTCCCAATTGCTTGTATCGAAAGTGCTTTTATGAAAATCTATTGGCCTGGCCTGAACGCTATCGGCATAATAAAACTGCCACGTGCCATTTAAAGATTTATAGTAGGGTGAACTCTCCCAACTTTCATTTTTTAAGGCCTCATCAGAATTGGGATAGCTGTAAAATGTAGCTGTAGGTTCTTCTCGATTAATTTGAAAAACTTCAGGATTTTCCCACTCAGGATTTTCCCATTTTTCGGCGGTGTAAATAGGCTTTTCAGTCATTTTTTCTTGGCATGAAATGAGGCTTACTGCAAAAAGTAATAAGGTGATATGGCTTATTTTCATTGTGGTATATTTTTGTAATTCGTTTTTCAATCTATTAAATTATTTAATCGAAGCCATGCTTCGCATTGTGTTCTCCAACTATCGCTTGTTGCTACTTTCCCCAAACCAAATCCATGACCACCATTTTGATAGATATGCAATTCAGCAGGGACTTGATATTGTTGTAAAGCTTGCAAATATTGAATGCTGTTTTCAACTACCACAACTTTATCATCTAAAGCATGTACAATAAAAGTAATAGGCGTTGTAGCACTGACTTGCTTTTCATTTGAAAACTTAATTTTTCTTTCTTCTGAAGGTGATTTCCCTAGCAATCTATTT
>Ga0307960_1002542_pt1 | contig 10917 bp, 9 predicted proteins | sample OrgLakmetagen542_FD_201832 | JGI IMG/M metagenome (GOLD analysis project Ga0307960, IMG submission 201832) | Saline water microbial communities from Organic Lake, Antarctica - #542 | ecosystem: Environmental > Aquatic > Non-marine Saline and Alkaline > Saline | place: Antarctica: Organic Lake... | reverse complement strand
CCTGGTACAAAAAGTGCTCAAGAAAACATCGACCACCAAGTCGACAGTCACTTTTTTGGCGTCACTTAGTTACCTGCGCAATAGCCACTGTTGCAGCACTCAGCCTCACACCGGATCTTGTAGTGTGCTTCCTCACAACCTGGGCGCTGGGCACTCGTTTCAAAATTTGGCCAAACACCACACCTTGTAATCGTTTCTCAAAGCTGAGAACTGGCAACCCACACACACACACACACACACACACACATACACACACACTACTCACCAAGCACCAGATCTCGCAATTCCTTTTCACAAGCATGGACAATGATTCGCACTCCTGGTTCGTGGATCCTTTTCTCACATGCATGGGCAATGATTCACACACCTGGGCACTGGTTCAGCACGCGACCAAACACCGGCTGCCTTGTGCGCGAGGCAGTACCCAGCTCACGCCACAAAGCACGCTTCTTCAGCTCTGGGTCCTGCTGCAGCCCCTCCACCTGAGCACCAGAAGCAAAGAGAAGCAATGGTCACAGAGAGAGCTTGACAAAGCACGCTTCTTCAGCTCTGGGTCTTGCTGCAGCCCCTCCACCTGAGCACCAGAAGCAAAGAGAAGCAATGGTCACTGAGAAAGTTTGACGAAGCACGCTTCCTCAGCTCGGGGTCCTGCTGAGGTCCTTCTGCCTGTGCATTGCAAGTAGAAGATTAGACTCAAACCCTCGCGGCTGTGTATGGAGTGTGTGTGTGTGTGTGTGCGTCTCTACACGTGCACACGTGCGTGCTAATGAATAAGCTTGCATGCTAGTGATGGGAAGCTTTTTCCTGGCAGAATCCCCTTGCTGCATGTATACATTAATCACCAGGCACAGCCTCACACAGGAAGGGCTGAATATAATAATAATATAATAATGATAACCAATACATTAATCACCACGCACAGCCACATACAGGAAGGGCTACCTACTACAACAACAAAAAAGTTCGGACTCTGTGTTGACTTTATAAAGAGCGTCAGTGACAAACGCTTGCTTGCTTTGATTTTATAAATTGCGTTAAAAAGTGAGTGAGACGTGCTCGCTTGCTTTGACCTTATAGATTGCGTCTGTCAGTGGCACACGTTTGCCTAAACCTGCATACCTCCCTACAGCGTATATATAGTGCACACAGTGTCCATCCTCCACACATACACGCACGCACGAATGCACAAACACACACCCACACATCCATACATGCACCCACACGTACACACTCGCACACACACATACACACACACCTGCATGTCTCCATACGGCGTATACACAGCGTCCACTTTGACGCACACAATGTCCCCCACGCGCACATCATTGGTAGAGTCTCGTTCTTCTAAAGCCTGCACGTTCACGATAGATGCATCAGTGGTGGTGGAGCGAACAAAAAGAATTGCCAGCACACTAGGGTTCTTCAGTTTGGGGCCCTAGAAATGCCGTTTGCGAACTGTTAAAAGTTTGCGAGGCGTTTGCGAGCTGAAATGCGTTTGCAAGCTGAAATGCGTTTGCGAGCAGAAATGCGTTTGCGAGCTGTTAAAAGTTTGTCAAAAAGCCAGTTACCGTACGAACAATATATCACGCCGCAAAAATTGTTTTTGGGGGGTGCGGCGAGCTCACACCCCCTGAAATATATAAATAATTGAGGGGGTGCGGATTAGTGCGGGTTGAATTTAAATAATTACTTTGAATTTTTGACGGGTCATGAGTGGGAAAGAGCCCCCGAGAGCCCCTGTGGGGCGCGTCCAGACCGGGATGGCCAGCTTCTGCAAGCCCCCCCCAACCGCCGAGCAGCGTGTGCAGCAACCCTTGGTGCGGTTCTGAGGGCATTTTGCCCCTGCGGATTGGTGCGGCAAGCACTAATTTATATATTGAGAGGGGTGCGGATTGGTGCGGACAGGGTAAAAATAACTCTTTTTTTGAGGGGTGCGGAACGAGTACATGTCCCTACGGTATTCACATTTTGGGGTCCATAAGTGCAGTCCAGGATGCAAGGATAGAGCCTCTCCTAAGATGGCCGTCAAACGTTCTGATATCTTGTTTACCTAGTTATATTACCATATTATATTCAAAACAATTCGAGTAGAGTGAAACCAATAAACATCTCCATTTTTTATACTGCACAAGTGCTTGTTCAAACAATTTGATAACGTTTGTACCTTCACAAGCTTCAACGAGCCTTTGCTCCCGGGAAAAGGTTTGATCGACTTGCACTTTGTTTGCATGCTTGTAATATTTTGCAAATCCACAATACGGCCAGTAGACAACGTATACATGAATACGATCTGATTGCCTGTGCAGTAGGATTGGCCAGAATTATGCATACACAAGCCGTCTTTGCATACATACATTGTATATGACCGTGTGATTGCATGCGTGGCCGTTAGCGCCCAAGTGTCGTACACAGCACCCACCGTACGCAGCTGAAATGTAATGTGTTTTGGCCACAACCATACAAACACACGCAAAATACTCTCTCCCTCTCCCTCACAAGGAAGCTCACATACATACCCACCCACCCATCCCAACCATCTAAACCCACAGTTACATGCACACCCGCATGCACACGCCAATAAGCCCCCGCCCGACAACACATACACACATACACACACAAACACAGCAGCTCTACAAGCATTGTTGTACAGCACGAGAACAAGCCCACCTGCCCAGCTGCAGCTTCGTGCACATGGCTGATGTCCACGTCCTTTCGAGGCACCTCAGTAATGCTGTGAAACCCAGGGTCGACCATGACACAATTCTTTTTCACGGAGAGCACGCGTGCTAGAATAACCTGCATGTGCGGGCGTGCGTACATGTGTGTGTCTGTGTGTGCATGCTTGTTTGCTTATGTATGCGTGCATGTGTTTGTATGCGCTTGTGCATATGCATGTGTGCATTCGTGTGTGTATGATTGTTTGTGCATGAGTATGATCATGCGTGTATGAGTATGCATGCCTGCGTGCCGCTGGTAAAATACTCCCCACATTGGCACTTGCTTAGTTGACGCGTGCAAGCACATTTTCACAGCTCAAGGGCGAAGGCCGTGCTGTCACCGCAATACCATCATGGCTTGAAAGTTGAAGAATAATTTGGTGCAAAAATTTCAAAACACGTAAAGCACAAACAGACAAATGCATGTTTACGTGAATTGTACCCAATGTGTGTATGTGTGTATTCGTAGGTGTATACATGTGCATATGTGTACATTTGTGTGCGTGTGCGCGTATATGTGTTGTAAGTGTGCGTGTGTGTGTACGTGTGCGTGTGTATGATGTGTATGTGTGTGAGAGTGTGTGCGCACGCACTTGCTTGTGTGTACGTGTGAGAGGAACTTGCCTGCCCCCTCAGTGCGGGTAGGCTGTAGTTGTAGCGCCGCAAGACGTGCACAAGGTCTGTGTGTCGCCCTGCCTCCGCATGAAGCCCTGCCTGCCCTCGGTGTTCCCTCATCAAATGGGTGTCCATATCACTTATCTTCGGGCTTAAAAACTCGCTCTTGCTCATGGGTACTCGTGGCTTCCTTGGTTTCCTTGGAAAGGAGTCCTTTGTTGTGCTTGTGCTGCTGGTACTATTGGAGGGATGCGAACTGGTGCTTTCGGCTGCGTTTTGATGGTCGCTGGTGCTTCTGTCCTGTGAGCCAGTCCGCCCCTGGCTGGGCTTGTCGTTGGTGCTGATGCTGGTGCTGGCAAAGGAGGAGATGTGGGAGGGGGATGGCCAGGTGTGACACATCCATCCCTGCTGCGGGAGCTGTCCAGCAGGCTGGCGCAAAAAGTGTTCAAGGATGATGCCCAATCGGCGATGCAGCATTTTTATTTTTTTTGTTTCAGAGATAGGTATGTGTAATTTGTTTAAGCGTTTTGAATTCAGAGCTGAAAATGACTAACAGGTTAGATTTTAAATAATTTAACAAAATACAGCAAATCAACGGGCAAACGGGGTGTCATATCACAGATAAAATAAGAATCGTCGATATAGCAAAAGTGGGGGGAGGATAAGTACATCAACATAAACAAAAACCATGCATGACAACAGCTGAGTTATAACCTTTGTACACAACCTTTGTTCCCACAGCTGAGTTACAACCTTTGTACACAACCTTTTATTGTTCTGCACACACATAGTTGCGAGTAAAGAAAGAATAAGGAATTGGGCACCGTCTCTGTTCCTTCTGCTCATCGTCATAGGCAAGCACAGAATCTAAACACGCCTTCAGTGCTCATTCAACCTGCCATTACATATGTCTGGTATCTGCTCATCCCAGGCTGTGACTAGCCCTCAATACTTGAGCAGCTTCTGCAAATACAAGTTGTTTAAGTGAGAAGTAAAAGAGAAAAGTAACGCAGGGAAAGGCAAGTTACAGGTTTATTTGCAGCTATCTATGTTCAACAAGATTGTGCTTGAATGTGTCCAGATCTTTAGCGCTTCGCATGATGAGGGTGTAGACACAAAAAGCATCATCAAGATGACAGTTTCTAGAGCATATCAGTCCTCACCCACGGCCTTGCGTGTCACTTTTTCTGCCACTTCCTGCAGAAATCGGGAAATTTCGGCAACTGCAGCATCCCCTGCTTCGTCTTTGAAGCATGCATTGATGCCTGCCTGGACCAGGCTTTCGTTCACTGCAAGGATGGTAGTAGATATAGGCAGCAAGCTATGCAAACTTGAAATGCAACGTATTTGTGTGAGCTGTACAATGGGTGTTTCACAGATGCTCGTGACCATCTGAAAGCTGTAAATCAAGGTCACAAATCTGACGAGGTGAGGCACGTGAAACATTTGAAGGGCTGTACCCCTCATCTTTGAACACATTAGGGTCGGAAACGTCAGTTAAGCACGTGTTTACTCAAACCACACTCAATTATGGGTGCCAGCCAAGCTGATCAAGGCTTGACAGCATGAACAGCGCGTGCTCAAACAGTTTGTATCCCTACCTTGCAGGTCTGCCATCACACCCCTCAAGGTACAAATCCAAGTGTGGACAAAGGTGTCTAGCTGTGCACGTGCTTGTTGCCTGCGCTTTCTGATTACATCAGGCAAAGAGGAACGAGGTATCCGGTGTGTGCTGAAGTCATGCTGGCAGTGATGGAAGTAGGGTAGGCCAAAACCATACATACATACGTATACACTGTATAAACGAGAAATAAAGCAGGGAAATCACCGTAATTACGGTATACATATACGGTTTTGGCCTACCCTAGGTGTAAGGCATGATTGGATTCTGGGCAAGGACCGTCTTAGACAGTTTGGGGGGGAACTTGACTGCCAGAGAAACACAATCAAAGTGCACACACACCCGAAGCTGGAAAAGCTGATCACAACAATAAAACTACCTCGGCTGGCAATTTGATGAGCACTGGCATGGCTATTAAAAGAAGCTGCAAAAAGCGAAATACTTCCCAAAGCAAGCAGCAAAAGGCATCAGAAGTGGTGGAAAAAGCTGGCTTGTGCTTGTGCAAGAAGAGGAAGCCGATGGCTTTGGAGCATTTGCAATTTGAATCAGCAATGAGCTGCCAGGAAAAAAACAGGGCTCCGTAACCAAGGACAGATGGGGAACACCACAGAGGAGTTTAAGGATGTATTTGAGCCTATTTCTACTACTATTATTACATCTTGCCCACCTCACACATTCTGCCTGCGCCTCCAACACGCTCGGTGACATTTGATAGCAAAAGAGGAGTTGACGGTTCTGTTTGAGCCTGTTACTACTATCATTACCATCAATACAAATTGCCCACCTTACAGGTTCTGCCTGCGCCTCAAACACGCTGGGCGACGTTTGAAATAACAAAAAGTCCCAGTCCTCTGCATTCCAGGCGTGAGCACATTTATGTTAATGTATTAGGTCACAGCAGAACATTACAAATCAAAAAGCACGGACGCTGCTATTTATAAGCAGAGCTGCCAATCATGCTACACACATCCCTGAGATTTGTATTGCCCATCCTGTTTATAAGAAAACAATATGCGACACTACCTGACTTGTGTCTTTACATAAATTAGGATTAATGTCTTGCAAACGGATGAGCACACGCTTCTCGCCTGACTGCATGGCTTCCATCAAAACTGGAGCATCAAAACCCTCCATTGATGCAAGAAGGAGTCTCCGCATCCCGCAAATGGCCATGTAACTGCGTGCTGGCCGCATGTACATTATCCTGCATTGATTTAAATTCAGTAAATGTCGCACATGTTGGCAGCAGTGACTGGCAAAGTATCGTTGACACCTTAACACCTTTCTGACGTGCAACTGGAACATAAAAGCTACTCGGGCAGTAACGCTTACTCCTAGCAGGCAACTAGGCCCAAGCGAAAAAAGATGACGCCCCCTACAGGAGGTGTCAAGGATCATAAATTTTTGACGTCACGTGTCAATTGATTTATAAATTTTATGTTTGGAATCCTGACATTGAGAGCTATTAATTGGTATATATATGCAGCACCCGTATATATATGGGTCGAATCGGGGAGGAAAGGGGGTGGGGTGGTCCCACGGAGAAGTTTAAGGTTTTTGGGGGATTCTGCAGTTTATTTTCTGGGCCACTTCCATGAAATATAAATACATCATCGGAATCCTTGGCTCAAGCCCAGTTGATTGCCATCCTTTTTGAGCAAATTGGGTAAAAGGGGGGGTCTGTGGAGATGTCCAAATGTCAGAGGCACACGTGCTCGGGTGCAGGCCGCGGGGTGTGTCAAGCCAATGGAGCAGCAATTCACTTCAAACTTTCAGGACTGTGCCAGCATGAGATAGTCAGTGGAATTTTGAAGAAATGGAAGCAATGTGGGGCTGTGCAAGCCAGGTGTGGGTGCCTGGTAGGTCATGTGTGCATGGGCGTCCGTATCTCAGTAATTGCCCCACAACTCTGCAACAGTTCAGTTGCATGTCGTAGTGAGTATGCAGATGGATGCAGAATTCAAAAAGGAACAGAATGGTACTTTTTTTGTCTGAAGGGGACACTGGAAGGGGTTTTTTGGGGGGGGTCCCTCAGGGGTGTCCACCCCAAAAAATCGACATGCCTTCCAAAACAACCTGCCTCCTGCCCAGGCGAAGAAAATGACGCCCCCTCTACTGTATACTGAAGCCGGGAAAAATGGCGTCCTACTGTGTTAAGGTAGCAGAACCAGGAGGTGTGTCAGCGAAAGAGCAGCAATTTCCTCACAACAGAAGAATCTGAGAGCGTTTCTTTATAAATGTCCCCAAAGAGTTTGATAAAAAGCAGGGATGGGTCATACGGCGTAGGCGTATTATACGTCGTATCGTATTTATCACGTATTTTACCGTATTTTTCAAATTGCTCCGTATAATATGATTTTGGGCACTTAACGAATTTTGCAGCCACAAGCCCCCCAGAGCCCCCCAGAAGCACTCTCAGGCCCTCTAGAGCCCCCCAGAGGCACTTCCAAGCCCTCTAGACCCTCCCAGAGGAATTCCCAGCCCCTCAGAACGTAGCATGATCACTTGCTAATTGCTACCACCACCCAGAAGGTGGTGCATGTAGCGTAGATGAATTGTGCAACAGCTGCATCCACACAAGCCTTGTGCCCTCTTGCTGCAGGTGTCCAATGACTGTGTAGATGCTGCTGCTGATGTGCTTGCTGTAGTCCTGTGCATGTGCCTCTCTTTTCCTGCATGCTCCTCCCTCTGAGCGCTAGCGTCGTCAATTTCTCCCATTGCTAGCGAGCGCTGCGACTACGCCCTGAGGATTCCTGCCGGGTCAGCTTTGCATGCTGCTACACCTATGCTGGGATTCTGCCTCATGAAGTGCTCACGGATGCGGGGGGCACCGCTGCTGAAATCTCGGATTTCTGGCATCTGGCATCTGGCATCTCGTAAATCTGCCCCTTCTGTCCCATAACAACAACACGATGCCACTCAGGGTCTTTACCAGGAGGCATTAAATTGTTCTGGAGGCTGGGGGAACAATTTGTGGTGGTTGGAGGGTGGTTGGTGCAAGCCCAGGGTACCCCCCAAAATAGTTTTCGTATTGCGTATTAAAGGCGTATTATACCGTATGGGACGTCTCAGAAGTCCGTATGACTCATCCCTAATAAAAAGTGAATCAGCTACTCACTTGAAGCCTGGATCCAGCCATCGCTTACTATTCAGGACCTCTTTTCCATATTCCCTACGAAACAAAGAACAAAAAAAACCCTTTGGAAGAGAAAGGGTGGGTTTCAATGGGAAGAAAGAGCTACTCTGCAGAGCAAAATAGCGGAATGAGCGCTGCTGAATCTGTTTAAAGTCCTGCAGCATGAACCCCACCAGTGTGCTAGATAAATTGTAGACACTTTTATCTTCAGCCTAACATTATTGGGAGCAAGTACGTCCCTGCAAGCAGTTTGCGTGACCAGATATGTTTTAAAATCTGCAGATTTAACCAGTCTTTTACACATGCACGAAGGACAGCTTTGAGTTGGACTGTTCTAATGCTCAAGATGTCCATGTGCAATCTTGTTACACTTTTGAACATAATCAGTTGTTTATTTGCACATATAATGGAGCAACGCGCGGAGCGTCCTTGAGCTGCACTTACTTGCTGAACTTCAAAAGTTCGTTGGTGCAGGTGAAAGTTGAGTGGGTGGTTGAAAAATGGCAAGGCTGCTTGGTTATATACAGAGTGAGCTGCACCTGGAAGCAGAACAGTACAGGCTGCTTATTTATATACAGGCTGCTTGGTTACATACAGAGTGAGCTGCACCTGGAAGCAGAAAGAACAGTAAAGCCAACCTCTTATGTGGTATGAGTCGTCCAAGCTCATGCATGTATGGTGTTTGTAACACATTGTTTCAGCCAACCTTATCTACATTGCGCAATGCCTGGAGCGGCAGGACGGAAGAAACACCCACATAGCCTGTTATGCAGGAGGGAAGTCGGTTGCATTTTGAAGCAGAATATGATTTGACACTTCTTCTGGCAAGAATAACAGAGGGAAAAATGAGCATTCACATGGGGGAAAGTTTGGCAATGTTTGATGGCTAGCAGCACACCAGCACACCTGCAAGCCCTCTTTCCTCCCACTCTGCACGCCGTTTAGTGCTGCTCGTAATCTTGCATCATTCACCATAAATACCTCCGCGTGCGTGGCTGAGACGCCAGGCGGGACTGCACATTTTTGCGGGATGCAAGAGCAGAATGAGAGTCATGTGAACATATAAGTGCTTTCATGTGCTGTTTGTGCAAGTGCAACATCCTGCTGCCCTGTCTATTGCCCGCAATTTAACACTCCTAGCTGTAAACAGCCGTATGCCCTACTTTTTGCAAATTTAATCACTAAGGCATTATTGTGGTGCAAAAGTGAGCACCCAAAACTGCAGTGCAAGGAAGTGAGGGAATAAGGATGAGGATGTGAGGGAATAACGATAAGGATGTGAGGGGAAATGAGGGAACGCACGTGGGGGAACAGCAGGGCAGTTGGTGTAGCGTGCAATGTAGGCGTCCTGCCACGCATGCTTAAGGGTGTCTTTTGTTTGGAGCCTTGCGATCGCCTGAATCAGCAAACAATGGGAGCAGGTGCAAAGAATAGGCTTAGCTGGATTTCTAAAAACGGAAGGAAATGAGGATGTGTGTATTCGTGTGTGAATGTGTGTGATGTTAGTGTGTTAGCATGCCCATTCTTGTATATTCTAGTATAACTCACCACTGTGCCTTTGCAGCCTCCGCATTTGTCATTTGCCGCATCTGTTGCGTTAGTTCCTCCTTCATCAATCAGGCACGCTTCCTGTATCCCGGCCTCATCAGTTCTAGGCACCTGTATGTTATGTACAGGAGTTAAATGGCGACTAACTTGTCATTTCTTAATGGACAACTTCACCAAAATAAATGATAAAATTACCAGCGGGAAGCTTCAAATTGGTTGAGCAACAGGCACACTTACTTGCATGTAAGAGGGTACTTGCTATTTTTGCAACAGAATGTGGATCGTAGTACCTTGTAAGCAAAAACCTTGCTTACTTGCACGCAAAAGGGCATCTTTCAATTGCAACATGTAGATCGTGACCTTCATACTGTCCTGCCCAATTGGTGGTGGTGACAAATCACTTGACAAACAGTTTCTCTTTCATGTTTTGAGTTCGCTCAATAAGCTGGGGAAGCCGGTTTATTTAAGAATGATTGAAGCTAGGGTGCTAGTTGATGTGCCAAGTCTTGTATTTTGCTGACAGTGACGACGCAAATTATGTTTTGGGATTGACACCTCCCACCCCTTTCCTTGTAGCCATCCCGTCATTTCTGTTAACTCACGTGGAAAAAGGAGTGACAAAAGTTTCCTTTCTGGTGTTCTTTCTGGCGCAGCGCTAGCTGGGAGGGGACAAACGTCTTGCAGCCCGGTCCATTCTCACAGAGGAGCCCTGCACTTTGCAACAAGCGCAAGAAGCAAAACGTTTGCAGCAAAATGAAAGCCAATAGAGGATGGAGGTGATCAGGTGTGGATGTTAGGCCTAGTCATTCAGGTCACATCCAACCATTAAATGCTAAAGCACCAGGTAAGGAAAAGCCTTCATTGTCACAGGTAAGGAGCCTTACATTGTCAGTCTTCAGGGCTGTACAAACAACAGGCACACACTCAAAGTATACGATTAGCAAACTTTAAAAGAACAGCACATTTACCAACGTACCTGTTTTGTTGTCAGTCTGATGAAGGATGTGTACATTCTTCTTTGCCGGCGCATTCAGGACTGGCTGAAAGTAATCGTGTTTTGGTTGGAAGGTGCATGTGTATCAGTCTACTTGTGTGTGTATGTGTGGTGTGTGGTGTGTTTGTGTGTATGTGTGTGTGTGTGCGTGCGTTGTGTGTGTGTGTGTGTGTGTGTGTGTGTGTGTGTGTGTGTGTGTGTGTGTGTGTGTGTGTGTGCGTTGTGTGTGTGTGTGTGTGTGTGTGTGTGTGTGTGTGTGTGTGTGTGTGTGTGTGTGTGTGTGTGT
>Ga0307960_1002541_pt1 | contig 10922 bp, 10 predicted proteins | sample OrgLakmetagen542_FD_201832 | JGI IMG/M metagenome (GOLD analysis project Ga0307960, IMG submission 201832) | Saline water microbial communities from Organic Lake, Antarctica - #542 | ecosystem: Environmental > Aquatic > Non-marine Saline and Alkaline > Saline | place: Antarctica: Organic Lake... | reverse complement strand
CAAGGGCAATTTTAACCAGTTTTCAGTTTTTGGGACACCCCCTGCAGAATTTTACTGGGGCATTTCCACGAAATTGTAAGCATATCATCGGAATCCTCAGCTCAAGCCCCGTCGAATGACACCCTTTTTGGGTGCATTGGGTTAAAGGGGGGGGGTCTGTAGACATGCTTAAAAGTCAGAGGCACACGCGCTCGGGTGCAGACCGCGGGGTGAGTCAAGCCAATGAAGCAGCAATTTACCCCAAACGTACAGGATTGTGCCAGCATGAGATAGTCAGTGGAGTTCTGAAGAAATGGAAGCAATGTGGGACTGTGCAAGCCAGTTATGGGTGCCTGGTAGGTCACGTGTGCATGGGCGTCCGTATCTCAGTTTTTGCCGCATAACTCTGCAACACTTCAGTTTCAGGTCTTGATGAGTATGCAGATGGATGCTTATTAAAAAAAAAGCAGATTGGTACCCTTTTTGTCCATGTAAGGTTACTGCATGGGGGTCAGGGGGGTCCTGACCAGTTTTAGGGCATGGTGTACACTACTTTTTTTCGGGCCTCCTGGAACCACCCAAAAAAACATGCACCCCACCACAAAGAGTGAACGTAAAGCCTTGCAGGCACCCGCTGCTCTTCTAGAGGAGAATGGAGAATTTAAGGGTCGGTGTGCGCACACGTATGCGTACGTGTGTATGTGTTGCTGTTCGGGCCCCACCTTGCAGGTGCTTCAGGTGCCCCATTGCTGGTCGCGGGTTTGCTGCTGCACGTGCGCAACATATCAATGGCACCCTCAAGCTGCTCGTTGCGGTCTTTCAGGCGAATGATGTATTTGATGACCTCCTGTGTGTTTCAGCAGTTGCGAGGCTGGTGTCGGTTGGATGTGTGCTACTGCCCAAATGCCAACATGCACGCCTAGCAGGAAGGTTTGCGTAACAAAGCTCTTTCTGCTCTATCTTTACTCGGGCAGGCAAAAAGCAGTAATGCCAAAAGGAGCAGAGAAACGCGTTGCTGCTAATCCTCCACAATACCTCCAAAAAGCACGCTGTGTTGGCACGCTCGGCATGGGGCACAAGTGTTCGCAGAGCATCCAGCCTGCATCATGCAACCGTGTGCGCAAGGTTTGAACCTATTTTGTCCCTTGAGCATTGCGAATTGCGAGTGTGTGGTTGTATAACAGAGAATACATGCAAGTATGCTTCAAAGTGTGTGCCTCTGTGTTTGTTTTGGTGTGTCTGTATCTATGAGTGCGTGTATGAGTACTTGTGCAAGTGTGCGAGTGTGCAAGCTTATTCAATGATTTAGCGCACGTGTCACTTTGTATGCAAAAGGATGTGTGTGTGAGAGTGTGTGTGTGTGTGTGTGTGTGTGTGTGTGTGTGTGTGTGTGTGTGTGTGTGTGTGCGCGCGCGTGTGCATGTGAGTGTATGTGTACGAGCATGTGTGTATGTGTGTGCGCACGAGTGTGTGTGTGTGTGTGTGTGTGTGTGTGCTTGCGCGTGTGTTCGAATGTGTGCGCATGGGTGTTTGTGCGTGCGTGCTTGCCTACATGTGAGTGCATGGGTGCGTGTGCGCATTGCACACGTGCACGTGCATGTGCTTGCATGCATACGTCCACCTTCCTTCTCTGCTATCAAACCGTTCTAATTGCCCAACCACAACTGGTGCCTAGGAACCTCGCTTGTCTGTTGTGTGAGTGCACTTCACGGCCTCTAAACCTGATGCTGGTCGTCCTCCTCTCCACTTCCTCACCTCTCGTTAATCCGAGTTCTCCTCCTCTGCTCGGCAGCCTGGTGCCTGCGGGGTGTGGGTCCGTTCCTTTAAAGGTTGTTCTATTGCGAAGGTTGTTCTTCGTGGCTCTACACGCGCATGTGCTCGATGGCTTGAGACACAGTAACCCACGGATGCACATGACGACAAAATCGTCTTTCCCCACCTCCCTCACGTGTATGTGTGTATTACCATAAACACGTACCTCGACGCATATTGGTTGCCGCTGCGCGATGACCCGTTTGCAACACCCGTGCTGTCGCTCGGGGGTTGGGAAGCAAGGCCTAGCATGTCGAGGGCCTGCTGTGCCTGCTGCTGGTTCTGGCTGCCGTTGGCCACGAGCTGCAGCAGCTCGGGAGAGAGCGTTTGGAATTGGGGGGAGGAAGCCTGTTGCAAGTTGCTTCCAAGTAGCGGGAATGGGGCCACGGGCCCGAAACCCAACGGGCCACTGCTCAGCCCGTTCGGAAAGGGTAGCATGGGTATTTGATCAACAACACAAGGCCCTAACCCTGCTATCTCCTCATTTCTAGAAAAATAAAATTTTAGATAATTATATCATCCCAATCAGACGAACGACCCATTGGTTCCGCGTGATACCGGTTGTAATAGTTCTAGGATATGATACTTGATATCGTTTTGCTGATTATAACACGTGAAAACTCCAAATGAAGTAATAATAATAAAATGGTTGATAGCCTGCTTAATAAAACCGAGCACAGGGGATGGTGGGCATCTCCTGCGTCGTATGGCTTAGTGGTAGTGGTGCTTGTCCAAGCCCTTGCCTTGTTAAGGAGGTAAGTGCCAGGAGAAGGATGGAGAGGGGAGGCCAACTTGCAACAAAATTGCAAGCACATGATGCAAACAAAAAACTCCAAATTGCCCTTTCGCACCTACTTGCACCCGTGCAGTGGATCCACATGGTCTCCAAATGGGATTGTGTTGAGGAGCAGGCACCACGGCAACCAGTGCCAAGCCTACCTGGATGCAAGCGGAGGCGTTGAGGAATCGTTCAGCCTCATCCTCACAGCAGGTAGGCCAACAACAACGCAAAGACTTGTGTTAGCTGCATCAAGATATCTTAATACACAGCATGATCAGCGCCAATCTACCATGCACATCCCCTGCAGATCCTGGTGACTTCTCGGGGACCTCTGAAGCGCACTACATCCTAGCCAACCTGAAGCACAAGCAGGCCAAGCCACGAGGCTCCACAGTGTGCGGCAGTGTGTTCTCTGGGAGCCTGCTTGGCCAGCCCGTTGTCGTGGCAACAACAGGTGAGCTGCCTGATCGAGAGGCCCCAGGCATCAAAAGGACGGAACTAAACCACAAGGAAACCTCACAATGGGACAGAGCTCTGCTGACCAAAGGTTTTTGCTGTGACACTAGAAAAATATGTTGCTTGTAGTACTACTAAGGATGGGAATGCGCTGTACACCTTATCATACACATGTACCTCGACGCCTGATCATTGAGTCAAAGTGTGCAAATATGTGGATTTTCATTGAATTGGCATGAAGTATGGGTGTGCTAATAAATCTGCCTCCCTCGTCAGGGATTGATGAACTGGTTTGAGCTAGAGCCAGCGTTGTGCACGAATCACGGCAGAGAGTAACCCTTACCCCTCACCCCTCATTTCTGTCACCCCCCACCCAATTATGACTCTCTAAAACAGGATTTATTGTTCCCCTGCTCTGTAAGGAGAACAGTATGATTCATGATACATGACAGTAGTATGATAGGTAGGGGCAGCATGACTTAAACTCCTGTATCAATCAAGAGATGAGCCATCATGGGCCAGTAAAGCCTCGCAGCCTATTCCAGCACAGGCGCTGAGCCTCAGCCGAAAGAACTCTGCTAATTGTCACAATAGTAGCCACGGTGCATCGAAGGTAGGCCCTTCAGCACAACACTGTGCCTGAAGCATGCATTACCTCGTTTTACACTTGTGAGCCACGTAATTGAGTGCATTAAATGCCCTTACGTTTCCCTGCCTGAACCTTGTGAACAATTCTACAGTTCACATTTCCATCAATCATCCTGAAGCCATTCATTGATGCAATGCAAGAGGGAGAGAAGCTGGGCAAACTAGTTGACAGCTACATGGCACAGCATCTGTGGGGAAACAGGACGTGTATCTAAGACCTTTCATTTGTGTGTGCTGTCTATTCGATACGTGACACACCTTGGTTCTCTGTTTGAAGATCGATCAACAGCAACCAAATCCCCTGTGCAATTACATCCGCTGACCAGCAGGGCATTCCCAACAACAGACAAACATTGCAAGAAAAGCTCGTAAGCACACACGCACGCATGCGCAGGTACAACGCGCACACACCAGTTCACACACGCACACATGTACACACACATCAACATACACACAAACACACACAAACATACACACACGCACACACGCACACACATACACACGTAGGCATTGGACCCTCTGCAGCGGCCCTTTGTGCCCTGGAGGTGCTGGATGCATGTGGGCCCAGCATCACTGAGGCCGTGTACTTCGGCACCTCAGGGTGGTCCCCCGCTTTAGGGGGCATCCTCAACCCCCCTCACTGCTCTGCTGCACACGCCACAGACAAAATCACGAGGTGAGGGGCATCACGAGGTGAGGGGCATCACGAGGTGAGGGCCACAGACAAAATCACGAGGTGAGGGGCATCACGAGGTGAGGCGCGCCTCCGGGGTGGCTCTCGGTGTTTCTAATGTCTTAGAAGAGCGCACCACCCTCTTTCCACCTACTGTTCATGCTGTACTGGGATGGTGAGGAGGGGAGCTCTACTTCGTGTTCCACACTGTGGAGCTGTGAGGGGGGAAAAGCCTGTGGTGGTGGTTTTCCTCTACTTGGCAGCGACGACGCCTCAACTTGTGCTTGGTACACGAAAACACTGCAGTGGCGGTTTTCCTGTACTTGGCAGCGACGACGCCTCAAATTGTGCTTGGTACACGAAAACACTGTAGTGGCGGTTTTCTTGTACTTGGCAGCGACGACGCCTCAACTCGTGCTTGGTACACGAAAACACTGTAGTGGCGGTTTTCCTCTACTTGGCAGCGACGACGCCTCAACTTGTGCTTGGTACACGAAAACACTGTGGTGGCGGTTTTCTTGTACTTGGCAGCGACGACGCCTCATCTCATGCTTGGTACTCGAAAACACTGTGGTGGTGGTTTTCCTCTACTTGGCAGCGACGAAGCCTCAACTTGTGCTTGGTACACTAACAAGAGCATTATGTTGTTATGTTGAGGTGGCGGCACTTTTTCCCTCTGTGCAGTAAGCCTGACACACAAGATGGGGCCCCTGTGCACAGCTTCTGTAGGGTTAGGGTTTGTGGGGTACAGCTTTTTATTCTTGCGTTGGTTGCGTAGGTTGCGTAGGATGATTTGCTTAGTGGGATATGGAATTTGTTAAAAAGTGAATTTGATCTTGGAGGAAAGAAAAAGTGCGCATATGTGGATCACAGTGCTGAACGGTCTGCGTCTCTGCTGATTGAAAATGGGAAGGCGTCGCTAGCAATGAGTTTGATTCCTTGCACACCTTTTCTTTCCTAATGTCGATCAGAGGAGCAGCGGCTCTCATCTCGCAAGGGGTGGGTGCAGATTTGAGCGGGGTTCAGAATGAGATATAGCTCAGGTGCATTTCCATTGGGCATCACACATCCATTGGGCATCACATCTCCATTGGGCATCACATCTCCATTGGGTGTCACATCTCCATTGGGCATCACACATCCAGGGTAGCTCTGCTAACCTAACGCTGGACATGGCACAAAGCAGAGGCCCTAATTCCACCCTTGAATCAATCAATGAAGCTGCGGTCCGATTGCCACACACACACACACACACTCACTCACACACACGCACACATGCTCAAATGTTGCCGTGGCGTGCTACAGGCTCGGAGACGTGTGTGTGTCACCGTTCAGCGTGAACTGGACGTGCAAGAAGGCGTCCTGGGCCATGCAGGTGCGTGTGCTCGGTTTTGGGCATGGGCAGGCATTCTTTTAACGCACGTGCACGTGTGTCATGCGCGGCTAGAAGCTCAGCGGTGGGAACAGCCGGTTCATACGTACGACCCCTTTCTGTATCACAGCAATGGTGAATGTTGCCAGATTGCTGGACCTCAGACCCACACGCATAAATTGCTGTGTGCGTGCACGTGTGACTGTAGGCACACGGCTACCCCAACCAGTGCTTCCGTCCTGAAGAGGTGCCCATATCCAACTCGGACGCCTTGTTCGGAGAATGCACCTTTTACAAGGACAACGTAAGTCTTTTGCCATGACAGCCGTGTATACCTAGAAACATGTCACGGACAATTTACGCACTTGTGGTTTTGCGAGGGCAAGGGCCGGTATAACAAGTTGTTAGGCTTGGGATGAGTTGTGTGTGGATATGTAGATACCTGCAGCGTCACATATTTTGCGAGGGCAAGGGCCGGTGCAATGAGTTATTGGGCTTGGGATGAGTTGTGTGTGGATATGTAGATACCTGCAGCGTCACGAATCGCCAGTGACACGGCACACATGGCTGCTGAATCCCTCTCCTGGGACAAAAAATGGCACAGAAATGGCAAACTGCACACGTCGTCCCCCCTTCGCTGTTCTGGCCCGGACCACCGCTGCTCACAAGTTGCTGTAACGGATTATGGTACTTTGGTAGGCATCAGCGCGTTGTTGTGGCAAATAGCGGGGGGCTCTGGGCTTCTCAACCACGTGAGGCTACTGCAGCTTTGGCACCGTCATGCATGGCGAGTGTGCCATGGGCCTGGCATCACAGATCATAGATCATAGATGGTGGCCTGGCATCACAGATCATAGAAGTGTGCCATGGGCCTGGCATCACAGATCATAGATCATAGATGGTGGCCTGGCATCACAGATCATAGAAGTGTGCCATGGGCCTGGCATCACAGATTATATATTATATATCATAGATGGGCCTGGCATCACAGATCATAGATGGCATGGCCATTGTGACCAAACAGAACGAGGCTGAGTATTGAGGTGCTGTGGTCACGGATGGTGTGATGGCGTTTGCATGGGCCCTGCTGTTCTATAGTCCACGGGGGTTTTTTGCATGCCCTGCTCCTCTGCCCCTGACAGCTGGCTGTTTTAAAGCATTGAGGGGCCTGCTACAGTTTAAGGTAAGGCCACAACGCTATAGTTGCCTCTGGGGGGCATTTGAGCAGAAGCTAGGGAAAAGCCCATAACCAAAAAGATTAATAAAATTTGTCTGCTACTGTATGGATTCAATTTCATACTTGTGTGCTTTGCTTCTGCAGATGGACGGGAACTTGAAACTTGCAGACGCCATGCTCAGATCTGCACGCAAAGCAAACATGCCCAAGAGATCTGTCGGTGTGACTAGGAATGAGCAAAAGTGAGTCTGCCCCTTAAAGAGTAGTTGCCCTGTTTGTCCCATCAACAAGCAATTGCAATCGAGTTTTGGTAGGGATCGCTGCCTATTCCACCTATCCTATCCGTATTGTATTCTAATGGCCGACCTCAGTAGTGGTATGTGTAGGGTTGGCCAGAACCATGTATATACTCCGTATATAACTGTATAGTTGGTGATTTCCCTGCCAAAAATACTGTATGTACACCGTATATATATGGTTTGGGCCAACCCTAGGTATGTGTAATGCAAGCGCCTAGCTTTCCAGCAGGGGGGGGGGGGGTGTCTAGGTGGCACGACCCTCTACGTACAACTCACAGCATTTCCTTATGCATCTATGTTTGCTCTAAACCAATGCCTGCCTATGTTTTGTGATTCATGACAACACAGCATCACCTGCTTCTTCCCGACGTTTCTCACGCCACATGTCTGCTAAGCATGTTACTTGTTCGACCGTGCTATTCTCCATGCTATACTCCATGCACGGTTCGACCGTGCTATTTTCGTTCGACCGTGCTATACTCCATGCTGTACTCCATGCACGGTTTGACCGTGCTATTTTTGTTCGACCGCGCTATGCAGGCACTGGGCTCCTATGAGCGAGGTCACAAACACGTCTTACACAGTGCCAGAGCACAGTGCCAGACACAGTGCCAGACGGTGCCAGAGCACTTGTCGACTGTGCTATTTTCGTTCGACCGTGCTGCGCAGGTACTGGGCTCTTATGAGCGAGGCCACAAACACGTCTTACACAGTGCCAGAGCCGTCGACCCCTCCCAGCTTCCGCGACTACACACAGTGCATGGAGGTGGACGGCCAGATGTTCTATAGGTACGCCACGTACAACGTATGACACGTATGACATTTGACATGTACGACGTATGAAACGCACGACGTATGAAACATACGACATTTGACACATATGACATTTGACACGTACGATGTATGACACGTACAATGTATGACACGTACGATGTATGAAACGTACGATGTATGAAACATACAACGTATGACACGCACGACATTTGACAGTGCAAGTTACGAGTGACAAGCATACCAGAGTTTTGCTACCAGAGTTTTCCTATAGACCCAGACGTGCCTCTGCTGTTTGCTGCCAAACGTCCGAAACTCCACCCGAAGTGGTGGTGAAAATAGTTGGTGGCCTGTTGTCAAAGGTTGGACACTACAGCATCTCGTCTGTGTTTTTGTGGTGTGAACTCATGCCTTTAAATGTGTGTGTAAGTGTTGCCTTGTGTATGTGTGTGCGTGCTTGTGATTGCGTGCGTGCGTGTGTGTGTGTGTGTGTTTGTGTGTGTGTGTGTGTGTGTGTGTGTGTGTGTGTGTGTGTGTGTGTGTGTGTGTTTGTGTGTGTGTGTGTGTTTGTGTGTGTGTGTGTGTGTGTGTGAGTGCGTGTGTGTGTGTGTGTGTTTGTGTGTGTGTGTGTGTGTGTGTGTGTGTGTGTGTGTGTGTGTGTGTGTGTGTGTGTGTGTGTGTGTGTGTGTGCGTTGACCCTTTGCAGAAGCCGCAATGGTCTCAGCAAACATGCCGAGTCATTCGCACGGGGATTAGTAACCTCAACCTCCCAGCTGTGAATGCATGCTCCGGTTAGGCAATCACAGTGTAGTGTATGGGGACTCTTGCAGTTGAGCTTGCAGGATGAAAAAGAAAAAAAAACTACGTTGGCAGTGAATTGACCACTCCCAATTAAGGAAAAGCAGCCAATTTGGTACCGGCTGGGATGATTAAATGTGGCCTGGTGTATCAGATGCATGATTAAATGTGGCCTGGTGTAACAGATGCATAATTAAATGTGGCCTGGTGAATCAGATGCATACTTTGTACTCCCTTCCGGAGACACACAGCTTGTGGATGTGTGGGTGAGAGGTGGGCAGCTGCAAACAGCAGCAGCAATCAGCTGAAGGCTGCTGATCACAGGGGCCGCTTGTTTGTGCGTAGGCAGTGAATGGCCAGCTGTCACTTATAAAGCAGCAGCAAAGAGCCGCAATTCTGTCCTCTCAAGAAAGCACGCCCAGATTTGTATTCTAATGTGTTTGACTAGAGTCCGCCAAGCTGATCCATACACACATGCGCGTCTAACTAAAGACACTCCCACAATCACACAAACTCACATACACACATGCACACACGTGCGCACATGTGCACACTCGAATGCATGGAACACAAACCAAATGCACCGCACTCAATTGGGACACCATGACCCCTTGCAGTGGCGTGCCCTGGGAGCTCAAAGCACGTGATTACGCAGCACAGACCCTTACTGCTGCCCTCGGACGCCCCTCCACTGAATCTGAGAGCATCCCAGCTTCTGCAAAGGGGGAGGAGCCAACAGCAGGCAAGGGTTTGTGGCATCTATAGCTGTTTCAGAGAGAGGGGTTTCGAAAAACAGCGCCTTTGGAAGTGTGGCGGCTATTCCTGTACCAAAGGGCAGCCTTTTGCAACAGTTATATAACTGCTGTCCTGCAGTATTGCCCAAACAGTGTTGCTGCCACAACCGTCTTTGACAGCTTGCCAGGGCACCACCTTCAGCACCACCTTCAGCTTCACCTTCAGCTTGCCAGGGCACCACCTGTCCATTGTCAAGACTTTCAATTTCTGTGTACATATGGACCCTGCTAGACTCTTCCGGTGCTGGATCTGTCCTTTTTCCCAGGCAACCAGCCTGAACTGGACAAGCCAAAGAGAAGGCATGCGTGGGATGCGCAGGATGTGATTGCTGTGTCCGCCATGGAGGGTATCGGGATTGCAGGTGTGTGTGTGTGTATGTGTGTGTGTGTGCTTGCCTTTGGTGGGGAGATGGGGTTATGGGTGTGGGAGTGGGTTAGGGTGCAGGTGTGGATGTGGGTGTGGGTGTGAGTGCAGATGTGGGTGTGGGTGTATATAGGAAATTTGTGTGAGAATGTGTGTGCATGCGTTTGTGTGCAAGTGTGTGTACGTGTGTTTGTGTCCATGTGTTGACTGTCAATGACGTGCTGACTGAATATAGAAGGAGGTGGTATGCTTCATTTTTTATATGACAGCCACGTGTTTGGTGAACAATGGACTTTAAAAAGCGTATGAGAATGTGAGGAGGCGTGCCACATTGGCGCATGCCCCCCCTATTTCGAAGCTTTGCACTCTTTGTTAATTGCACAATATGCACTGTGTACGTACTTGCTCCACAACCTCATGTCCTTCATGTCATTGTATTGTAACTTGTGAACGTGCACCAAATAACCAACGCAAGCTCTGCCAAGTCTGTCTTGCTACCTCTTACCTCTTTACCTGTAGATAAATTAAAGGAACAAATTGCTCTGTTCACCTTTTTAATCCCGTCCCTTGATTGTTCTAGTCCACTCTGTAACTAGACCTAACTTAACTAGACCACTCCGTAACGTAACTAGACCACTCCGTAACTAGACCACTCCGTAACTATAGACCACTCCGTAACTAGACCACTCCGTAACGTAACTAGACCACTCCGTAACTAGACCTAACGTAACTAGACCACTCCGTAACGTAACTAGATTACTCCATAACTAGACCACTCCGTAACGTAACTAGTCCCCTCCGTAACTCGACCTCACTTTGCTCGGCAGCAAGCAGCAAGTCTTCCCCAGCTGCACATCAACAGTAATTGTTAGTTAAAAGCTAAAAGCTAAGCATAGTCAGTAAAACCATCATTGTTCATATTCACAGCATCAATTTCCCCTATGTTGCTGATTCACCACCTTCGGTTTCTTCTTTTCTCCCTCCCTCTCTCTCCCTCT
>Ga0307960_1002530_pt1 | contig 10954 bp, 10 predicted proteins | sample OrgLakmetagen542_FD_201832 | JGI IMG/M metagenome (GOLD analysis project Ga0307960, IMG submission 201832) | Saline water microbial communities from Organic Lake, Antarctica - #542 | ecosystem: Environmental > Aquatic > Non-marine Saline and Alkaline > Saline | place: Antarctica: Organic Lake... | reverse complement strand
ACGCTGTGCCTTGTGTAGGAGATGACGGAGGCAAAGCTGGAAGCAAACGCAAAGGAGCTGGCTGCGTTGAAGCAAGCCATAGCGGACCTCAATGCAGCACACAGCGCCTTGGCAGGAGAAGCGACGAGACTGCTGCAGAGAGAGGTGTGGAATTGTTACAAATGGAACGCGATGGAATCTCAAATCAATTATAAACGATCCATTGCAGAGAGGGATGACTGAGCTTTCGTTTGGGCATGCTTTCAAATGTTCCTAGGACGCATTCACCCTAACCTGACAGGCAGCTTTCAAGCTTATAATTCATTAACAGCTTAGGACCTGCCAGTGTCAGGGCGCACGTGCCTATCGGTTATTGGCGTGAGTCGTACTTTCCAAGCATGTGTATGCTGTATTTCACCAGCCAGAGCATTAAGTATAGCGGTTTGGTGTTATGGGCTATTCCCAACAAGCAAATATCACCGCCAAAAGGATGAAGTGAAAAAATCATGTAGTTGGTGAACGTGCAATAATGTGCAAATTCACATACCTTCTTCCTGTTGAAAGTATAAAGTGCATGGGCCAGTTCGTACTTAATACGCATAGGTGTGCATGAAGTCCTGTCAATTTGTTAGAAATATTTGGCTAGATTTGAACGTTTATACCGTGCTTATTGCGTCAGCTTCAGTCTAAAGCTCGATTATTCCAAAATGCCAAAGCGGCGTGTGCGGTGGATCCCTCTTTTAATGCATGAATGTAACATTTTTGGGCACTTGCCAAGCAATCCCCCACTGCTACCTCACGGTTCCTGCTTATACAACAAAGAAACAAGAGTTCAAGCTATTACTAAAACAATCAGAGGCCCCTGGTGAGAGTGGCCAAAGAGATGATGATTGTCCTTCTGCATGAAACCCAGGTACCAAATTTTAATCAATTATTGGCTATAGATGGTACGGTCCGGCCAAATTCGAAAGCAGTCTTGTTGTTGTCATTATAACAGACGATGAGCTGCCTCGTCTCTTTTCCCTGCAGGTTTAGCTGCTGAGGGTGCAGCAAGAATATTGCAAGGCAACTGAGGAGCTCAGCTCACTAAATTTTGCTGAAATTTTGCATAGATCAGCCGCTAAATGCAAGCACCAAAGCACACACAAACACACACGCAAACGCGCACACATGCACAGATACATACACACAAAACACATAACACACGTTTCCCTCAGGCTGAGCTGCGGAGGCTGCAGCAAGAACATGAGGAATTTCGTTCAGCTCACCAGATACTGCAGGAGGAGCATGATGGTTTAATAAAGGTGTGATTATGTGTGATTTTGTCAAAGTGCACAGAGCACGGCACTGCACAGGCGTAAGGTGAAGCAACAAGCAATGCTGGGATGTTTCCTGTCTTAGTGCAAGAGCAACTATGGTCTATGCTACTCAAGGATGAAGAGATTATGAATGATGGACTATGAAGCAAGATCAACTATGGTCTATGTTACTCTAATGATGGATTGTGAAATATGAAGCAAGAGCAACTATGGTCTATGTTACTAAAGGATGATGAGAATATGAAAACATGTCAGGTCTCCAAGTACATGACCTGGACTTGTATCTGCGTCTATAAACGTGTTTGTGCTGTATTTAGTCTAGCTAGAGCTGCGCGTTGGCACATAACATGTAAGTGGCTCCGGCCGTGTCTTCATGCCGCGTATCAGGCTTGACCTTTTCTCAAAGTTAGCTCCTCGTTTTATATCGACCGGAGCACGAGAGGCGCAAGTTGCCGACGCTTCAACACACCCAGACTTTTTAGAAGCGTGGTTCCCCTCTTCTAAATCTATAGGAGCACAAAAAGGCAAAATCCACCCTAGAGCGCCAAGCCATCGAGCTCAAGCAAGCACATGAAAAGCATCTGGCCAATCAGGTGCGTGGTTTGTTGCTCACTCGCAGGCAGAGCCCAGCGTTAAAAGTGAATGTTTGTTTTGCCGTTGATGCATCGCAATCAGAGCTGTGCATGATCAGCCATGTAAGATGCATCTATGCATGATCAAGTAATCCATGTTTGATGTAATGATGTGTGATGCATCGATGTAGGATCAACTATTTGTGATTTAATCCATGTATGATGTATCTATGTATGATGCATCTATGTAGGATCAACTGTGTGTGATGTAAGTATGTATGATCAGCTATGTATGATGCATCGATGTATGATCAGCTATGTGTGATGTAAGTATGTATGATCAGCTATGTATGATGCATCGATGTATGATCAGCTATGTGTGATGTAAGTATGTATGATCAGCTATGTATGATGCATCGCAGGCAGAGCTTTGTATGAACTCAAAGCTTTAAAGCTGACTTCCACCCTGCTGCTTCTTCGTCCTTCCTTTTGCAGGCAGCACTTGCAGATGCCGTTGCTCGTAAGGCCAAGGCGGAGCTCCAGGAGACTGAAGCCTGCAACAAAGCGGACATGTTACAGGGAAGGTTTCAGCAGCTGGTAGCAGATGTGGATGGCCTGACAGAGGTCAAGCAGAAGCTGCTGGGTGATGTGCTTGAGGTGCGGGTGGACTGCAGTAGCGCTCTGCTGTATGACTAGAGTGTCTCATGGTAGAAAGCTTTGGAAAAAAGGAAGACAAAGGGGCTTCCTCAATGGTGTGCTTGAGGTGCAAGTGGACTGCAGTGGCATGCTGATGTGTCTGGCTAGCAGCACGGACGCGTTTGTGGAAGTAGAGGCAGACGTGGCGTTGAATCACTGAAGGTGAGAGCGTTAGGACGCGGCTGTTGATGTGCTTGTGCAAGCAAACGATGAGGGTGGTGCAGGTGAGTGTGAGATTGTCAGGCATTAAGCCGTTTGGTAGGCTAAAGGTGGTGTGAACAAACAATAAGGGTGGTGCGGGTGAGTGTGAGATTGTTGGGCTTAAGCTATTGGGTAGGCTGACGGTGGTGTGAACAGACGATGAGGGTGATGCAAGTGATGAGGTAGGCGGATAGTGGTGTGCGCAGGTGAGTTAGATACAGGTGAGTGTGAGATTGCCAGGCACCAAGCTATAAGGTAGGCGGATAGTGGTGTGCGCAGGTGAGTTTGATACAGGTGAGTGTGAGATTGCCAGGCACCAAGCTATAAGGTAGGCAGATAGTGGTGTGCGCAGGTGAGTTTGATACAGGTGAGTGTGAGATTGCCAGGCACCAAGCTATAAGGTAGGCGGATAGTGGTGTGTGCAGGTGAGTTTGACACAGGTGAGTGGAGGTTGTCAGGTGGCAGGCTGTGAGATAAAAGGTGTGTGTGTGATGTGTGGAACAACCCACCTCATCAGTGTAGAAGCAGATAACGGTGATGCAGTTCCAGCAGATGCCAGAAGTTAAGCCAGGGCAGATCTGCTTTGTTGGAAATTTGTGCTTCACATCAGCAAAGCAAAGGTTTGGGGTATGCACAGACAAAGATGGGAGCTTAGATAACAGGCACTGAGCAGGACAGACAGCTGTGTGCAACAAACTGACTCGACCTTCTCACATCTTGAGCACAACATGCTTTAGAGCTGAGTGTGCAACCACCAGCTGGCTGTGTGCGACCACCAGCTAGCTGGTCTGCAGGAAACTAGTTTTTTTTTGATGTCCTTGCGCAATCTCCCTCATTGTGTATCCAGTACTGTAACGCTTGACACGTCTGTGCGCAGCTCAACAAGCTGCATGGAGTCGTCGCTGGCCTGCGGGATGACATTCGCATCCTGGAGGAGCGCCTAAAGGCAGCAGAGTCAGCACAGGTTGGAACTGGTGTTTGTGTGTGCATGTGTGCGTGTGCGTGTGTGTGCGTGTGCATGTGTGTGGTGAATGTTTGTGTGCATGTCAGCGTGTGTGTGTGTGTGAATGCACGCACGTTTTCAGTGTTGCTTCTTTCTTCTGCTGCACAAAGTGTTGAATATCCATTCCATTATTAATTTCCTACTCACAGGTGCAGGCCTTGGCTGACCAGCAGTGGTGGGCCATCGCACGTCAGCAGATGCAGGATGATATGCAGGTATGTGTGCGTTCTTGGATATGCAGGTTTTACGTGGGTATTGGTTAATCCTTCAAGTATCCTCTGTGATTTTGAGTGTGAGTGCAGGTGGTTTCAACCAAACAGTAGTGTTAGGATGAGGTGCAAGTTGTCGTACTTGTAAATGTAATTGTTCAGTTGTGAACGTAAATGTGAGTAGGTTAAATATCTTTGAGTGAGCATGCTCGAGCATTCCAGCACGCGGCAGCTGATTAGCAGTTTTTGAGGCTTGTACCTCTCCTTGTACTATGCTAGCATATCAAAGTTTTAGTTGGTGCGCACGTAAGCAAAGAAGAATAGAATAAGAGCAAAAGAAGGAGAGGGGATGATTTATATGCCTGAAATCCCTAGCAGCAAGTAGCATGTCGGTTTTAGATTTGACCCTCTCTCTCTCCTGTGGCAGGTTTACACACACACACACACACACACACACACACACACACACACACACACACACACACACATACACACACACATACACACACACACATGTTAAAGTTTGCTAGCCCCCAAACCTGCCAACACTCCTAATTGCAGCGGTACTCTGATGCACATATTATGTAAATACTCTGGCAGTGTCAAAACACATATGAACACTCTCCTGTTATTGTATCTTTTGCAACTTTGCAGGGATTCTTGGCGGCCGGAGTACTTGAGACCCAGAACATAACAGCCATGTGCTCCAGCATCCAGGTAAGAGGACAAATAGGTCTCAACAGAGAGAGAGAGAGAGAGAGAGAGAGAGAGAGAGAGAGAGAGAGAGAGAGAGAGAGAGAGAGTGAGTGTGTGTGGGTGTATGACATGCAGTTGCAGAAAATAGAACTGTAGGGGGCTAGAGCTGCAAATGTTTACGTCTCAGGACTTTGCAACCATGTGCTTCAGTTTCCAGGTGCTTTTGCTTGGTACAGAAGTAGAAGGTGCAAATTTAAAAATCGTTATATGCTTCACTGCCATCTAAGGATGTTCAACGCCAAGATTACTCAACACTATGAAAGTTGTAAAACAGGGTCTGAAGCCTCCAATTCCTATACAGAGTAGGCAAAACAGAATTTGATTTCAACTGCATTGCCGTTGCATTGCATGCTGTGCTGTGCTGCGCTGCGGTGTGGCCTACTGTTATGCTTACTTCCAGAGGACCAAAAAAATGTTAGTTTTGCTCTGTGCTGTGACATTTAAAAGATGCACTTACACACATATCACATGCACACACATAACACACACAGGAAGGCATGTCTCGCTTGAGGGGCTCCATGCTTGGTCTGTTGCAAGGAGATGTCCCACAGGAGGGAGAGCCCAGCCCATTAGCCTCTGTTGATGCTGCCGAGGCTCACACAGTGAGTTCCTATGTGAACACGCGGTAATATGTGTATGTAGGGTGTGTGCCTGTGTAGATGATACATATAAACAAGTGTGTGAGTGTGTGTGTATGTGTGTGTGTAGAGCGCGTGCCTGTGTAATCATTACGTATAAACAAGTGTGTGTAGGGTGTGCGCTAGTGTGAATGATTACATATGAACAAGTGTCTATGCAGAGTGTGTGCCTGTGTTACAAATACATATGAACAAGGGGTGCGCATAAAGACAGAGCCTAGCCCAAGAGTTCATAATTAAGCTGCTGGAGCTCTAACATCTTTAATGCTTGTGTGGCCATGATGTATGTGCGAAACGCGCAGCATGTACCTTTTTGCAAGGTCCAATGCAGCTGTGTTCAAGGAAGGAATTATGACGGCCATGAAGTCTGGTGGTCAGTGTGTCCGTTTTTGTTTGATAGCCTCTAATCAGCACTCCTGCACCTCATTACTCAATACCCATGGCCTCTCCATTACGTGTGGTCAACGTCCCTAGGGTTCGGGGCTGACTTCAATCGACACTGCGTAAGTTCAACATCCACTGCCTCCTCATATATTCGCGCAGGTGTTTGCTGAAGTAGGGGAGCTGGGGAGTCGCATGGATGCATTGCTGCAGACGCAGCTCAGAGTCCACACAGAGATCATGTCACACTTACAGGTATAAGGCCTGATCAACTTGGTTAAATACGATGGCACATTCTGCACACGCACTACCGAACGTCTAAACATTGTAATTATATGCCTTAATTGTGTTTTTGTTTGCATGTGTGTGTGTGTGTGTGTGTGTGTTGGGAACTCATGTTGATTTGTAGGTTAAGTCTCCAGGCCTCTATTCACTGTGTAAATTACTGTGCTGTCGTGTTCACGCATTGCCTGGCGCCACCTTCTTTTAGGCATGTCAAGAAGAATGTTTTACTTGGTTCTTAAAATGTACAACACGGATTAGTGATGAAAACCAGTGTGGATGAAACCGTGGCTGATGCAGGCTGTGGATGTAGAACAGCCGCAGCAGATGACAAGGGCTGAGGAGTTCTGGCATGAGACGCTGGATGCAGCCCGCAAGTAGGTGCTGTGTGATGAGTGTGTGTGTGTTTATGTCGTGAAGGATTAGGTAGTGTGTCAGTACTCAAACAGGTTTGCTTCTGACTCTAACTTTGCATCTTCCAAAACCAAGAAAGCACGTTTTTTTGTCATTTCTTGCCCCCTATGGTACCCTGGTCACCCGCAAAATGTGTAAACTCGACATATCCTCAACTCAGCCGTAGTCGTTCAGACCATTACAGATGCCCTCCCGTTTTGCTATACCAAGGGTGGGCCAGAACCATATACATATACGTATATACGGTGTACATACAGTATTTTTAGCAGGGAAATCACCATACATACGGTCATGTACGGTGTGAATATACGGTTCTGGACCACTCTAGCTATACCTGATCTGTTCTGTGTCAGCTTTGTCCCCCCTCTGGTTCGCTGGTCACCCGCCAAAAGTGCTCAACTGCGCAAACCTCATGACGTTTCCTCAACTCACTCTTACTATTCCAGGCAAATGCCAAACGCTTCCCTTTTCACTGTACCTGATCTGTTCTGTGTCGACCCTGGCCCTACCAGGTACCCTGACCGCCTGCAGAAGGTGCTCATCAGTGCAAACATTACAGCGGGTGTGGATCCTGAGAGCGCCCTTGCGTGCCTGGTGCCAGCCTTTCTGCTGAAGGTGCAGGCTAAGGAGGTGGGTACAGGTGCTACAGGTGCTACAGGGTTACAAGGCTAAGGAGGTGGGTACAGGTGTTACAGGGTCACAAGTCCAAGGAGATCCAGGCAAAGGAGGTGGGCACAGAGGTGTTACAGGGTTACAAGGCGAAGGAGGTGGGTACAGGTGTAACAGGGATACAAGGCTAAGGAGGTACAAGCTTAGGAAGTGGGTACAGGCTTAGGAGGTGGGTACAGGTGTTACAGGTGCTACAGGGATACAAGGCTAAGGAGGTGGGTACAGGTGTTACATAATTACAAGGCTAAGGAGGTACATGCTACGGAGGTGGTGGGTATATGTGTTACAGGGTTACAAGGCGAAGGAAGTGCAGAAAAATAGGTCAAGAGGCAAAAACGTGCTCCCTCTAGCGCACATAGAATTGGCAGTGTTGTGGTACAGAATAGCAGAATGGAGACAGGTCATCATACATAGCATTGGCAGTGTTGTGATGAGCTGAAGCAGAATGCACGTAAGCACGTATGCTCGTATGCGCATGCGCAGGGTTGGCAGCACCGAGCAACAAATGATGAAGCAGGTTGCAAAGTATTAAGCTGATTCCTTGGTTGAGCCTTTTTGCCAGCTCCCCTGTCCTGAGCCACACGCGTCCACACGCCTAGTGGTGTGCAGCTACGTGGGTTGTGTACTCCTAGCCAGCCCTACGTGCTTGCTACAGTGACATGATATGCCGTGTTGCTAGCAATTCGGACAATCATGATGGCAGTCGCCTTCTGCCTCAAACCTGAAAGAATGTGTGCACGTGTGTGTGCATGTGCGTGTGTGTCTGTGTAAGCCTCAACCTCGTGATATTCACCCTTTTTTTACTGCCTCCTAGTAAATAGAATGCTCATAGCAGTTACTCTGCACTCCTCACACATTTTTCCAACTCCATTTCATTTAAAACTGCACTCAACGTTTGGTTAGAGTGTACGCTGCGTAACGATGCATGCAGCTAATAAAGCTATTCCCTAAGCGAGCTCCCCCAGGTAACTACACCATAAAAAGTTTTCTCCCCCTGCCATGTATCCTTTTGATTGTCAGGTGTCTAGGCTGCGTGCGTTGGAAGGAAGCCTGCAAGCCACCAGCAAAGCAGCAACTGCGCAAGCCAGTGCTGCCCTGGTGACTCTGTCCAGTGAGCGAGCAGCTGAGCAGATCAGGCAGCAACACATCACAGCATTGGTGGCAACCATGCGCAAGCAGGTAAGTGGGTGTGGGTGTGGATATATGTATACGTGGACGTGTGCGTGGTGTGTGTGTGACAATGTGGAAGCGTGATGACAAGCATGAGGAAAATCTTAAACGCATTGCAATTTGTGTCTCACTGTGTCTACAGTGCTCTACCATTTACACAAGCCCTGCAGACTGAAGTATCCATGGAGTTCATGAACACCTGTTGAGTGATTCTTAGGAACTGTGCTTGAGTGCAGACACGAGCCCTTCAGTCTAAACCATCCATGGTGTCGTTGTTGACCTATCAAAGGGTATATGCACTGTGCTTGACTGCAAGCATAAACCCTTCAATTTAAACCATCTGTGGCGTTGATGAAGGCTTGTTCAGCAATTAATATGCCGTTCAAATGCGCTATGTTTGACTGCAGGCACAAGTCCGTAATCATTCTAAACCAACCATGGCGACAATGTGTACTTGATAAGCAGTTGAAGTTGAGTGTGCTTGAATGCAAGCATAAACCCTTCATTCTAAACCAACCATGGCGACAATGTATACTTGATAAGCAGTTGAGTTGATTGTGCTTGAATGCAAGCAAAAACCCTTCTAAACCAACCATGGCGACAATGTTTACTTGATAAGCAGTTGAAGTTGATTGTGCCTGACCGCAGACACAGGCCCTGCAAGCTGAACTGGCCACGGCCTATGCAGGCCGCTCCCTTGCAGAGAAGGCAGCGATGGCTGCAAGCAAACGTGTGGCAGAGTCAACTTATTTAGTGTCCAAGGTAGGCGTGTCTGCTTGTGTGTGTTTGTGTGTGTGTGTGTCAGTACGTGTGCTTCAATGTATGTGCGTGTGTATATTTGTATCTGTGAGTTTTTGTGTAAGTGCACATGGGTTGTATGTTATTTGCTCATGCGAGTATACTTGTGTGTGTATGTCTTGTGAGTCTGAAGCGTGTGATGCTCACAATGCATCTTCTAAATCCCTCTGTACATAACAAGTATTTAGTTTTTGGGCACTCAGTATTGGTAGGGTGCTGTTCCTTTGCTGAGATCTGGCACTTTTCAGAGTTGAGGCACTCCTGTGTGTCAAACCCTCATGCGCAGGCCAAAGAGCGAGAGACGGTAACTGGAATGATCAACATTGTGCCAGGCCAAAGGATGGATAGGGGAGTTCAGGTGTGTGGTGTGTGCGTACAGGGAGAAAGTGCAGGGCAGGTCAAAAGTGTGGGGGGGGGGTTGTGGGGGAGGGGGCTGGTAGGCGTGTAAATACAAACAGGGGAGTGCGTATACTGGCGTACGTACAAGCAATGGTGTGTTGTGTGTCCTGATTTATACAGCACAAGCCTCAGTAATAGAATTGATGCAAACAAGTGAAACATTCACAAGGAAAGAAGATGGAGAAAACAGAAGGAAAAGAGGTAAAAAGCAAGAGTGGTACGAGCAATGTCACTTTGCTTCACTCCAAGAACTGGAGCTCAAGTGTATCAAACGGAACTCAGCTGCTTTCACTGCCTGCGTAGATTTCCCTCTCTTCCTCTCTTATTTCCATCCTGTTACTGCCTGCTGACCAAACTGACTTTGTTTTTTCACTGTTCATGCTTTCATCCCCCCACACAGACCAACTACAGTGAGCTCTGGGTAAACTCCCCCCCCTCAACTGCGGCAGAGCTAGGGCGCAGGCTGACAATGTCCGCATCAGTCCCCTCCTGGGGTGCGTGTTGCTCAGCTCTTGTGTACTGCTCTCAGCTTTAGAATATGTTCAAGTGAGCCTGGATGTAAGAAAAGAGTGAGTGTAGGGGACCACAGCGAACCAGCGTTTGAAAAGAAAACAGTGAGCTTACTTTGCTACCAGTATTCATTATGCTTTAACCCTCTCCTGGGCGCATGTAGCTTTATGCCTTTGAGATTGTGCTTGAACACTTGGGATAGCTTTCAGGCTCAGGAAACGCTGGGCATGTGATTGTAATTGTATCCCTCATCAGTCCCGAAAAGTGTGTGCTTTTTTGGGGGAGATACCTCTCTCAAGCTGTGACAACTCATGCAGTTCTACGTTGTCTCCCTGAAATTATAGCACTGAGCTCACAGACGTGTTTGGGTAGCTATGTTAATGGGGTGCATGTTTGCAGTGGTACTGAGGCACACACTCTCACTATGCATATCCACGTATGCACGCTCACAGACACCCACGCCATGCACACACATCTCACACACATTTTGTGTGCACCCCTTGCTATGAGTACTACTCTTTCACAAACACTTGCTTGGTGCATTTGCGCAAACACACACACTCGCACAAGCACACATGCACACAAACACACAAGCACGCATGCACACACACTCATGCCCCGCTCGTGCACGCCCTTCTTTTCCCTGCAGGAGGGGAGCTAGGTAGCGGAACAGTGTCTCAGGCTCCTGGTTTGCAGGACAAAGCAGACGGCAGCCCACGCAAACACAGGCAACTCTCTGCGGCTGCCAGAATATTAGGCAGTGCTGGTTTAGGTGTGTCTGTTGGTAGAGTTTGCACACGCTACGCATGCTTGCACCTTGTTAGCATGATGGCTGCAACTTCATATACACACACATGCACACACGCGTGCACGTACATGCACACATGTGTAGGAGAGGAGAACGGAGTTGGAGGTGGTTGGAGCCGACCCAACAGCGGCGCAAGCACTGTGGTGAGAT
>Ga0307960_1002516_pt1 | contig 10980 bp, 7 predicted proteins | sample OrgLakmetagen542_FD_201832 | JGI IMG/M metagenome (GOLD analysis project Ga0307960, IMG submission 201832) | Saline water microbial communities from Organic Lake, Antarctica - #542 | ecosystem: Environmental > Aquatic > Non-marine Saline and Alkaline > Saline | place: Antarctica: Organic Lake... | reverse complement strand
GTGCGTGCGTGCGTGCGTGCGTGCGTGCGTGCGTGCGCGCGTGCGTGCGTGCGTGCGTGCGTGCGTGCGTGCGTGCGTGCGTGCGTGCGTGTGTGTGTGTGTGCGTATGTATGTGTAAGTGCGTGTGTGTGCGTATGTGTGTGCGTTTCTATGTGGGTGCAATTGTGTTAATGCGTGTGTATGTGTGTGTTTGCTTACGCATGTGTGCACGCGTCCCGTATGGCGTACACAGCCTGATGCTGAACACTGCCATTATTTTGCGCACCTGCTCAGGTAGTTTGTCTTTGAGTTTGTGGAAGCGAGAGGGTTGCCGCCATCATCCTGTATAGGTGAGAGTGTGTGTGTGTGTGTGTGTGTGTGGGTGTGTGTGCGCGCGTGTGTGGGTGTGTGGGTGTAAGCACAAACATCCTTAAAAGTCCCAATTCGCTGACAGCGAGTAAAGACAGCCAAAACCGATCGACATGACACACACACATATCTACACATATCCACACATGCAGACACAAGTATACATACTTACTCACTCACACATATACACATACACGCAAACACACAAACACGCAAACACACAAACACACGCACACACATATGCGATCCCTTGCTCTCAACCCTCAATACTCACGCAGGCCAGTGACGAGTACAGATGGTGTAGATACTCGTCTGGGTTGAGTTGCAAAACGTGGCCCTCCTCATTGCGGCTCCCTGTGTGAGGGATGGAAGAGAAGTGCTTCACGTGTGGAACAATGACCAAAGTGTGACAAGGTGTGTGTGTGTGTGTGTGTGTGTGTGTGTGTGTGTGTGTGTGTGTGTGTGTGTGTGTGTGTGTGTGTGTGCGTGTTTGTGTGTGTGCCCTTGTGCGTGCGTGTGTGTGTGCGTGTGTAAATGTGTGTATGAGTGTGAGCGTGAGTGTGAGTGTGTGTAAGCGAGGGTTTGGGTGTGTATGTAATTGAGTGTGAGATTGTGTGTGTGGCTTGCCTTGCGAGTACGCGACAAAGATTTGATGCGCGCTCGTAACAGCGACGAGCACCATCACCATCACCATCACCATCACCATCACTATCACCATCACCATCACCATCACTATCACCATCACCATCACCATCACCATCACCATCACCATCACTATCACCATCACCATCACCATCACAGGCACCATCACAGGCACCATCACAGGCACCATCACAGGCACAGGCACAGGCACAGGCACAGGCACAGGCACAGGCACAGGCACAGGCACAGGTACAGGCATATGCACATGCACATGCACATGCACATGCACATGCACATGCACAGGCACAGGCACAGGCACAGGCACCAGCACCAGCACCAGCACCAGCACCAGCACTTTTGTGCTCATCCTTGTCTACAGGCTTTCATTAGCAATTATACATAATGCATAATACATATTCTATATGACCTGGTGGTAGGCTCATCATGTTCAAAACATTTTCGGTCAGGAGGTGTGAGCTACGCGTGGGTTGGCGGTTTTGTGGGCGTGTGTGGGAGGCTGGGCATTCACCTTCTGTCCTCTTCCCTCTCTACCTTTACGTTCATCACCGGTTATGTTCTCACCACACCAAAATATAATACACACACACTCCCACTCACCGTCGTGGCCCGGCAGCACCCTGCGAAGTATGCTCTCCCCTCCCAGTCCAATCTTGGAAATAATCTGTCCCACAGGCCGCACAAACCCGCCTTCACGCTCCTGAGGGTTAGAGTTTTTGCGACACGTGAGTACAAAAGAGGAAGTGGTACTTTATGCATGCCGTACAAACCCGCCTTCACGCTCCTGAGGGCTAAGAGCTTTTGCGGCGCGTAAGTACAGTCTCGTGAGCACGGGAAAAAAAAAACAGTCCCACAGGCTGCACAACCCTGGCTTCACGCTCCTAAAGGTTCAGAATTTGTGACGCGTAAGTACACACATACACACACACACACACACACACACACACACACACACGCGAGTACATAAAAAAGAGGAGGTGATCTGTACCACAGGCCGCACAGCCCCGCCTTCACGCTCCTGAAGTGCGACCCAGTCTTTGAAGGGCTGGCCAGAACCATATAAATACGGTGTACATACGGTGTTTTGGGCAAAGAAAATGCCAAATACACGGTCATATACGGCATATATATATTTATTTATTTATATATACCATTTCCCCCCTGTCTTTGTAATACATGTGTGCAAGAAAGAAGACATCTGTACAGAATGGAGATGATAATACATCCCATAGGCTGCACACCCCTGCCGTCACGTTCCAGGGCGTCAATGTTCTCAAACCGGTGTGTGAATTAGAAGCAGGAAATGATTTGTATCACAGTTCGCACGACCCTGCCCTTACGCTCCTGAGGGTCAACTTTATGTGTACAGGTGTCAACATGTTACGCCACTCCATAGCATTTTGTGTGTACAGGTGTCAACATGTGACGCCACTCCAGAGCATTTTGTGTGTACAGGTGTCAACATGTTACGTCACTCCATAGCATTTAAATGGTCCTAACCCTAAAAAGGAAGCGCTGCGTGTATCGTTAAGAGTCACACACACAGACACACACACAGAAAGTTGCGTACCTCCTGATCTTGAGACTTGTGAGAAGCCTTGCCCAGGTGTCCGTCACGAGCTGCGTCGTTGAATGCCTGCCACATATTTCACGACAACTTATCTGTGCTTGTGTGTGCTCGTGTGTGTGTGTGTGTGTGTGTGTGTGTGTGTGTGTGTGTGTGTGTGTGTGTGTGTGTGTGTGTGTGTGTGTGTGTATGTGTGTGTGCGTGCGTGTTTTTCGCATGCATATATATATGTGTGTGCATGCCTGCATCTATGTGTGTGACGTGTGCATACCAGTATTATTTTAGGGCGACACACCATGTTGATCGACATGAAAATATGGATTTCCGACTTTTAAAATTGACATGAAACCAAGATTCTGGGGATGCCAACGAGCTCCTGTATAAAACGAAGATGGAGGGCCTTCGAAGGCCCTTACGCACCACAAATTCCCAGAGGGGGAACACCAAAATTGGTATGGTTTGGCATGCTCCTAGGGTATGGATCCCCTAATTGGCATGTCTCAAGCTCAGCTCTGGTATGTAGATTCCAATGCAGCTGAGCTTGAAACGTGCAAATTACGGGAGCCATGCCTTATCGGCCGCGGCGTGAACCGTACTTTTGAGCAGCCACATGCTGTATCTAACCAGCCAGCGCACCAAACTTAGTGATTTTTGGTGTTTTAAAGTCCTTATAATAAATTAAGATCATTGCAAGTAAATTGGGGCAAAAAGACTAAGTGGTTGGCGAGATATGCAAATTAAAGTGCCATTTCCCCTGGAAAGCACCCATCTAGGGTACAGGTGCACGGTGTGTGCGTTTAGTCCTGTCATTCTGTACGCAGGGCGCCTTGTCTAAATCTGAGCACATACTCGGGTAACTTATAAAGTCAGCATCAGTTTGAAGCTAGCTTGGGTCCAATTTGATGAGGTGACGTGTGAGTAATTGCACTGTTCATGCAAAAAGGAGCATGTTTTGGCTTTTGCCCAGTGTCCCCCCTCTGACAAATTCCAAAACATTTCCAAACATGTATTAATCATGTTATGAACGACAAACCCCATTAAAAAAGCCCAGAGTTGCCAGGGGAAAAGTGATGGGAAGTACTTAGGGGCCTGTGGGCCCACAAACAAGTTCCAAGCTCAGTGGCTTGAGCATCCAGCCTCTGAGGGACAGCCCCAGCGCAAGGATTGGCTGAGTGATGGGGGAGAGGACGAAAAGAATTGGTTCCAGAGAATTGTATCCCTAAAATCGCTGCAGCATCACCACCCTTCGTTTCTGAGAATATGTTAAGCACGCTCAAGTACATCTGTGACCCCCAGCGCAACAGGCTAAATGCGCAGCACCTGAAGTGTTGCGCACGGGGGTTTAAAAGCTCAGCATTTGGCGTGGTGTCCTTCCCATACTTAGAGGCTGGCTCAGGCTTAGAAGCGCCATGGAATCAATAGACGAACTCATACACTTAGAATGAAGTTTCCAAGCCCTACATTGCAAATTCAGACAAACTTGTCTGTTTTAAAGCATTTTCTTCCAGATGACCTGCATACTTATTGCATATCTCACTTATTTCACTCAGGCCTCCCGGCGGGCTGGGGCAGCAAAATAAATCGACACGAGAACCCAATTCTCAAACTGCCAGATTTGGAGGAGACATGAAACCAACGTTTTCCCAGATCCATAAAAAACACGGTGCATACATGGATGTGTCTATGTATGTATGCGTAAATATGTGTGTGTGTGTACCTCCTGACAAACCCATAAGATATCTTTCCGGTTGAATGGATGTGCAGGGAATCTCTGCAGAATCAGAACACAGTAAAAGTGTATTGCCCATCTACTAGTGGTTCAAGCAAAAAAAGATTACATGCCCACCTGGTTTAAATGGTTGGAAAAGGGGCTGGCTTGCTTGTTGGCTTGCTTGGGAGCGCGTTCTTCCTCTTCGTCACTTGATGCAGCAGCGGTGTGCTTTGCTGAGATGGAGGCTGCAGTCATATGGACAAGCACACAACACCGTTAACAGAGCGGCTGGCAACTACAGCACTGTGCACACAACACCGTAAGCAGAACAACCGGCAACTACAGCACTGTGCACACGACACCGTTAACAGAGCGGCTGGCAAGCAGAGCACTGTGCACACGACACCGTAAGCAGAACAGCTGACAACTACAGCACTGTGCACACAACAAACGTGAACAGACTGGCTGGCAAGCAGAGCACTGTGCACACGACACTGTAAGCAGAGCGGTTGGCAGCCATTGCCATTCTCCACTGCCCTATTTTCCGTATTTTTAAAATACCTGCAGAAGGGTAGCGAGCGCGCCGCTCCACGATGTACCGCATGCACAATCCACACATTTGACATAAAATACTGCATTGCCATTCTCCACTGCCCTATTTTCCGTATTTTTCATACCTGTAGAAGGGTAGCAAGCGCGCCGCTCCACAATGTGCCGCATGCCCATTCCACACATTACACATAAATTATTGCAATGCCATTCTCCACTGCCCTATTTCCCGTGTTTCTTCATACCCGCAAACGGGTAGCAAGCACGCCACTCCACGATGTACCGCATGCCCATTCCACACAGTTCACATAAAATATTGCATTGCCATTCTCCACTGCCCTACTTTCCGTACTTCTTCATACCTGCTGAAGGGTAGCGAGCACGACGCTCCACAATGTACCGCATGCTTAGCTGCAGCTTGCCACGCAGGGGGAGGCCCACCATGCCGTGCATGGTGTCAGTCTCTGGGTCATACACGATTCTGCGCAGAGTAGGCGTGCTCAGTCTCAGGATCAACCAAAAATACGCACAGCAATGTATGTTGTGCAAAGGTGCATTGTGTGTCAATCTCTGGGTCATACACAGTCCTGCGCAGAGTAGGTGTGCTCAGTCTCAGGGTCAACCAAAACACGCATAGCATTGTATGTTGTGCGAAGGTGCACTGTGTGTCAGTCTCTGGGTCATACACGATCCTGCACAGGGTAGGCGTGCTCAGTCTCAGGGTCAACCAAAACACGCACAGCACTGAGAACACAGCTTACTGTACAGTGCATAAAAGTGCATTGTGTGTGTCTGTCTCAGGATCAACCAAAATACGCACAGCACTGCGAATGCAGCTTACTGTACAGTGCATGATGGTGCATTGTGTGTGTGTGTATCTCTGGGTCATACACAGTGTGTGTGTGCCTCTGGGTCATACACAATATGTGTGTGCGTGTGCGTGTGGAGGCTGGAGCGCGCATGCACAATCACACACGCACAAGCACGTGCACACACACACACACTCTCACATACACACTCACACTGACCTGTCTCCTCCGCTTTTGCCGCCTTCCCTACTTGACCCCACGTGCACCTGAGAGTATTTGCAGAGGAAGTAAAGGACGGTGTCCAGCTTAAACAATGGGCGTCACCTTGCGAACACTTGAGCGTTTGCAGAGGATACAAAGGACGGTGTCCAGCTTGAATAACGGGCGCCACCTTGCGTACAGGTAGGGGTGCCAATAGCAGTCCCTGACTTCAACCCCACGTGTACTTAACGCACGCAACAAAAAGGGAGGGGTGCCGTCCTGTCAATGAGCTTAGATACATACTTCATGAGCGATTAGACCTGTGTGTTGCCCTGTGTGCACTTTAGGGTGGGGGCTTATTGTGAGCAGCAGCCAGTGTGAACAACCAAGGCCAAGGGGTTCAGTGACCCTAAGAGCGCGTCTGGGAGCACTGAGCATTTTGGAAGAAAGTGTGAAGAGCACTAAGACGTTATAAAGTAGCCAAGGAGCTTGTAATCGATCAAATGTATACTTAAATCGAAACAAAGGAAGCACTTGAGCAAGGGATCGTGAGGTTTGCATGAACAGTGTGCCTGGCTGATTTTTTAGCGACGTTTCCTTGCACAAGAAGACGGAGTAGCAGAGCCCATTCGATCAGCGACTTTGCACCTTCAGGGATTCCCGCCCAAATTCAAAGGTGCAGCACATACTTTAATAATTACATTAATTGTCACATCTGCAAGATTATGAGATCCTGGCTGCCTGCTCCAGCCTCAGCCTTAGCATCATCACACGCATTTCTGTTTCTTTTCTGCAAACCAAGAATCAAGTAAACTTAGGGGTAGGGTTTAGGGTTAGGGTTAGGGTTAAGGGCACACGCACTAGCTTTCTCCAAAGTAATTACCTACGTTGTTCCTGGCTGCCCAGTCCATCACCATTGTTAACTGCTTCCTTCCTGTGGCTTTGTACGAACTAACGTATCCAATAGTCAAGTTAACAAAGCACACACGCACTAGCTTTCTCCAAAGCAATTAACTACGTTGTTCCTGGCTGCCCAGTCCATCACCATTGTTAACTGCTTCTTTCCTGTGGCTTTGTACGAACTAACTTATCCAATGGTCAAGTAAGTGAAACGCACACGCACCTGGCTGTCGGCTTCATCAGCATCATCATCATCTGCATCCTTGTTTTGACTGCCTCCCTTGTGAGAGCTTTTGGAGGGGCGGCGGCCGTACAGGGGGATGGCAAGCTGCTGAGCAAGGCCAGGCTGCGGTGTGTGTGTGTGTGTGTGTGTGTGTGTGTGTGTGTGTGTGTGTGTGTGTGTGTGTGTGTGTGTGTGTTTGTTCGTGTGTGTGTTTGTTCGTGTGTGTGTGTTTGTTCGTGTGTGTGTTTGTTCGTGTGTGTTTGTTTGTGTATTTACATGTAACATGTGTGTGTATGCAAGTGTGCGTGTGCATGTGTGCGTGTGACGGCGGCCATACCAGGGGATGGCCAGCTGCTGGGCCAGGCCAGGCTGTATGCTAGCGCAATTTTTGCTTTTGTTGGCTGTGTGTACGTGTGAGTCTGTGTGTGTGTGCGTGTTTGTGTGTGTGTGTGTGTGTGTGTGTGTGTGTGTGTGTGTGTGTGTGTGTGCGTGTGTGATAGTGTTCTTTTGGGAGGGGGTGAGTGTGTGTTCATGTTTGGACATGGGAGACCTTGATTTGTCCAACATGAATATTAACGGAGGTGTGACGGCTGCAGAGCACGGTTTTGTTGAGGAGAAGAACACACATTATGTGGGTAGGTGCTAAACGAGCTCACCCTCAGGCCTTTGATTTGAAGGCTGTTGCCCTCATTTCGAAGCCTTCAAGTCCATATTGCCTCAAGTCTTTTAACCAAACATGGCATACGCGCAAGCTCACCCTCAGGCCTTGACTCGAACACTGCTGCACTCATTTCAAAGCCTTCAAATCCATCAACCAAACATGGCACACGCGCAAGCTCACCCTCAAGCCTTTGATTCGAATGCTACTGCGCCCGAGCAATCTATCTCGCGAGGAAAGGTGGTTGCCACGTGGGTCCAGGCAGTGCTTGACCTGCGTAGCATCATGTGTATCTTAAAATTTTTTTTTTGTACGATGAGGGACACACAAAAAAAGCAACAAAGCCAGCCTTGCATTTGACAGCGAGGCAGCGCATGACCTGTGTTGCATCGTGCGTGCGATGAGGGATGGATAGTTACAGAAATAGTGACAAAGCCAGCTTTGTAATAAATAGCAAGGTAGCGCATGATCTGTATTGCATCGTGCGTGCGATGAGGAACGGATAGTTACAGAAACAGTAATAAAGCCAGCCTTGTATTTGATAGCAAGGTAGCGCATTATCTGTGTTGCATCGTGCGTGCAATGAGGGACGGATAGTTACAGAAATAGTGACAAAGCCAGCTTTGTATTTGATAGCAAGGAAGCGCATGACTTGTGTTGCATTGTGCGTGCAATGAGGGACGGACAGTTACAGAAATAGTGACAAAGCCAGCCTTGTATTTGATAGCAAGGTAGCGCATGATCTGTGTTGCATTCAGTGTTGTGCACATACGGCGTCAATCAGAAATGGCACCGTTAATTACGGTGCTTAAATGACGTCTACGTCACATAACCGTAACTAACAGTGAAATTCATTATGACGGTCGGAAATCGTAAGTAACGGTGCGGCGTCAGGTACTCAGTGGCTCAGAGTGCCAACTCAAGCTCAAGCTCAAGGGGCGCTCTCAGCGCCCTGATTTCCCCACAAACAACATTTGCGATATAATATAAAATGTCCTCCGGAAAACAGGCCAAGAGGGCTCGTGTGGCCCTGAGTCAGTCGAGCCTGGCCCGGCCTGGCCAGCTGCTGACGGTTTCCCACCGTAAATAACTAACTATTGACGGTTTCCCACCGAAAATTACTAATTCCTGACGGTTTCCCACCGTAAATAACTGTAAAGCCGACCGTCAGACGTCAAAAATTAATATCACCGTAAATTACGCCTGGGGATTAATTTCTGAAGGTCAAAACCGTAAATTACGCCTGACCGCCAAATGACGGTTGACGGCGTCAACCGTAAAGTGCACAACACTGGTTGCACCGTGCGTGCAATGAGGGACGGATAGTTACAGAAATAGTGACAAAGCCAGCCTTGTATTTGATAGCAAGGTAGCGCATGGCCTGTGTTGCACCGTGCATATTGAGAGACGGAAAGTGCAGACACAGTGATAAAGCCAGCCTTGTATTCGGCAACGAGGCAGTGCATAATCTGTGATGCATCGTGCCTACAATGAGGGACAGAGGAGTCACAGAACAGTAATAAAGCCAGCCTCATAATTAGTCATAAAATAGTGAGCCGGCGCTTAATATTGAGGCAGTGCATGACCTGCTGTGTAGCATAGTGAGAGAATGAAGTGTGGGAACGACGTATGGCTTCAATAACACAAAACGGTCACAGTGAGGGAAATAAAAAAAGGAGTGAAGAATGATGCAAGAGAAAGGCCACTGAACAAGATAGGGCAGCTGCGTGTTTGGGCAGTGCTGGGCCTGTAAAGCACATTGAGGAAAAAGGATGTAGAAGGAATACGAAATTTTAGGCCACCTCATATGTACCAAATATGTAGCACTGTAAGTATACCAATGTAGCACTGTAAGTATACCAATATAGCACTGTAAGTATGCCAATATAGCACTGTGAACACAGGGAGGGAGAGTTAAATAAGATGTAGGAGCAAGGCTAGCGTAATACACCCACATCCAAGCCACTCCCACCCACAACTACGCACAAACATTCAAGCACACCAACACCCACGGCCAAACTCGTACACCCACACCCACACGCACACGCACACACGCACACACAAATCCACATCCACACACATACACACCCATCCAAACCTACACATACACGTACATGTACACGTACATGTGCACCCACACCCACCACACCCATAGCCCTCATACACACACACACACACACACACACACACACACACACACACACACACACACACACACACACACACACACACACACACACACACACACACACACACACACACACACCTTCAAACGCAGCTCCATGGCGTCTGAGGCCAGAGCAAGATTCTGCAGCTTGGCGTGCCAGAAGGGGCAAGGGCCTGCCCCCAGAGCCACCTGTGTGTGTAAATGACGGAACCGACATGGCTGTGTGCAAATTTATTACAATGTGCACGAGACCGGGATGTGCCAGGAGGGGCAGGGCCTGTGTCCAGAGCCACCTGTGCGTGTGAATGATGGAACGGACGTGGTTGTGTGTGAATGTGATTGAATGTGCACGAGACCGGGATGTGCCAGGAGGGGCAGGGCCTGTGTCCAGAGCCACCTGTGCGTGTGAATGATGGAATCGACAGAGTGCATTGCATCCATGATTTATGCGCCGCGGTATGGGCAATTAGGAGGAAGCAGGAGAACACCTAAAACTGCATGCGCATGTGGAATTGTTCAACGTGGTTAGTTTTAATGCACAACCATATTCACAATGAGATGGGTAGGGTTGGCCAGACCCTTATATATACGATGTATATGCAGTATTTTTGGCAGAAAAATCCCCAAATATACGGTGTATGCATACGGTTATGGCCAACCCTAGAGGTGGGCACTCCAGGAAACGCAAGGAATGCTTCAAAAGCCGCTTGTGCGTGCACATTTTGATCCATGGAGATGTGTGCAGGCAATTTTACGTACATGAGCTTTGGCGCGTGGTATGAGGTGCTTTAGCAAGGTTACTAAGCAGAGAGTTCACAAGCCTACACTTAAACATACTAGCTACAAGGTCATGAGCCAGCATTCGAACATACCAAATACAAGGTCATGAGCCAGCATCGAACATGCCAGCTACACTTTGAACGTACCAATACCAGGTCATGAGCCAGCATTCGAACATACCAAATACAAGGTCATGAGCCAGCATTCGAACATACCAGCTACACTTTGAACATACCAATACAAGGTCATGAGCCAGCATTCGAACATACCAAATACAAGGTCACGAGCCAGCATCGAACATACCAGCTACACTTTGAACATACCAATACAAGGTCATGAACCAGCATTCGAACATACCAAATACAAGGTCATGAGCCAGCATTCGAACATACCAAATACAAGGTCAC
>Ga0307960_1002515_pt1 | contig 10980 bp, 10 predicted proteins | sample OrgLakmetagen542_FD_201832 | JGI IMG/M metagenome (GOLD analysis project Ga0307960, IMG submission 201832) | Saline water microbial communities from Organic Lake, Antarctica - #542 | ecosystem: Environmental > Aquatic > Non-marine Saline and Alkaline > Saline | place: Antarctica: Organic Lake... | reverse complement strand
ATGTGCACATGAGGAACCACGGGAGCAGCAACAGGCACGGGGGCGGGGGTGACAGGGGCGGGCCCTGTGTGTGTTCATGTGTGTGTGTGCGCGTGTGTGTGTGTGCAAGTTTGTGTGTGCATGTGTACATGAGGAACCACGGGGGCAGGAGTAACAGGGGCGGGGCCTGTGTGTGTTTGTGTGCGCGCGTGTGTGTGATTGTGTGTGTATGTTTGTGTGCATGTTTGTGTGCGAATGTGTGTATGTTTGTGTGTGTGAATGTTTGTGTGTGTGTGCATGTGTGTGCGTGTGTTTGCGTGCGTGTATGTGTGTGTTTGTGTGATTACCTGGCATGTACTTTGCAAGCTTTGGATCAAGACCTTGGCATACTTTTAGATTGGCCGGAACCGTATATATACGCCGTATATGACCATAAATTTGGTGATTTCCCTGCCAAACATACCGTATATACACCGTACTTGTTTAGTCCTGGCCAACCCTAGCAATTTCCCAAAACTCACCTTGCACATACACACATTGAGTGCAAACAACACAGGCACACACGCACGTACATGATAAGACGCGCAGAGAACACGCCCTCCTCACCTTGCAGCTGCGATTGGGTGGGCGGGGTGGTGGTGTTGCTGCTGCTGTTGGCTCCTGTAGCAGCAGAGTAGGACCCCCCTCCGGGCTGGTGCTGACGAGGGGGGGCAGCAGGGGTGCGTGGGGATGATGTCACTGCGCACGTGTTTGTGTGTTTGTGTGTGTGTGTTGTGTGTGTGTAGTGTGTGTTGTGTGTGTGTGTGATCTTACATGCATGCCCATGCGCATGGTACGTGAGCAGTCAGAGCTGCAGAGCTGCAGATAATCCCTCAACGCACCTCCAGCCCACTATTGCACACACACACACACACACACATATATATAAACACGCACATGCTCACTAGCACCTACGCCCCCCAGCCCAATAAAACAATACACACCTACAAACACGAACACACACACACACCTGGTGGCTGTTGCTGCTGCTGTGGCTCTCCTGCAGGCTGCTGCTGCTGCTGCTGCTGGTTCCGACTACCTCTACCCCCACCCCCACCACGGCCCTGCCCTCCCGGCCTCTGTTGTTGTTGGCCTTGCGCCTGAGGCTGCGGTTGGCCTAAGTCCTGGTGCTGTTGGTCCTGGTGCTGGTGCTGCGGAGGTTGGGCTGCTTGTCCAAGCTGCACCTGTGGGTCGGAAGCAGAGTTGTGTAGGGTGATGTGTCGTGAATTCACACACACTCCGTCACACAGCGGCCTCATGGCTAGATGCGCACCACAGACACACAACGCAGCAGTGCACGGAAACACACTTTTGGCCACGCACTTGCCCAGACGCACAGCACGTGTGTGCACGCACACCACTGTGTGTGCGGCGGATACCTGCTCTCAACACGTCTGCGCTGTCACCAGTAATGATTGCTCACACATGCACAGAATCACACACACACGTACGTACATGCTTACACGCACGCACCTGCACATGGTGTGTGCAGGTGCCTGCTCTCAACCATCTGCAATGTCACCAGTGATGATTGCTCACACACACACACACACTTTCACACGCACGCGCCTGCGCATGGTGTGTGCGGATGTCTGCCACCAATGCCTCTGCGCTTTGCAGCACTGTGCTGACAGTGCTTGCATGCTCAGGTGCGTAGTTGACGACTACCTCAAAGTGCTGGTTCATCTCTGCCAACACCTGCACGTGTGTGTATGTGTGTATGTGTGTGTATGTGTGTGTGTGTGCGTGTGCGTGTGTGTGTGTGCGTGTGTGTGTGCGTGAAAAGTCCAGCACGCCTGCATGCGTGTATGTGTGAATTCTGTTCAGCACGCTGCATGTCTGTGTACACATGCGTATGGTGTTGATTCAACCCAGCGTCTACGTGACGGCTGAGCAAAACACACGGGTGTCAGGTATTGAGTGCTTTACACACATGTAGGGCTGGCCAGAACTGCACATATACACCATAAATATAAATATATGGTTCTGGCCAACCCTATTTTTGTGCTTACATGCGAGCGAGCAAAGCTGCACCCGAAGTAGCAAGGGCAAGTCATTGCGCAAAAATTCTAGGTTTGTGCTTGCATGCGAGCAAAAAAAGCTGCTCCTGTTCCATTACGTTTGCATTGTGGATGGCGGTGGTTTTTAGTTTACAAGGAAACAAACACAGTAGCAAGGGCACGTCATTGTGCAAGTACGTAGGGTTGGCCAGAACCGTATATATACACCGTACATGACCGTATATCTGGTGATTTCCCTGCCAAGAATACCATGTATACACCGTATATACATATATTATATATATGGTTCTAGCCAATCCTACAAATACGCTATGCCGGCAACTGCACGCTGCCTACCCATGATTCCTCATTCAGCGGCACCGCTTCTGCTGCCCGGTACCACTCACGAAACAACAGAAACGTAATGGGAACGTAATGGGAACAACAGGGATGAACCATCAGGAACATGGGGACATCTAACTACGTTTCCATTGTCTGTGTGGCCGAGAGCAGTAGGATCAATGATCCTGAGTGGGAAAGCATGCAGAGGCGACACATCCATGTGTGCGGTTTGTTGTCGTGACCTTGCCACGGTTTGCAGCGACAAAGCATGGAAGCGTGTTTGATTGTTGGCTCTTAACGAATCTTCGTTCATTGCTCTTACCAGTTGACGACAGATGGAACAGACTCAGGATCTCTGACTCACGATCACTGACTCAAGATCACTGACTCAGGACCACTGACTCAGATTCACTGACTCAGAATCACTGACTCAAGATCACTGACTCTTGAATTACTGACTCACGATCACTGACTCTGAACCAGTGACTCAGATTTACTGACTCAGAATCACTGACTCTGGACCAGTGACTCAGAATCACTGACTCAGATTCAGTGACCCAGATTCAGTTTCTCAGAATCAGTGACTCAGGTTCACTGACTCAGAATTACTGACTCAGGGTCGCTGACTCAGAATTACTGACTCAGAATCACTGACTCTGGACCAGTGACTCAAAATCACTGACTCAGATTCACTGACTCAGATTCACTGACTCAGGACCAGTGACTCAGAACCACTGACTCAGAAGCACTGACTCTTAAACCACTGACTCACGATCACCGACTCTGGACCAGTGACTCAGAACCACTGACTCAGGACCAGATTCACCGACCCTGGACCAGAATCAGTGACGGAGGCCACGGAGGCCACCGACTACAGTCCGCACACCACACCTTTCCTTCACCAGCACGCAGATTAGCTGTGTGCACGCACGCACCATCTAGGGGTTATGGCTCGTCTACTCTCCCGCAAAAAACTTGAGCAAACAGTAAACTCTACTCCTGCTGCAAACAGCACTGGCGGTAAACCTGCACGCTCCCCCACCTTGCCGACGAGCAACAGTTTCGGTATGAGCGGGACGCTCCTCAGTTGGCAAGCAAACACATGGGCGTGACGATACACTTTATTACTCATGCAAACAGTAGTATACCTGCACGCTCCCCCTGAGTAGCTCATCAGCACCCTTCAATGTATCCTCCAAAAGCTTCTCTGCATCCCGCTGAGTCTTCCCCTGGTCCTGCACGGCACGAGCGTATAATCCATTTAACACGCAGGTGCGAAAAAGTGCGACAAGCCGCTCTGCACGAGCGTTTTCCTCTGTTGCCCATTCTGTCTTCCCTGGTCCTGCACAGCACAAGCGTATAATCCATTCAATACGCAGGTGCAAAAAAGTGCGACAAGCCGCTCTGCACAAGCGTTTTCCTCTGTTGCCCATTCTGTCTTCCCCTGCTTCTGCACAGCACGAGCGTATAATCCATTAAATACGCAGGTGCGAATAAGTGCGACAAGCCGCTCTGCACGAGCGTTTCCCTCTGTTGCCCATTCTGTCTTCCCCTGCTTCTGCACGGCACGAGCTTGTGCTTCATTTGACACGCGGATTGAAAAAGAAGGGCGACAAGCCACTCTGCACAAAGACAGTCTTCTCTCAAAAAGCATTCCGTGAAGAGGTTCTCTTAACCCGGCACGGCACGAGCACAGCGCACGGACAAACTTGCACAAACTTGCACAAACAGGCACAATTGCACACTTGCACAGCGCACATACAAACTTGCACAAATTCGCACACACAAACACATGCAGGCGCACAGACTATACATGCCGACTCTTGAAGGCGTGGGTTCTTTGCACACGCAATGCGCGCCTCCTGGTGCAAGGTGGCTTGTAAGGGGCTCACACCTAAAGTTGGTGGCTTTTATTGGGGCACACACTCAAACAAAGCTAATGGGACACACACTTAAACAAAGGTGGCTGTTAAGGGGCTCACACCTCACACTGTAAGAAACACGCCTCAGTAGCGATCGCAAGGACATACAAACGTACGTGAACCCACACACCTTTGCTCCAAGCTTTATCAGCTTCTCTGCGTGAGACAGGCGCTGCCGGCAAAAGGTGACTTTGTGGGGCATGTCTGCGAGCGCAGCTAGGGCGGTGCCCAGGAAGCGATGCCCTGATGCCATATACTCTAGGGGGGCACCTGCTGAGGAGGCCTGCACGGCAGCCACCTGCGTGTGTGTGTGTATGTGTGTGTGTGTGCATACGTGTATTGAGTACGTGTACACCTGTGTGCCTGTGCGTGTGTGTGCGTGTGTGTGGTTGCAGCCCGTACCTGTGTACACGTGTGTGTGCGCGTATGTGTGTGTGTGTGTGTGTGTGTGTGTGTGTGTGTGGTTGCAGCCCTTCTCTGTGTCAGCCAGTCAGCCTTCAGGCATTCATAGCTGACTGCAAGAGCTGATGCGGCCTAGCATGATAAGCAAAGCCAAGCTTCCAAAACAAACGTGTGCACGAGATGTTGAAAGGCACATTAGCCTGCTTTGCCATAACCCTTTGTCAGTAGCTTTCCTTTCTTAAAAATTACGGCCTAGAGGACAGGAGCACACACACACACACACACATTTTTCTGAGCTAGAACCTTGCACCAAGGCTGGACTGACCCACGCACACCCACACCCACGCACACACATATACCTGTTTTGAGCTAGAGCCTTGCACCAAGGCTGGACTGCCGCACGGACACACACACACACACACACACAGACACACAGACACACACGCACAACGCACACACATACCTGTTCTGAGCTAGAACCTTGCACCAAGGCGGGACTGGCCCACGCGCTCAAGGCCTTGATGGCCTGTAGCTCGTCCTGAAAGTGTGCAGGCCCCAGGCTTGAGGGCGCGCCCTGCTGTGAGGCGCACACACACAAACACACAGCGTGAATTGTTTCAGTGATGGACACACACACAGCGTCAATTATTTGTGATGGATACACACAGCCTAGACAGTTGAAGTGATGGAGGGATATGAACAAGCTGGGTTGCGTGGCTTTGCAGACTCGTAGCTGAAAGGGTGCAGCCTGAGGGTCCGCTGTGCAGGGAAAACACACACACACATACACACACCTGGTTCTTGTTGCCCTTGCTCTTGCCGCCCACAGTGTCAAAGGTGTTGGCTTGCTGCTGCCGCAGCTGATCACTCTTGTCTGCAAGCTCCGCTTGCTGGGAGTAGAGGGACCTGTGAGGCGAGCCAGTTGTGGCGCGTGTGTGATCGTACCGAGCGTGTGTGCACATGTGTGTGTGTGTGTTGTGTGTGTGCACGTGTGTGTGTTGTGTGTGCACATGTGTGTGTGCATGTGCATGTGTGTTGTGTGTGTATGTGTGTGCATATATGCATGTGTGTTGTGTGCGTATATTTGTGTGTGTGCATGCGTGTGTGTGTGCACACATGTGTGTGTTGTGTGTGTCTGTGTATGTGTGTATGCGTGCGCAACTTCGTGTGCCTGTGCACACGTACCTGCCTTGGTGCAAAAGAAGGGAGTCGTGTGATGCTCCATTGATGGTGAGTACCTCCACATTCTCAGCAAGTAGGAAAGATCTTCAGTCTTAACTCATTCTGACTCACAACACCAGATCTTGTCCCGACTACACTCACTGTGCATTTCTTATACAAGCTGTAGAGTTGGCCAGAACCATATATATGCCAGCAGCACACATCAACACGCACAACAGGTAGGCCTTCGTGACCTCATCAATTGTGGTCGTCTCGGCAACCTTTGAGCGACGTATTAGTGCACGGCTAGGATGCGGTACACAGCTAGGGTGTCTACAGTGATGCGGGTCTATTTATATTGGGTGCAATACCCAAGCAACCTAACCAAAACTAAACCCACACCCACACCCACACTCAAACTCACACCCACGTTTACATCCATATCCAAACCCACACCCACACTCGCACACCTTAGCTGCGCCTCCAGCGTGCGTATCTGGCTCGCCACTTGCTCTGTCTGCTGTGCCAGGAGCGTCTCCTCACGCTTGTAGCCACTCTGGGTAGTACAGAAGTGTGTTTTTGTGTAAGTTTGTGTGTGTGTTCGTGAGCTTGTGTGAGTTTTTATGTTTGTGTTTGTGAGTTTGCGTGTGTGTGTGTGTGTGTGTGTTTCTGTGCATGTTTTTGTGCATACGCAGAAGGTGGCACTCCTCCTGCTCCGATGCTTACCTGCAATTTATAGATTGCACCGATCTGATAAAAGGTATTCAGCCGTGGGCTAAGGGACATAAATGTGTGTGTGTCAGCCGTGGGCAAAGGAACATAATTGTGTGTGTGTCAGCCGTGGGCAAAGGGACATGATTGTGTGTGTGTATGTGTGTGTGTCAGCCGTGGGCAAAGGGACATAATTGTGTGTGTATGTGTGTGTGTGTGTGTGTGTGTGTGTCAGCCGTGGGCAAAGGGACAGGATTGGAAATATGAGGGGCAGCGCACAAGTTGACAGCAGTACAAATAGAAGCTTGACACTATTAGAGTGCGTAGCGCGGGCATGCAACACAAGAGCATAACAGAGTGGATGTGCAGCACAAGACCGTGACAAAGTAGCGTGGACATGTGGACACGCAACACAAAAACGTAACAAAGTAGATATGTATGCGAAACAAGACCGTAACAAAGTGGAGCACACATTCATGCATGGGCGAAACACACACACACACACACACACACACACACACACACATGCATGAGCACGAGCAGGATTTGCATGCCTGTGACACCTGAGATACCTGTGATACTTGTCTTGCACACCTGAGCACAAAGGTTTGCATGCCTGTGATACCTGCGATACCTGACTTGCTCACCTGAGCACGAGGATTTGAATGCCTGTGATACCTGGGATACCTGTCTTGCACACCTGAGCACGAAGATTTGCATACCTGTGACACATGCAGGAGCACGAGGATTTGCATACCTGTGATACCTGAGATACCTGTGATACCTATGACACATGCATGAGCACAAGCAGAATTTGCATACCTGTGACGGGTGGGAGTTGCCTTTGCCTCCTTGACCCCCTCGGCTGCTGGTGGCATCCTGTGTGTGTATTTGTGTGTGTGTGTGTGTGTGTGTGTGTGTGTGTGAGAGAGAGAGAGAGAGAGAGAGAGAGAGAGAGAGAGAGAGAGAGAGAGAGAGAGAGAGTGACGACATTGTACACAAGCGGTGAGATGGCCTGGATCATGCAAGTGGCATGCAAGTGGAAATTCGAGTCGTGGCGTCACTCCGTTGACGCTCAGTCATTTTCATTTTTTATGTTAGAAGCTGAAATGTTGGACTTCTAGGTTTTCGCTGGAGTCCTTCACCAATGGGCACAAAATAATCTGGGCCAAGGGCTGAAGTCTTAGGCTGAATAACTTTGTAGCGCAATACAGGAATGAGGAAGGTCTTTAACATGATAACTACGAATCAAGAAAAACCTTCCTGTTTACCAACGGACCCAGCTGAGTGGGTCTGAGTGAGTCAAGAGGCTGGCCTGTTCACACACACACACACACACACACACATACACACACACACCAAATAAATGAGGAACCTGCTGTGCCACATTTCGTACACGCTCCTGCTTGCTGTTAAGAACAAAATTTTCATTTCTTCTTTACTTGGCTTATTTTGAGGCTTTCCTCACTCTCACCGGTCAGGCAACCATCCCAGGTTGAACGCCTTAGCCAGTGCAATCCAAACTGAACTAAGCCTGTTTTAATTAAACCCAGGAAGGGGCGCCTAGGGTTGGCTTCTTGATTGTGCCTGCTTCCTCATTCCACTGGCAGTGGTAGAGGGAAAGTGGTGCAGACATAGTGGTGCTGGTAGAAAGTTACCAGCACTATTAGCTTGATTGGCTTAATTAGCAGGCATTATGACTGTCACCATATGCACTAGGGCTGCATTTTATGATGCTCACAATTTCAGCTAGGCTGGCCGCCACATCACCTACATCTTTCTTGGGCGACACTTAATTCACACAACAGCAGCTCCTCAGACAGACAGGTACTACATGCCCAGAGGTGGATGTTCAAGTTGCTTTCTAAATTGCAGCTAGGCTGGCCGCCACACTTCCTACATCTTTCTTGGGTGACACTTAATTCACACAACAGCAGCCCCTCAGACAGACAGGTACTACATGCCCAGAGGTGGCTGCTCAAGTTGCTCTGTACCCCCCAGCCAGACTGGCCACCACATCGCCTGATTCTCTCACGGCCAACACTTTTTTCACACAACCACACACGACTGCAACCCCCCAAACACACATACCCTGAGGTGGCTGTTCACAACGCTCTCAAACTCTGCCAGGTAGGTCACCGCCTGTTTCATGGCCGGGTTTGCAGGCTTGGCAGCGGAAGCAGAAGGTAAGCTGGCAGGTTGCAGCAGCGTGAACTTCTCCTCCATGAGTTTGAAGATAGACTTGGCGGAAGCAACCTGGTCTCTGTGTGTGTGTTTGCGTGTGTGTGTGTGTGTATGTGTGTGTGACGGTGAGGGGCAATGTAATAACACACTCACAACGTAATATCACACTTGTTGGTGTGTCCTGTTGTTGTACAGGAAGCTGCACTTGCTTCTGTTTTTTATGATGTACTTGCCTCAACCAGCCTTTAATGGCATGCAATTAGAAACAGATACCAGCACCCAACACTTGCTTCATATCACACGCACACACACATACACACACATACACACACAGCACTCACTTTGTCACAGCACCACTGCCAAGCGAGGCCATCCGCTGCAGTGAACCCTGCTGCTGCTCTATTTGCTTGTCCAAGGAAGATACGCGACTGAGCCAAGCATGGACAGCGGCTGAGCTTCCACTGTTGCCACTGCTGGAGGTGTCGGCTTTCTTAGCAGAGGCTTTGAGGGTTGCGATGACCCCTTGCACAGCCCGGCTTGCTGCTCCTCGTGTATCTGGAGTCTCTTGAGCCAGCAGGGCTGAAAGGCGTGCCTGTACGTTGTGCGGATGAGGGGTGTGTGTGTGTCTGTGTGTGTGTGTGTGTGTGTATGTATGTGTGAGAGAGTGAGCGTGTGTATGTGTAGGTGTGTGCACGTGTGTGCATGTGTGTGAGTGTTTGTGTGCGCGTGTGTATGTATTTTTGCGCTTGTGTGTACGAGAGTGTGTGTGTGAATGTGTGTGTGTATATATGTGTGTGTGCGTGTGCGTGTGCGTGTGCTTGTGTGCGTGTGTGTGTGTGTGTGTGTGTGTGTGTGTGTGTGTGTGTGTGTGTGTGTGTGTGTGTGTGTTTGTGTGTATGTGCGCTTGTTTATGTGTGTTTGTGAGTGTGTGTGTGTGTGTGTGTGTGTGTGTAAGGTTACAGGCTTCCCAGCTGGAGCACGACCCAGGCGCGTGCTTGCACCCGATCATAGTTAGCCTTCCCTCTCCCTCACCAGCGTGTCTGCGAGGTTCATCGGCCCGCTCGAGTCTCCGAAGGTCAGGAACATAGCCAAGAGTTGCGTCAGTAGGCCCTCGCCGCTCGGAGAAGCGAGGAAATGGGGCGTCGAACAGGCGACCTCGACCGAGAGCTCCAGCGCCCGGCAGTCCAGCAGTGCCTGCAGTTTGTAGTGTAAGCCCACGCGTGTCATTGCAGACCATCCGAGGGAGCACAGCAAAAGCAGGAGGGAAAACCAACTCTCACAGCTTTGTCACTCACAGTTTTGAAGTCCACAGCCTGGCCGTTGCCTCCCTTGTACATGGCTCTGCTCTCCTGACCAGCCTGTGTGTTGTATGATGTAAAGAAGCTTTGAGCAGTGGGAGAAAAGTCCCCAGGGTCAATCAGACATCCTTGTCATGTCAAGTTGGAAGTACAAAAGAGCACACAAGCGAACAACTTGCACACTGAGATTAACACACGTTGGCCAGCCACTGCTTCCACAATCTGCACAAGCTGTCCGCGGTCTTGCTCTCGCGTGCTGCACGCTCCCACTCCTGGAATGGTGCGTCCTGCAATGTGCCTGTGTGAGAGTTCCCCCCTCCATTCCTAGCTCCAGACTGCTGCTTCTCGTGTTGCTGCTGCTTCTGCTGTTGCTGGTGCTGCTCTGGCTTCTTGTTTTTGCCTGCCTTGCCAGCAGCTTCCAGTAGATCGAAGCTGTTTTGCACAAAAGCCATTTTATAAATAATCCACCTATATCTGGCGCAACAGTGTATTCAAAATTTGCTGTTGGGCTCAAATTCGCCGCTCCTCGGGTTTTGAAATATATTATGTTGCTATCTTCTCATAAATTTTATGTTAATCCAACAAGTTTCCTGTCTACCGGTAGGTTGAAACCAGCAAATACTTTACGGATGGGGGGTTCGCGTAATCGTTGCTTTGAGCGAAGACGGCTGGCTGCATTGCAGCCGATCACCACGATCAGATCATGCACTTTTTCCAACCTAGCATGTGTCTACCTCACATCACAATGTTAATTGTAATGCACTGTTAGGTCTCCTTTGTTTTGATGCCTCCACAGCTTAATGTACTTTACAAAGCATCGTGTGCTCTTCCCCAAGTTCAAACTTCAGACTGGTGATGGATTGAATTCGAGCTCTGTACAAACAAACACTCGTTGTCCAACTTTAAAGGCATAAAAAATCCTGCTCAGCAGATAGAGGGCCC
>Ga0307960_1002512_pt1 | contig 10985 bp, 5 predicted proteins | sample OrgLakmetagen542_FD_201832 | JGI IMG/M metagenome (GOLD analysis project Ga0307960, IMG submission 201832) | Saline water microbial communities from Organic Lake, Antarctica - #542 | ecosystem: Environmental > Aquatic > Non-marine Saline and Alkaline > Saline | place: Antarctica: Organic Lake... | reverse complement strand
ATGTGTATGTGTACTGTGTGTATGTGGGTGCGCACGTGTGTGTATGTGTGTGTATGTGGGTGCGCACGTGTGTGTGTATGTGTGTGTATGTGTGTGTGTGTGTGTGTGTGTGTGTGTGTGTGTGTGTGTGTGTGTGTGTGTGTGTGTGTGTGTGTGTGCGTGTGTGTGTGTGTGTGTGTGTGTGTGTGTGTGTGTGTGCGTGCGCGTGCGCGTGCGCGTGCGCGTGTGCCTGCGTGTGTGTGTGTGTATGTGTGTGTGTGTGTGTGTGTGTGTGTGCGTGCGTGGGTGTGTGTATGCGCACACATGTGCGTGATCATGTGTTGTGCAGGCATGTGTGTGTGTGTGTCCGAAGCTTGCACTGTACGTTTTCCGCACCGTCACTAGCACTCCTTTGCACCAGTTGGCCCTCCACGTCAGGGAAGCCATCACACGCCCACATTCCTCTTTGCTGCTGTGAGGCCTCGGCGTGAGGCCCCTGTGTAAGATCTCTCAGGTCTATAAAAGACACTCGCCGTAAGGTCTTCCTGCTGTGTCCATTTGCTACAGCCGTTGCGAGCACGACCGGCTGTGGAGTGAGCAGACCTCCTGCCTGCTGCTTCGCCAAAGCACCGAGGCCCAGCCCAGAGGTGCGGGCGGGGTGCGATAAGAAGGCCTGTTTCTCTGCAGTTAGTAACCTCTGGACACTCTTTGCAACAGGTGCAACACGTTGGTGGCCCTGCTCCTGCTGCGTGCTTTGTGCCAGTTTCAGGTGCGCACAGTATGGGCGTTGTTGGCCATGCTGCTGCTGCTGCTGCTGCTGCTGCTGCTGCTGCTGCTGCTGGTCTAGCTGCCGCCGCTGCTGCTGCTGCTGCTGGTCCTGCTGTTTAAGCATGCCCTCCTGGACTTGTTGGTCCTGCGACTGCTCTTGCAGTGGCCTCAATAGCCCCCGCTCCTGCACCAGCAGCTGCAGTGCTGGCTGCAGGAAATGCTGGGTTTTTTTCAAGCTGATGGCCCTCACCCGCTGAACGTGCTGCTGCAACAGCTGCTCAACAATCGCCGGCGACACGCTGTCTCTGTCTGGCCGCGTCTGATCTGGAACAGTGGCAGAGGTGCTGCTACTCTCATCCTTCTCAAGCACTTCCTTGAGGCTTCCTCCGACAACACCCACGTGGTCACGCATGCTCCAGGAGGGGGGGCGGCTGGAGAGGCGCGAGCGAGGCTGCTCGGTGAACAAGGGCCTGTGAAAGTGGGGGTCGAGATAAGTCACTGACGGTAGCACAGGTTTCAGACATTACTGCGCGGATGGAGAGGCGTGAGCGAGGCTGCTCGGTGAACAAGGGCCTGTGAAAATGGGGGTCGAGATAGGTCAACAGAGGTAGCACAGGTTCTATTCCGGCTCGTATCCACCGAACTGCTGGAGGGGGATTTTTACACTTGTGCCGACACCAAGGAGAGACACTGAATTGGCTAAAAGAGCCCTCCTAGCAGAGAAACGAGAAAAGCATCTGGGCCGTTGACACCCATACCTGCCAACAAAAACTGAGCTTGCCACACGGAAAGGGGCAGGAGAAACAGACACACTGGAACCACACAAGACAAGAAGGAACAGGCCAAGGGCAGCAAGTTGCTGAAATCAAGGAGAGCAAGGGCTTAAAACTAAGCTGCCAACTATCTAAGGCACAAGCATAAAAAGGATGGTTAGCACAGCGCAAGCTGTGCTAAGAGAGTACTAACTAACATTCGGTTGTACTCGCCTCCAAGAACTAGAGTACTTCTGCGAGTACTCAGCAGTTTTAGAGATGAATTGCGCCAGCACGGCAGTGGGGTCGCTTTGACACAAGGTTTTAAATGATACAATTTCAGGAGGTGTGATTGAGGGAGAGAAAGGTAAGGTGTTTAGGGGAGTGGGGATCTCTGGGGTTTGGGAAGATCTCTAAGGTTTGGAAGGATGAGAGTTCAGGAGGTGTGATTGGGAGAGGGGAGGTTAAGGTGCTTGGGGGAGTATGTAAGTGTCAATGGTGGAGAGGCGTGTGGCGACGCACGTGAATGCCTGGTGGTGTGCAGTGTGCAGAGGGGGCCTTTGTGTGAGGAGGAGACATGCAGGGCGAGAGTCAGGCAGATAGTGCTCCTGCCTATATCATTACAATTACGGGAGAACTGTAATTGTGTCTGCACTGATTGAAGATCGGTGCACAAAAGGGCAAGAGTCAGGCATAGTTAGAAGCGGGGGATGATTGGAGATCAGTGTACAAAAGAAACTGGGGTCCCTGGAGAGGACTGGCTCTGAAATATGGGAGGAAAAGGAACTTAGGGGAGAAATGTTGCGGAAACTTATCCCAAAACGGCTCCTCTCCTTAATTGATGAGAAGAGTGGTTATCATCATCCATCTCAAACCTTATTGCCTTTAAAGCTTGTGATGAGGGGGCATGGAGGGCACGGCAATTGGACTTTCAGAGAGGTTTTGTGGTGTAAAGGAGTGCTGATGAAAAGCGGTGCGCATGGGGAGGCGTGCATTTTTTGCCAGTACACCAAAAAGGGAGGCCCTTACCTGCCGTAACATGCATCCCTTTGTGCAAAGCTACTCTGTGTGCTGCAGTTGCGTGTGCTATGGATCAAGGCAGGGACCTGCAGGGAGAGGAAGTGCATGTGGGTATGCATGTGTGCGCATGTGTGTTTGCTTGTATGCGTGTGTTTGTGTAGGCATAAACACGTGCGTGTGAGCATGCATGTGTGTGCATGTGCATGTGTGTGTGCGTACGTGCGTGTGTGCATGTGCATGTGTGTGCGTACGTGTGAGTGTCAGAAAGATCAGCACAGCAATCCAGACTGTATTGAAACACTGGTGGTTGGGAAACTAATGCCATGCTGAAGTTTGATACTTGACTTACTGCTGTAAGGCATGAGCTTCATTCTTGTTTTGCAGCCATGAGGACAGGAACCATGCAAAGGTGACATGTTTTCTGTACTCAGCTATAAGCATCAAGGCGACAGAGGCACCATACATAAGCGCAAACCATGGTTGTTCAGTTCGGTTTTTTGGAAGCAAGGGTTGATAAATTTTGTGAAAGTTCTAGAACCCTCGAACTGTTCGAGCAGTTCGATGTGCAATTTCGGAAATGGAGGATTTTGCTGGTTTGCATGGTCATACTCATCCAAAACATGCTTGTATTGTCTTACATGTATATAATATATTACAATTAATGAGTATATCAAAATCAAGAACGTGTGACGGCCATTAAAGGCTCTTTCCTGCATTTTGGGCTGCATTTTGGACCCAAAAAATCGAAAATTGGCATAAAGTTCGACGAATTTCTAATAGCTAACGAACGGCATTTTCAGGGTTCGTTAAAATGCGTGGAAGTTTGCGAACCCCAACTTTTGACCGAACCCGTTCTGAACAACCCTGGCGCAAACAGACCCCCAACACACACAGCCAGCAAGTTAAAACCCTCATCAAAATAAGTGAACAAGCATGAAAGCAAAATTATAATCCAGCACCCACATTGTCTATATTCACAGCAATTGACGGCCCTCAACCTCTGCACGTTGCATTCAGGGGCAGTGGCACAGGCAGCACGCGTTGCCAAGAGCACCCAAACAGTCTGCATTCACAGCAACTGACAACCCTCTACCTATTTACGTACGTTGCAATTTCCCCGGGGCAGTGGCACAGGCAGCACGCATTACCAGGAGCACCCAAACAGTCTGCATTCACAGCAACTGACAACCCTCCACCTATTTACGTACGTTGCAATTTCCCCGGGGCGGTGGCACAGGCAGCACGCGTTGCCAAGAGCACCCAGACAGTCTGCATTCACAGCAACTGACAACCCTCTACCTATTTACGTACGTTGCAATTTCCCCGGGGCAGTGGCACAAGCAGCACGCATTGCCAGGAGCACCCAGATTGCCTGCATTCACAGCAATCAGCACTAGGCAACCCTCAACCTATTTACGCACGTTGCAATGTCCCTGGGGCAGTGGCACAGGCAGCACGCGTTGCCAAGATCTGCCTGCAGCCGCTTCGTCCAGAAGCTCCTGAGCGGCTTGGGGGTCACACGGCAGCAGGGTCTCCAGGAGCGCACCCAAATTGGTGGACCCTGTGTGAGTTGCAGGGCAAGGTGAGGTGTCTGTGAGAGTCGTGTGCGAATTTTAAAGCCGCGGCAAGAGGGCTTTTCGATAGGACTCCAAGGGTTACACGGCAGCAGGGCCTTCAGGGATGCATCCAGGCTAGTAGGTCATGTGAGGTTTTACGATATGATAGGGTGCTGGTGAGCATTACGTACAAGTATGCTGTGCAATGCTTCACAGACAAAGCATCTTTATAGTCAGGAGGGTAGCACAGGGAAGTCGGGCGGCGTACACGTACGCCGTGTGCAATGCCTCACAAACAGGGCATCTGTATAGCTACAAGGGCTGCACGGCAGCAGGGCCTTCAGGGATGCAGCCAGGCTAGTAGGTCATGTGAGGTTTTACGATATGATAGGGTGCTGGTGAGCATTACGTACAATATATGTATGCAGGAGGCTGCAAAAACAAGTTATACGATTTGACAGGGTGCTTGTGAGTGTTGCCTCACAGACAGAGCATCTGTATTGTCACGAGGGTTCCTCTTTTAAAGAAAAACCAGATTCTGTATATGGTTTAAGGTACCATATAAATAAATATATAAGCGCTTCCCCACTATATACGCTTCCCCATATATATAACGGGGAAGCATGGACAGTATGAGGCGGGGAGTTTAAATGAGGAGCTCTAGGAATTACAGGAAAGCAGGAGCTCCAGGGTGATCTGCCCACACAACCGTCTGCGCTGTATGAACATACACATGTGCGGCAATAGCCAACTCTATGTATGTACAGTACCAGAATGCAGCAAGTAGAGAGTTTCCTAACCAGAGTACCGTACACGCCGTATATACATACACACGTACGGTACTGGCGAACTCTACGTTGTGCAGCACCAGAATGCAGCAAGTAGAGAGTTTCCTAACCAGAGTACCGTACACGCCGTATATACATACACACGTACGGTACTGGCGAACTCTACGTTGTGCAGCACCAGAATGCAGCAAGTACACCGTATATGACCGTATCTTTGGTGAATTTCCTGCCCAAAATACCGAATATTCACCGTATATATATATGGTTTTGGCCAACCCTACGTATGTACATACACACGTACGGTACTGGCCAACTCTAAGTGTATATGCAGTACAGTAACGAGAAACGGAAAATCTGGTGCTGGCTGAGCACAGCTAGAAGCCCTAGCAACCTACCATGCATCGACTGCTTCCGGTTGCCCCCTGTGGAAACCCTTTTTAGACTTTTGGTAGACCATATGTAAACCTTTCGAGTGATGGGCGTGCGCAGGTCGCATCAGGCAAAGATTTACACATAACATTCCATACAGCACGGGGAACAAAAACAATGCGACTTAAATAGAACAGAACAGGAAAAACAAGGCAGTCCAATAACACACACGCACACACATACACACACGCACACACACACACACACAGACACACACACACACGCACACACACACACACACACACACGCACACATGCTCTTCCCGTTCGCACCACTACTGTTGTTGGATGCTGCAGATGTGCAATTGTTGGGATTGACCTCCAAGTCTCCCCAGTAGTTTCTGCTGAGCTCGTTTTGGAAGACCACGCGCCCCCCCATCTCAATAAGTGTAGCAATAACAGGCACCTGTATTGTTGCATATGGATGAAGTAAGGCAATACAAACACAAAAATGCACACACACATATACACACACATGCACACCCACAAACACACACTTATATACAGGCACGCAAGCAAACAAACCCCCACACACACAACACACACAGACACACACACTCATACAGGCCCACAGGCACGCACATTCACACAAACACACATGTTCACACACACACACACACACACACACACACACACACACATGTACACACACACGCACGCGCACACACACACTCTCATACAGGCACGCAGGCACACACACACACACACACACACACACACACACACACACAAAGACACACACACTCATGCAGGCACACAAGCACACACATTCACACAAACACAGATGTACACACACACGCACACATGTACACACACACGCACACATGTACACACACACGCACGCACGCGCACAAACACACACTCATACAGGCACGCAGGCACACACACACACACGTTTACATACTCACATTTACACACACACACATACACATATTCACACACACACACCTCATCCAGCATAGCCAGAGCACGCATATATTTGGGCATCATGCCCCTAGAGGCATAGGATGTGGCAATGCTGGAGGCATTAAACTGAGACTCTGTGAACTTCCTGCAGCTCTGCAATGACGGCCCCTGTGCGCGTGGAGTGGATAAAGGGCGGAAATTAAAAGTTCTAGATTTGAGCGGCCAAAGCGTACAGTCAGAGCACGCATGTGTTGAGAAGTGGATTCATATAACCAGAGCGCGCATGTGTTTAGAGGCAAACGACATGGCGGCGCTGGGGAGACAAGACTGAGAGGCTACGGACCTCCTGCTGCTCTGCAGTGACGGGCCCTGTGCGTGGTGGCGTGGATAAAGGACAGAACTTAAAAGTAATACACTTGAGTGGTGAATGCATAAAGCCAGAGCAGGCGGGTGTTGAGAAGTGGATTAATAGCCAGAGATGCACATCAGGGAACTTCAGGGGGTTTGAAAAACCTACGGTTCGCCCTCAGCTAGTTTTTTTTTTTGTGCGGGTCGCCCTCAGTTGATTTTCTAAATAGTGAAGAAATGTGCGGCTGCGCCGCACATTACTTCGCAAAATGTGCGGTTATATAAGGGTTGAAAATTTTTTTGCCTGGGCTGCTGACGCAGCCCAGGCTTTGGGGTATTGAGACAAGGAAATCGGGTTTACATGCTTGGGAAAACTTCAAACATCCAATTCATTGTAACCATCAGCGCTCCTCCGCAGGTGTATCCCAGTCGAGGAAAGAGAGATGCACGGAAAGGCTCACGAGTGGCAAGGCGGTCGATTGGGATGGTCGAGGCCCAGGGGCTAGAACAGCTGGGGGCTCAGCAGCGGGTGCAGAGCTGGGGGCTCCGCAGGAGGTGCCGAGGGTTCAGCAGCAGGTGCTAGAGCGGGGGGCTCGTCATGCTCGAGAGCATCATGGAACTCCTCCCCCTGGTTCTGCGGCAGCTGCCTCCTATGGTACTGGGCCTGCTCCCTCTGCTGCTGCTCCCCCTGCTGCTGCTGGTGCTGCTGCTGCTGCTGCCGCTACTGGTGCTGCTGCTGCTCCTGCACTGAGGCACGCCCCGCGCGTTTCCCACCACACTAGCACCACAACCACCACAAGCACCCCAAGCACCACAAGCAAAGACACACATACGTCAGCTTGGGAGTCTCCTTCTGTGGGGGAGGGCTCCCTTCCTTCCTCCCCCTCCCCCTCCCTCCTCTCCTTCCTCTCTTGCCCGGAGCCACTAAGTCAGCATCATTACATTTTCTTCGGGCAGCCCGGACATTGAATTTTAATTTAATGCGGGGAGCCCGCAGCCAGTGCCCTCCGGCCACTGGCTTTTCTCCGGGACGCCCGGAGTCAACCTTTTAAATTTTGGCCTTGCCCTACAGGCAAGACCAAAATTTGATTTATAAGTGCGGCGCCCGCACGGGCTGAAGTTCCCTGATGCACATGTTGAGAAGTGAATGCATAAAGAATGCACATAGCCAGAGCACGCATGTGTTGAAGGGTGAATGCATATCGTCAGAGCACGCATGTGTTGAGAGGAGGCCTGTGCTCTGTGTACGATACGCTACGCTTTATACTGCACATACGTAAATTCGTAAATTATGCCGAAATTACGATTTTGGAGGACTGTAATTCATTATAATCAGGCTTGTCGAGTTGCACGGTACGGTACGGTTACGGTCTGTACGGTACGCACCGTACTTGTTAAATTACGGCGTACTACCGTAATTGTCACACCGTATTTTACCGTAATTACGGTAAAATACGGTACGGTGTACGGTACGGTGCCAAGCTGGCACTGCCAGTGCAAAAATGGCCTCAGAATGGCCTCTTCGCCTCAGAACCTCCCATTTTCGCTCCCCGGTGTGCTCCTCCCATGTGCTAACGCCACACATTGCTTCCTTGAACGACCCTGAGGCTGGGTTGGGGCTGCATCAGCTCGGGGGCTGGCACTGTCAGTGCGATTTTGGCCTCAGAAAGGCCTCTCCGCCCCAAACACCTCCCATTTCCACCTCCAGCATGTTCCTCTTACGTGCTGACGCCACACAATGCTTCCCAGAACGACCCTGAGGCTGGGTTGGGGCTGCATCAGCTCGGGGGAAGGGCCCAGCGATGGCTTGCATGGACACTCAAAAGTTGGACGCAGTACTTGATTCCTGGTTAATCATATTTAATTGTTGCAAAAAGACAAGAAATGTTTTGGGTCGAAATTGGAGCCAAACGGCCAAATTACGGTCAACATCGTGCTGTACGGTGGCACCGTACTGTACGGTCGGACACCGTCTTTTCAAACAGACCGTACTTGCACCGTATTGTACGGCGTATTACGGTACGGTACCATAATTACGGTCAAGAAAGCTGAAGTACGGCGTATCTCGACAAGCCTGATTATAATACGAGTACTGTACCTATCAGTACTTATATGAGATTGTATGAAGTTCAGATTACTGAATCTGAGCAGCAACGGACTTGTTGCTGCTCTGCATTGATTGGCCCTGTGCGTGGTTGTGAAACAGGACGAGACAACAACAACATACAGTGCTTTGTTATATATGGGTTATAGCTCAAAGCGGAGTGCCTGTACCCGGGACACCCGTGTTGTTGGGCACCATGCCCTCAAGAGTAATAAAGTCCATATACAGGTTATGGCCAACACCGTAAACACATATATAATATATAAGGGTGGGTAAATAGGGTGTCTGCCATCAAGGCTCGGCGAGCCTCAACGAGGCTCGGCACACGTTGGGGAGGCATTAGTTGGTACCTCCCCAACGTTTCTCATATCTGCACGGATTGAGACGAAACTTTTTTATTGTTCACTTATATATATGGATATTAACGTTGAGACCGGGTGGAGAATATGGGCGTGTGAGCCAGGAAAATTCAGTTATCGTTTACACCCCCACCTGTTGCACACCCCTTTTAACTCTTCCTGGTGTTTCATGATAATACATAATTATTATTAATGATACTTTTTAGAATTGGGCCTGTCGGCCGACTCAGCTACGGAATTTCCGGATTTGGGAATTTCTGGGGAGATGGGGCTGATTCCGCCCAAAAAGTGGACACCCTCGCTGGCCGACGAGCGTCTTCCTGACTGGGAAAGAGGCTCGCCGAGGCTCAGCGCGCCTCACACTCGGCGAGTCTCGGCGAGGTCATGACCCACCCTTACACATATATATACGGTGGATAAACGGCAGGGGCGGGTCATACGGACCTCAGAGACGTTCAATACGGAAAATACGGTACGCGCTAAATACCATACGGCGTATTATACAAATACACCGTATGATCCATCCCTGATAAACGGTGTTTTTGGCAGGGAAATCACCATATATACGGTCATATACGGTGCACACATACGGGTCAGCCAACCCTAGTTTAAGGGCATAGCGGCACTGAAAGGTCCAAGAACATAGTTTGCTAACCTCCTGCTACCATGCAATCATTGATCTGTGCACATGTTGGGTTTGTGTTGTTGAGTCCTGACAAAGGGCGAAAGGTCCTTGTGGAGCAATTATTTGATGACTTGACGGTGTGGGAGAAGACTGCACATGCAGATGTGGACATATGAGCACGCAGTAGTGAAAGTTTGATGAGTAATGACAGGTCAGGACATGGCAATATTTCAGCAGAGGTCTGCACACATGAGATTTCTACTGTTGCTTTTCACAAGTATTACAACCTATTGTTTGGGTACCCTGCAACCTGTACCACAAAAGTGGTTTAGGAGAATCGAATCTCAAAACTTCTGTCCTTGAAAAATCTAATTTTGGCTGGGCTTGAATCCCTGCCAAGTGCACGTTCTGTTATCCGCCCTTCACATGTTTTCTGGTCTAGTGCGGCGATCTTTTCTGGTCCAAGTTTATTTTCTGGTCTAATGCGGGGATAGTTTCTGGTCTAAGTGCGGGATGGACTCAAAAGGAGATCGAGGCTACTTATAGATGTCATCACTGAACAGAGAGCAGAGCACAGAGGAATGCACAGAAATTGTAAGAGCTTGCAAACGATGCATTGGTTTGGCAGGTCTTGCAAAGCCCAAATATTCGCTAACGTATGATGATGATATTTGGGCACCATGCATTACTATGATGATACTGCACTACTGTGATGATATCTGGGCACCATGCATTACTATTTGCTCTGCTCTATGATAAGTCTTGAGCACTGTATGCACAACTATGATGATATGTGGGCACCATGCATTCCTCTGTACTCTGCTCTATGATACCTAGGGTTGGCCAGAACCGTACAAGACATTTCCGTATACGGTTTTATACCGTATATATACAGTATATATATACTGTATAACCGTATACACCGTATACACCGTATATATATGGAAATATGGATAACCTCAGACTTAGCTCATAGTGGGGTCATTCTGCAGCTTTTGAAGAGCTGAGCTCGCATACCCAATATAGATTCACCAAAAAATGAAAGGTTGGGGAGCTACGCTGGCTCAAAGACATTCGAAACTGCACAACCATGCCACTGTCACTTCAAGGGTCTAAAAAGCCTCATACAACATGCATAAGAATAAGAGAAATAAGGGGTCCAGTCCGTTCATAACAAAATTGTCAGAAGCTCCCTGTCATCACTCCCTCTCCTCCCCCTCATCACCCCTTCCTCACATATCCACTCCATCTCCTTCCCCTCCTTTCCTCCTCCTCAACCTCAACCTCCTCCTTCCCCACTCCCCCCTTCCTCACACTCCCCCCACCTCCTCCTCCTCCTCCTCCTCCTCCTC
>Ga0307960_1002510_pt1:2500-10991 | contig 10991 bp, 13 predicted proteins | sample OrgLakmetagen542_FD_201832 | JGI IMG/M metagenome (GOLD analysis project Ga0307960, IMG submission 201832) | Saline water microbial communities from Organic Lake, Antarctica - #542 | ecosystem: Environmental > Aquatic > Non-marine Saline and Alkaline > Saline | place: Antarctica... | reverse complement strand
TGGTACATGCGTGCTCCCTGTGTGTGTGCATTGTATGCATGTGTGTGTTTGCGCATATGTGTGGGTGGGTTAGCCTAAACCTAACTACCTACACACCTATAAATATTGTGCAAATGCAAAACACACCTGGTGCCACTCCCCCTGCCCCTTGAGCCCCTGCTTCCCACACCCCCTCCTCCCCTGCTGCTTCCTGCTGTGGCTGTGGGGTCCACTAAATCTTCATCCCCAATAAGGGCAGCTGCTTCCAAGCACTCGTCCCCTGCCTGAAGGTCCGCTGCGTGCCGCTGCTCTACTGCTTCCCGTGCAACCTCCTCCATCAGCTGCTACTGCCTGCTGCACATCAGGCCTGAGGCGTTTTTTGTCTTCAACACCTGCCTCACACAGCAAAGCACAATCAAAACTAAGGACTTGTTTGATTGAAACAGTGTATTTTGATTCTTTTATATCTGCCTTGGAACCATGAACACTTAGTTGGTTACCTATGTGCACTCTGACCATTGTTCTGCCACGCCCGATTGTTAGCTTGTTCAGTGTAGGTTGCTTTGATGAGTCTCGTCAATAAGCTGTAATTTAGTTGGTGTGCTGAGTATACCCAAATTTCCAAAATTTACCCAAATTTATAAAATCTGAAATTGATGGTGAATCTTTCATTTGGTAATATTTCTGACGTCAGCCAGAGACTCGGGCTGTAGGCCATCCTTGTAACCCTTGTAAACCTTTCTGACGGTGATATCAAAAGGTTTTGTTTTTCAATTTAACTCTTTATTTTTTAAAGGGACCTGTGTCAGAGGCCTTTGTCATCCAATCTAAACTAAGCTAAACTACTACTTGAAGCTCGGAACCGTGGTGCTGTTACTTTTTGTTTCTCTGCATGCATTACAAAGTGCACCCCTTTTCCCCTTTCTTCCTTATCTCTAAGGGTCAATTGCATCGACTTATCACATTTTACAAATGGACGCGGCAAAGAGTCATACAGTAATTCCATTAAAAGACGCAATCATAAATAAGCAAGTGCACAACGACTCCCAACATCTTGCAAGCGTGATACAATGATCTTCATACGTATGAAAATCCATCGCATCAGGCCTCTATTTGCAGCAGGCAGAGGATTGACTACCAAAAAAGCTCGCTTGTTACATTAGCAAATCTGTTGAAGCCTATGGCAGCACGTAGTATCCACGAGGCACGACAATGCAAAAGGCGAATTGCCACCCCAGAGTACAAAGGAAAAAAAAGGGCAGCCGTTGTTGGGATGTTTGCAGCATGCAAGGCAAACGACAAGCCAGCAGAGCGCACACCACACAGGTCTATGCTCAGTCCTGACAATAAATGAGGCAATGTGCAAACAGGCCCCACACATCTATAATATGTAGTGCACTGTGCGGAGGAAGGCCGCAGATACACACATAAGAACAGGCGTTCCATCTCATTCAATGCCTACGACGAAGTGCACCTTTTGCAGGTCTGCACGACACACGCACACACACACACAAAAACAAACAAGAACACGCGTGAAAAGGTGTTCTACTTCATTCAGAGGTGTGTCACCTTGTTAAGAATGTCTATACTTGCAGGTGGAGGAAGCAGCACGGAGGGCGGCTCAGGAAGTCCTAGTTTCCTAAACCTGATGTCCGCAGGACGCAAATATCGCCCAGCAAAAAATGAGCTTAAAAACGCAAGAGTTTCCATCAGCTCGCAAACAACAGCTGCATGCATGCGTATGCTAAAGTGTACCTGACTCCTTGCCCACCTTCTGGTCAAGGAGACATCAAACAGTGCTTGAGAACCCCTAGGTGTTGATATAGGCGTGTTAACGCCATGCACATAATGTCAAAGCCATGCACATGATCAGAAGGGCATGCATGGGGGAGCCAGGGGTGAGATAAGGGTGTGCACTTTCATACCCAGGATTGTTTACACACGGTCAAGGGAGCATCAAGCAGTGCTTGGCATCCTTATCGGTGCTGATGGGCGTATTGGATGCCACACATGTACACATGTACAATGAGAAGGGACCTGTCACGATGGGGACTTTGGAGTAAAGTTTAGGTGCCCTCTCACAAAGTGTGCCATACTGGCTGAAGCTAGAAGTGTGCCATACTGGCTAAGTGTGCCATACTGGCTTAAGCTAGAAGTGCTATGCTGGCTCTAGCCGTGAGGAGCACTATCAGCCCCTTACATATCATCTATCTGTGACCCTGCCAATACCTACATACTCGTACAACAAAAACGACTGTAACCTGACTATAACCAGTGCTTAAAAGGTAGGAAGATATCTTACGGCTTCGCCCTCTCACGGACGCCAAATTCCTTAATTTTACATTAGCCAGCCAATCAAAACAAACACACCACCTCCAACTATCACTGCTGCTGCCCCTGCCTGGACAACACACATACTTAGCCAGTCAAAACAACCACACACACACCTCCTCCCACTACCACTGCTGCTGCCCCTGTCTGAGCAACACACACACAATCACTGTTGTGCCGTCGTCCTCCACACGCACACACAAACCCCTCCCCCTCCCACAACCCCTCCACACACAACCCTAACCTATGACCATTCCATAAACAAGCTCATCCCATGTATAATTACCATACCCTGGTGACGTTACTGTCCATTAGAAACGAGCAATTACCACACACACACACACACACACACACACACACACACACACACACACACACAACAGCTCTCCACTCATATTACAGTGTCTCTGCTGTGATCTTGCAGGCCCATTGGAGCAGGCAACACACACACACATACACACGCACACACGCACACACACACACACACTCTACAGCTCTCCACTCATATTACGGTGTCTCTGCTATGATCTTGCAAGCCCATTGGAGCAGGCAACTTATGGGGCGAGCGTTTGTTGCTGCAGCTACTGCTGCTCTTTCTGCTGCTCCTTCTTGCCACCCTCCGCTGCTGCACGAGCCGCACGCTTTGCATTCTTGTTCGCGTTGAACATGTGAAGCATGGCGGGCGTGATGTCTGAGAAGTCGGGGCGCGAGGAGGGGTCCTGGAAATCGTCATCATAATAAAGCAGTACGCATGTTGTGCCATCATTGTGTCATCATATTGCGTCATCATTGTGTCCCCATAAAGCAGTACGCGTGTTGTGAGTGTGCGTGCATGTGTGTGGTGTGCATGCTATGATGCATTACTCAGTCAGTGTGGGGCACATGACACATGCACGTGTAGGTATATGCTGTTGCACATTTTTGAATGCGGATACACACACATGCACTCACATACGTAACCACACGCACACTTGTACATTCACACATGAAGACACAGGCACACATAAAAGCAAAGTACGAATAAAGTGGAAATTAAAGAACACATACGTGCACGCAATTATACACGCACATGTGCACTCACATACGTAACCATACACGCACACGCGTACATTCACACACGCATGCAAGCACACACACACACACACATACATAGATACACACGCGCAAGCACAAACCTGATCCCAGCACTTTTCTAAAAGCTCCCTCCATCCATCTGCTGGCTCTGTTGGGGGGTTGCCTTGGAACAGGGCATCCCATTCAGGGCAGCCTACATCAAGTTGTGTTGTGTGGTCAGCGTTTTTAGTGTGAAACGCAGCACAGACAGGTTAATTAAAATTCATGAGGATGGGGCATCCCATTCAGGGCAGCCTGCATTATGTCGTTGTTGAGTGGTCAGCATGATCCTATGTGTTGCAGCATAGACGCTACTCGTTTCAAGCCAATCCCTTCATAAATACAGAGCCTGCTACCATTTCGAGGTCTAAGCCTGCAACTAGTGGTTGGTGAGTGGTCAGCATGATCCTATGTGTTGCAGCATTGACGCTAATCCATAAAACCAATCCATCCACTGAAACAAATTTTTAAGGGAGGCAGCAAGGAAGCCAGGCTGTTGTGGATGCTGATGTGTTGCTTGCAGTGTGTGTATGAAACGCAGCACTGACATGTGGATGCTGATGTGTTGCTTGCAGTGTGTGTATGAAATGCAGCACCGACACTGAGCAATCAGGAAGCAGGAGCCATTCCCACAATGTCAGAACGTCAAACCGTAAAGGACCCTATCACCCTGAGCGCTGGCTGTAAACGCCCCCATAGAAATTAGAGCAGCAGGCGATTTAGTCCTGGATCCTACGCACACATACACCCACCCACACAAACACACACACGCACGCACGCGCACACGCACCTACCCACCCACCCATACACGCACACACACGCACGCACGCACGCGCGCACATGCACCTACCCATCCAAACACGCACACAAAGACACAAAACACGGTACAGAAACACATCTCACCAGGAAGTGGCGGTCGCATGACCTTGCCCTGCAGGATCCTGAGCAGCAGCCGCGACACATCCTGGCCCTCATAAGGGTATCTACGTGCCCACATACTCCACAGGATCATGCCATAGGAGTAGACATCCACCTGTGTGTGTGTACGTGTGTGTACGTGTGTGTGAGAGTACGTGTATTTTCGAATGTACATGTGTGTGTGCGTGTGTGTGTGTGCGTGTGTGTGTGTGTGTGTGTGTGTGTGTGTGTGTGTGTGTGTGTGTGTGTGTGTGTGTGTGTGTGTGTGCGTGTGAGAGAGTACGTGTATTTTTGGGTGTATATATGTGTGTATGCGTGTGTGTGTGATTTACGCGTATAGGGATGCATGATTCGAGCATGGTGTGCTAGGTAAATATTGAAAGCAGTCTTTAAAAGCTGTGTGTGCTTTGATGTGACCTCAAAGGTTGGCAAAAAGAGTGCATGCGGGTGAGCACAAAAAAACACAATCCCATTCGTTGAGCTAAAGCCACCAAAGTCTCCTTTTTGTGATTGTGCCTTACACAGCAGCACTGAAGACCCCTTGACAGTGTTGCCTTAAATCCCCTAGGGTTTTCCTGAGCCCTGCCCACACGCCAAACCCTAAACCTTATTTTAACCCTACATCATTTTAACCCTACATCCCTCCCCTCCCAACTGCAGGTCACAGCAGTGAAAGTGTTGCTGTGTTCCACAACATGAGTTTTGAGTTTCATTGTGTTACACAGCACACATTTCGTTGTGTTGCACAGCACACATTTCGTTGTGTTGCACAGCAAAAAATTCCATTGTGTTACACAGCACACATATCATTGTGTTACACAGCAAAATTATTATTGTGTTGCACACAGCACACATTTCGTTGTGTTGCACAACATACTTTTTTTTTATCATATTGCAAACAGCATACATTATATCTGGACTATATCTGGCTCCACAGCGTAACCCCCCTCCAAACCATGAGTCACGTAGTTTTCCCCTTGCCAGCAAGCAGCTGTCCCACCTTCGCTGTTCACTCCTTAACCTCACTGTTCACTCATCAAATTCACTGTCCACTCTTCAAACTCACTGTTCACTCTTCAAATCACTGTTCACTCATCAAATTCACTCTTCAAACACACCTGCACCTTACTAAATCATCCGGTGGGGCTCTGGCTAGTGTGAGCTCTAGTTGAGATCCTTTCCTTAGTGCACGCTGGTGTTTTCCAGCGTAGACAATTACTTTCACTTTTAAATCACCGCCCTACACTCCCTCACTCCCACAACTCACCACTGCCTCTTCGTATCGATGGCCCCCCTCCCCAATCCAAAACCACCATTTCCATCCCTGATTTCGCCGTCATTGCCGCAGTGCTGGGTGTGCATGCACAGCAGCTCAGTACCAAGTTATGCATGCCTGTCACCAATGTATCACCACCAACATATCACCAATGTCTCACCAATGTATCACCAATGTCTCACCAATGTCTCACCAATGTGTCACCAATGCATCACCAATGCATCACCAACGTATCACCAATGCATCACCAATGCATCACCAATGTGTCACCAATGTCTCACCAACAATGTCTCACCAATGTCTCACCAATGTCTCACCAATGTCTCACCAACAATGTCTCACCAATGTCTCACCAATGTCTCACCAATGTCTCACCAATGTCTCACCAACAATGTCTCACCAATGTCTCACCAATGTCTCACCAACAATGTATCACCAATGTGTCACCAATGTGTCACCACCAATGTATCACCACCAACGTATCACCACCAATGTATCACCACCAACGTATCACCACCAATGTCTCACCACCAACGTATCACCACCAATGTATCACCACCAACGTATCACCACCAATGCATCACCAACGTATCACCAATGCATCACCACCAATGCATCACCAACGTATCACCAATGTGTCATCAATGTGTCATCAATGTGTCACCACCAATGTATCACCACCAACGTATCACCAATGCATCACCACCAATGCATCACCAATGCATCACCAACGTATCACCAATGTCTCACCAATGCATCACCACCAATGTATCACCAATGCATCACCAATGTCTCACCAATGTGTCACCAACAATGTATCACCACCAACGTATCACCAATGTGTCACCAAAATCTCACCAATGTATCACCACCAACATATCACCAATGTCTCACCAATGTCTCACCAATGTCTCACCAGCGCATCACCAATGTATATCACCAATGCCTCACCAACATATCACCAACCTGATCCTGTCTACCCCCTCTCCTTTTGTAACGCTCCTACCTCTCTTAACTCACCCCGGGTAAATAACGTTTTTTGCCCTCCGACATGATATCGGCATTGTAAAATATATATTTATTCAGAAGCTCCGGGGTTTCCGGGGTTGACGAAAATAAAGTTTGGTGGGTGGCTGAACAGCAATGAGCGGAGAGGGCCCCCCCGCCCCTCTCCCAGGCCCTGCCCCAGCCCCAGCACCAACACCAGCCCCAGCGTCAGCAGCACCGGTTGCGCCCAAAGGTGTGTTCCAGCGGACGTGTAGAAGCTTTTTCGTCAAGTCGGCAGCTACAGCAGAGGAATTTTAAAGGCAGCGTTGCAGCAGCAAAAGGAGGAGCAGCAGAAAGCCGACCTAGCCAGGCTGCAGCAGGCAAAAGAGGAGCGGGCTCAGCGTGAAGCAGAAGCACACATGCACATGCACATGCACACGCACATGCACACGCACACGCACACGCACACGCACACGCACAACAAGCGTGAAACAGAAACACACATGCACACACACAAACGCGCATGTGCACGCATACACACACACTTACTACAGGCACTGGCTGGGCTAAATGCCCACCGGGGTTGGTGCAGGGAAGACTTAAATATTTATTTACAGTGTCCGGGGTTACCCGGGGCTACCTTTAAAATTTCTGAAATTTGGGCACCGGGGTGAGTACGGTAAGGTACGGTACTCCTACCTTCCTGTCCCAGCATTAGGAGCGCACAGCATTGCATAGGCGACCCAGGAAAGCAAGCAGCTCACTCTCTTCTGTTCAAAATACCCCTCATTCCTCCTCCCTTCTGACCTTTTTAGTCACGGCATCAGAAGTGCGCAGCAGCTCAGGCGCAACCAGGGCAGCACCCTCTAAGAATCCCCTCACGTCTCTCCCTCCCCACCTTTTCGATCACGTCGTGAGAAGTGCGCAGCAGCTCAGGCGCAACCCAGGGTAGCATGCGGCCCATTATCTCTATCACGAGCTCCTATTCAAACTGTCCTCATGCCTCTTCCCTCCCCACCTTTTCGATCACGTCATGAGAAGTGCGCAGCAGCTCAGGCGCAACCCAGGGCAGCATGCGGCCCATTCATTTCTATCACGAGCTCCTTTTCAAATTGCCCTCATGCCTCTTCCCTCCCCACCTTTTCAGTAGCGGCATCAGGAGTGCGCAGCAGCTCAGGCGCAACCCAGGGTAGCATGCGGCCCACTCCGACATCGTCCAGGTCCACCAGTCGGCGGGACTTGCCGAGGTCAGACAGCTGCAAGGACAACAAGTGCTTGCTTTTGTTGGCCAGTGCAGAGTGTGTGTGTGTGTGAGTGTGTGTGTGTGTGTGTGTGTGTGTGTGCGTGCGTGTGTGTGTGTCTTTGTTTGCCCGTGCGTGTCTGTGTGTGTGTCTGTGCGCCTGTATGTGTGTGTGTATGTGTGTATGTGTATGTGTACGTGTCTGTTTGTGTGTTAGTATGTGTGTATGTGTGTGTATGTGTACAAGAGGATTACGTCTGCCTCTATGGGCAAACTGCAAAGGTGTAGAACGACGCGAAAGCGTTCATGAGGATATATTGGGAGGGTTTGCTCATCTCATGAGAGACACATATACAGGATTGGCGAGAGTTGCGTATAAATACGCTGTATATGACCGTACAATTGATGAAATGATGAAATTGGCAAAATAAAACGTGTATACACCGTATATGTATATGGTTCTGGCCTACCCTACACGATAGGATCAGCACAGACTCCCGTGCCTGCAGTCATGAAATCTTCCACGTCACCTGTCATGTGCGCGCAACATTTCGTCACAGCATACTCGACACACAGCAAACCCCACACACGCACACACACACATCCAACGTGCACACACACACACACAGCGCACGGCTCGACTGCTA
>Ga0307960_1002509_pt1 | contig 10995 bp, 12 predicted proteins | sample OrgLakmetagen542_FD_201832 | JGI IMG/M metagenome (GOLD analysis project Ga0307960, IMG submission 201832) | Saline water microbial communities from Organic Lake, Antarctica - #542 | ecosystem: Environmental > Aquatic > Non-marine Saline and Alkaline > Saline | place: Antarctica: Organic Lake... | reverse complement strand
GGTTGCGCATGCAGAGGTAAGGCACAGTGGGATTTGTGGTTGCAGGTTGTGAGGGTGCCCTTTTGAAGGCAATACAGGGTGCTCTTCTGGAGGTATGCGTGGTATGCAAAAATCTGTGATTGTAGGATTTGTGGGTGCTTCTTTAAAGGCACGCCAATGGGATTTGCGATTTTAGGGCGTGTGGGTGCGCTTTCCAAGGCTTGTTTTAGCTAGATCAGGCACAAAAAAAGGCTGGTCTTTTTTTTAAGTGGTGCAGACTGCACTACACTGTATCGCCCGTATTTGGGGGCTGCATCAATTGTAACACCAAGCAGCTCTGGGTGGCAACAAGAGATTGTGTTCTGCTGCCTCCTTTTGTGCACAGATGCTACTGAAGCACCCCCTGCCCTTCAACCACAATGTGCACAAGGGCCATGAACCAGCTCTGACCCTGCAAACTAGCAGAAACATGGAGGCATACGTCGATCCCTGGGATCCTACAATAGGTAAGCAACCACCCAATGATTGCCCCTGTTTTTGTTGTCCGACATCGTACTTGCAGGATGTGCAAGAATGCGATCATTCTGTAAGCTCTTAGTTTGTGTGTAAGCCAGTCTAGCTTATGCCTACAACGTATAAAATATAATTTATGCTTTTAATCAGCCACTTTAACGCCATGATGCCTGACGGCTAGCCCCCTTCAAAGCTTGATTTCTGCGTTTGCATATGGACCTAGGGTTTGTGCTAGTAAATGTACAGCTACAGGGAAATTTTATACATACATACTCTTCCTTTTGTGGTCATCGCACAATCCTGTGTGTACGTACAGGTGGTAGGACAGGACGCTTCACCCCCAGCCAACAAAAGATATCGCCTCTACCCTTCACGCCCCACCCTGCCCTTCAAGACTACATGGACAATGGGCTGTATGGGGATTGCTCAGCTCCACCCCCCATTTGCTCACCTGATAGAAAGCCAGCTCATCATCCAACATACGTCCCTGCTGGCCTTGATCGCGTCGACATGCACAAAGCTGCCACGAGGCCAAAAAGGAATCAAGCGGCCGCCCGATTAAAGGAGGGGCTGAAGTTAGGAGATCAGTGAGCAGATGGTTTCCCTTATTCTCTCTGTGAAAGGAAATTATTTTGCAATTTGATACATGCAGTACGCAGGAGGCGTAAATAAAAACTTTTTATTATTACAATGATTGTACTTAGAAGTGTTCTTCGGCCGCCAGACTGTTTGGCTGCTCGCTACCAGCTGCTTATGATCCACAAGATAAGAAGGTTAGGTCATGGAAAAGTAAAATTGTGCAAGCAAGGTTAAAGTTTGGTTAATTTAGTTTCTTTTTTGGCTTACAAAGGCAATCAGCCCGAGATGGCTGCTCGAGGTAAAACCTTAAAACAAGTTGTTGTCTTGTTCAGTCTGGCCTCTTTCTCTTCTTGAAGCTGGCTTTTTTATGCTATAGCTCAACTGCCCTCGCTGGCGGATATAGCTGTGTAACCCTTACCCCTTACCCCTTAAAACAAGCCAAAAACTGCTGTGATATAATTGAAAGTAGCAGAGTGTAAGCTAACAAGGAAAGTGTGGAAAGCACCTGCGTACAAATGATGACGTTGAATGATTAGTTTAGTTTAGATTACAAGCAAAGGCCTCCAGCCTGGCATGGCTGCTCAACCTGTAGGTCCCAACAAATAATAAATCAATTAAAAAGATCGACAGTTGTAAATTTCTGAGTTGAGAAACAAAACCTTTGATATCACCTTCAGAAATATTATCAAATAAGTGGATGAACTGGTGCCGTAAATGTTCGGTACCGATACATGAAAAAATGACGTGCTTCTCATCTTGAACAGAATCCCCGTTTTTACACAAATTGCAAACACGTGCACTCCTGTCCGGACTTCTGCCACATAAACCAGTTTCACACTTCAACCCATGTCCTCGAATCCTGAACCGAGCTACGTTCCTCATGACACTTTTGCTCAGAGCCATCTTCAAATACTCCGGCAAGACAAATGGTGCACGTGCATCAGAGACCAGTCTCTCAGGCAGAGCAAACCAGTTGTGATAAGCCACAGACTTTTTGAAACAAGAGCAAGGATCTTGACCATGTGCCTCTCTCCAAACTGCCTGATGCCTGAATCTCAAGTCTATGCGCAAATCAGAACTATTCAGCTTCCTGCATTGAAATAGTCACTTCTGTATACAGTGCCATTCTGCAAATTTTAAAAGCATCTTCATCTGTCTAGTCCAACAATTAGAAGCACCAGAATTCCCAAGGCAAATATCTGCTTTCATAATATCGCTAAAGTATTGCTGTTTGAATCAACCATCCTGTTCCAAAATTTGATAGCTGACCCGAACCAGTAAAATTGCAAGGGTTCCTGCGCGCATTTCGAAGCACACACCAGTTTGCAGAAGTAGATTTAATTCCCAAAATTCTCTTTAAAAACGCCATGTGTGCGACCTGCAAAGGGTTGCTGAAACCATTGTCATGCTTCAGAAATTGCGTAGACCAAATCTGACTGGCATACATGTCAGCTGACAACGCATATGTCTTGAAAAGCCACAACATCGCACGAGGCCTGTCAGAAATCCTCTTTTCAATACCAAACTCTTTCACTCTACGTAAAGCTGCAATAAAAGGCCTCAAAGCATGGGTCGCAGCATGGTGTAAGTTCATGTGCTTATCAAATAACATTCCCAGATAGGTAAAATAATCTCTCTCTTCAAGCTCCTGATTGTAGAGACGAAAAACAGGAACTGCGGAATTTCGGTACGCATTAGAATTAAATATGTAGAATTTATGCACATTTACTGTAAGTCCTTTCCTGGCAGCATTCGATTCCAGTCGTCTCAACATTTTCTGCAATTGGACTGGGTCATTAGCTGTCAGGGTCAGGTCGTCAGCATAGAGCATGTGAGTTACCCTGAGCCCCTCAGTGCCAGTAACAGCACCCAAAAAGCCAGTCCCAAACTCATCCACATCATTGATAAGAAGGGAAAAGAGGAGAGGAGATAAAGGACAACCTTGTTTTACACCTCTTAAAGGCGCAGTGGAATTACCGGTACTGGTAGTTTTGGCACCATCAATAAAAACATACTCGTCTCCATCGTACATTTGTTTGATAACATTGACAAGGTGAGTGGGCATCCTGATGTTATTTAAATGATCCCAAAGGTGTGGTCTGTCGATAGTGTCATACGCTTGTTTAAAATCAATAAAGGCCGTGTGAAGGTGGGAACAACCCTTTGGTATAATCTGTTTGGCAGCGTGGACTAAGTGCCCTAAAATAAACTTAGGCTGGATCGTGCTACGGTCTGGATAGAAGCCAAATTGCGTGTCAGGAACTTTTCGGTTCTCAACACACCACTTGGTCACTAGTTCTCTCAAAATGTTGGCGTAGAGTCTATACAAAGTCCCGCTCACAGCCAACATGCGGTAGTTGTTGGGATCAAGCTTAGAGCCTTTTTTGTAAAGGGGGGAGATCTTGGCTTTTTTTCAATAAGCAGGAATACATTTCTCACTCAAAGCAACGTGAAAGAGGTTGGCCAGGTAAGGGACAATCACATTTTTATCTTTCTCATCACCTGGGTAAGCGTACTTCAACAAAGGAGCTGAGAATTCTTCAAAACCAGGTGAAGACGAGGCAATCATCTTACCCAAAAATTTGGAGACCAGGCACGTCATAACAGCAAGACTCGGACGTTTAATAATTAGTAGCAAAACCTACGTAAGAGAATGATGGAGAGCCACCAGTTATAGATACAAGTTGAAATTTCAACTTGTCCACTGGATGGCATACCAGACGTGCCCTTTCCTGTACTGTTGTCAACTCTCATCAGGAGCCGGTTTCAGGCCAAGCTGCAACCCTCTTGATCCCCATTGGATTTTCCTTTTCGTGGTGGAGGAGCTTTACGGTACAAGGTACCAAAGTGGCTCCTTTTCTTTCATTAATGTGGGGAGTGGTTTCCACTGCCTGCGTAGTTGTTTCTTTGTTTACATCATTCAAAAGTGACTGCTAGGCTGCGTCTGAGAAAAAAAGCGAGAAGTGTTTAGCACCAGACTTATAGCACCTACAAATTTGGGTAAAAACCCTAAAAAAGAAGGGGGAAAGGCACAACGCTGTGTGAGATGACAAAACCAGTAAAATTAATCAAGCATCTGCCGATCTCCATCGATTTCCCTCTTTTTTTGAAACTGAATGCGGGGAATGGTTTTCATCGTCCGCGTAGTTTTATCTTTTGCTACACCGGAATTGTTAAAGAGCCTTTATTAAAGCGTGCCTCAATAGAAATTTGCGCCTTCGAGTCACGCCTCCACTCTCAAAGTGTGCGCACACAAACATGATTTTTAAAGGGCACAATGCCCATGTAATCGCAAGGATGTTCCCAGGCGATGGAAGTTTTTTCCGGATGATTTCAAAGAAAACAACAATAAAATCTGATTTGTATTTAACGTGAAACCAATACTTCCTACTTGGGCTGTGAAGTTCCTGGGCAGCAGTGTCCCTCCTGCTCTAACGTTATGGAGGAAGAGCCTCTGTTGGCACGGTGTCAGGAAAGAAGAGAAGGTAGGGGTGTGGATTGAGAGGGCAACACCGTTGTGCACTCCAGATTTCATGCGTGTCTCCTGTACTGCATCCTCAACACTGCACGGCTTGGCCAGTTCAGTCGAAGCGGCTTATCTCCTGCTCTCCTTTTCTTACTTATTCTTCTCTGTGTGGTACCGCTATTAATGCTTTACTATGTGGGACCGCTGCAAACGCTTCTCTGTGCCTACAAATGCCAAGCTGCAAACGCCTGTCTTTGTGGGACTGCTGCAAAATCTTCTCTGTGTGGTACCGCTACAAATGCTTTACTATGTGGGATCGCTGCAAACGCTTCTCTATGCCTACAAATGCCAAGCTGCAAACGCCTGTCTATGTGGGACCGCTGCAAACGCCCGCGCGCGCATGTGCGTGTTGTTCTCAAACCTCATTGTGTGCGTGCGTGCGTGTGGTTCTACAGGAGACGACGGCAGTAGTCCTGGGCAAGATGGGCAAGGAGCAGCAGCAGGGGAGGAAGCAATTGTGCACCTCTCTCCCAAGACCGCGTCAGAGCACGTGTACCTAGGCGGTACAGTTCAGAAGAAAGAAAGCTGCACTGCTTGAAAACATTTAGTGTTCTAACTCTCGTCTGAAGTGCACTGCGATTAAGGTACATGCAAACATTTCAGTGCTTTTACTCTCATCTGAAGTGCACTGCAGCCAAGGTGCACGCATGTCTTGACATACCCTGTTAGCCTTTCAGCGGAATTCATGTGCTGACGTGCCCCCTCCACAGGCGAACCGCAGGACCTGGTCAGCAGTGGAGGGCTGCTAGAGGAGGGATCAAAGCACGTTCTAAATCTAGTGAAGCTTAAGGGTGAGTTATTCCCTAACTGCTCTTCAAAACACTCCTCGAGCAATCTAGTGAGCAAGCCAACTGCGGCAAGTAACCGATGAAGTATGCTTACTTTGGGGATGTGAGGACCCAATTTACCCCCCTCCTAGAATGAAGCGGGATGGGACAGTACCTTCTCCAGCCAGTAACTCCAACTTCCGGACGCCATAATCATAGTTGCTGCTTTGTCTTAGTTTTAGACACAGCCACCCCAAGGATATATCATCCATGCCCTTAGCCATGAATACAGTTTGCACTGATGTTTATTGTGTACCTATTGTGTATGTACTTGCTGGACTTAATTGTTTATGCACATTCTACTGGCTTTTATTGTGTATGTACTGGCTTTCATTGTGTATGTACTTTGCAGGTGTCATCTTGTTCCCTGGCTCAACCCTGCCTCTAATCATTGGTGGTCCCACAAATGGCATGAATGTTGGGGTGAGTGCGCGAGTTTGCTCTCTTTAGGATTGCGTAACTTTTCCCCTCAGCTATATTATAACCAGAACGCCAGAGCTTTAAATTTATTTAGGTAGGCAGCTTGTACCGACATCATGGGCATAACCTTGTAGACAAACAGATATATCCATAGGGTTGTTTCCGGCAGAATGTCATGCTGACTGGCACAAACTCTTGCAGCTTCTCTTCATGCCTTGCTGTAACTTTCATGCCTTGCTGTAACTTGTGCCGAGAGCCTCGCTGTAACCTTAACATATGAGACCCGAACGACTAGGACATGGAGCGTATATGACACCACCTCTCATATTATTAATTTGACCTGCATCATCCTCACCGCTGCCCAACCATGGAATTTTCTGTATTCCCCGCCTTGCATCACATAAAAAAACAAGCACTTAAACACTCTCACACACACATACACACACCAGGTTTGCATGGATTTGGGGCGCGTGTTGAACGACAACTCCCCCACCTCAAAGCTCATTGTGGTGGTAAGCTGCAAGAAAACAATGACAATATGCCTCTCTTATAGCTCATAGGTCATTTTATATTACTGTCCTTACTGATTCCTTGGATGCAATGTTGGCGATTGAGCATTTTGTCCGTTTTGAAACTGTACTTGCTTGTTTCAAAATTTAATGTGTAGGTGAATACAACTGTAAGCACAAAGTGCAAGAATGGTCGATCCTCTTGCTTTTGATCAACAACTCAAGATGCTGTCCTACTTTTATGTTGTCGTCTTCCTATCAGACCTGTCTACCGAGGTGTCTTTAGATGAATAGCACTGCAAAAGCGTCGAGGGAAATAAATAAGGCTGTGTGTGTATTGTTATGGGCATGGGGTAAGAGTACCAATTTAAGCTATTACTACACAGCTAGGGTTCGCCTGAACCGTATATATATGCGGTGTATTGTGTATATATGGTATTTTTGGCTGGGAATCACCAAATATACGGTCCTATATGGTGTGTATATACGGTTCTGGTCAACCTTAGAAAAAGCATACGTCGGGGACATTTTTGTATCAGTACTCACTATTAGCCAGAGCCCCATGGGCATCCTATACTTCTGGCACGGTGTCACGCTGAGATCTCCTAAAAGATATTGTTGTGCGGTCTCTGAGCTTGCATGTATTCTGTCCCAGATCTCCTATAAGATGTTGTTGTGCGGTCTCTGAGCTTGCATGTAAATTGTCCCAGAAGGCACTTTGCGTTGAAAACATGCCCCACTTGAGCAGAAATGAGCTGCAAACGACAAATATCCGATTGGTGTCTGCTACATGTTCCAAGTGTTTTGAAGGTAAACCAACCTGTCTGATATCCATCTTATGCAGATCAATCACCGTGGACATGTTAGCACGGACCAAAGAGTGGTGGGCTGCACGGCTGAAATACGTCAGCTGCGTCGGGGCAACCGTGCAGGCAAGTTTTTGTTCGTTTTGATTTTCCCCGACAGCTGCGTCGGGGCAACCGCACAGGCAAGCTTTTTGCACATCTTGATTTGCGTCGGGGCCACCACACGCTGTTCTGTTCCTTTACTCCTCTCAATTTTTGCCGACAGCTGTGTTGCATTGGGGCAACCGCGCAGGCAAGCTTCTGCTTGTCTCAGTATTCATTTCCTTTGAGAAGTGGGTGGAAGAGGGGTGTTGAATAGGGTCAGCCAGGACCATATATATATACATGGTGCATATACAGTATTTTTGGCAGAGAATCGCCAATCATATGGTGCATATATACGGTTTTGCCCTAGGCATGAAGCAACTACTTGGCTGAAATACAGTGTTGAGGCTGCTGGCATTGGGGTGCTCCTATGTAGGCAGATCTGTGTTTGCTGTTTCTTCTCCTTTTGATTCCTGCTGAATAACAAGACCGTAAGCGTGCACGTGAAGGTACAGTTTTTACCGGTGGAAAAGGGACCTATTGCAAATGCTACTGCAAATTGATCAGAGCTGACATAGGCTGACTGTTAAAGACGGTATTTGTATTGAAGCTGGAATGTGCTGCTGTGCTTGAGCGATGTGTATTTGAAAAAGAGGTGTTCATGGCCTGTTGGGCTGCTCACTTGTTAAACGGCTGTGGCTTTGGCAAACACGTCTGATGGGTTACAATAATCTTAGGGACCGTGAACACGCACGTACTCACACACAAACACACACAATTACACACATAAAATCGCACACACATACGCACACACTTACACACACAAACACGCTCACACGACATGGCCTGTCTGTGTGCACCTGCAGGCAGGGGCTGCATTCTTGTGGGGCGCCAGCGTGTGATGGTAGAGATTGGAGAGCAAGTCTATGGCACGGTAGGCAACATGTGCCTGATTATTTATTGTGTTATTTAGATTATTTGCTGAGGATTTGGCGTCTGTTCTGATTTGATGTAAGGGAATACGGTGCACTTGCATGTTCTGCACGCAAGTGCGGGATATGGAAATTCTGGAGACGTGGCCTGTGTGAGTATGTGTGCCTGCAATGTTTGAGCCAGAAGCTCTGGCACACCCTTAAGTCCGCGTAATGGCTAGAATCTCACGTGATTAGGGTTGTCCAGAACCGTAAGCACACACCGTACACAATTGGGTTATTTTCCCCTGCTAAAAACGCCCTGCATGTGTGTGTATGAATGTAAGTATGTGTGTGTGTATGTATGTAAAATTCTGGCCAACCCTATACATAGCTCTTGCACCCATTGAAAGTCCGCTGCCTTTTGACTGGGCTGCATGGAAAGTTTTGACTGGGCTGCATGGAATGGGTAACAACCCTTTTACGGTGTGCCCCTGTAGATGTGGTCAAACATCAAACTTATTACAGCATCATAAAGGGGCGATGCTGCTATTTGTAGCTTTCATCTGTGCTGATCTGCCCCTGTGTTGTACCTCTATGCTAGGCTGTTAGGCTGCACCCCAGTGTTAGGCTGTGTTGCTGTGCTGGTCTGCCTACCCCTGTGCTAGGCCAAATCCCAGTGTTGGGCGGTGTTACTGTTACGTAACCCCCCCTGTGGTATGCTGCACCCTTTGCTGGGCTGTGCTGCTGTGCTGGTCTGCCTACCCCTGCTCCTATTACCTGATGTGCAGTGATTTGGCCACCGGACCAATTTTACACTTTGCTTTCGATTTGTTTCTTGTTGTGCCCTTAGCTGCATTCAGCATCCGAGCCAGCTTCTTGTTGCCGCCCTCCAAAAGTCCCTGCTGGTGGTTCGGTGTTACTTTAGCCTTATCACTGGGTGCCACTCACATCTTCTCACAGGGTGTTGCTCATATCAAAAGTCCCTGCTGGTGCTTTGGTATTACTCTAGCCTAAAACCACTGGGTGCCACTCACATCTTCTCACAGGGTGTTGCTCATATCAAAAGTCCCTGCTGGTCGTTCGGTATTACTCTAGCCTTATCATCGGGTGCCACTCATATTTTCTCACAGGGTGTTGCTCATATCAAGAGTCCCTGCTGGTGCTTCGGTTTTACTCTAGCCTCAACACTGGGTGCCACTCACATCTTCTCACAGGGTGTTGCTCATACCTCATCACTGGGTGCCACTCATACCTTCTCACAGGGTGTTACTAAATTACCTCCTCACAGGGCTGTGTATGCTGCTTTGACAGACTGCATTAGGCTCCCTCGTCAACCGGTTGTGAGAGTGCATGTGCACATGTGCACTTATGACAGTGCTCCCCGCATACCACATTCTCCCTCAGACCAAGCTGCATGCACGATGGTGCCAACCTGGTTGTGTGTGTGTCTGTGTGTTTTCTCACAGGGCAGTACACCCGTGACAGTGCTCCCTGCAGACTTCATTCCTCCCATTCCAAGCTGCATGCGCGATGGGCTAACAGCCTGGAGTGCATCTGTGGCCGAGCCCTACGATGTACGTGCTGCGTCCTATAACTTCTCATTAGGCCATTGCGGTTTTCGATTAGGTGCCGGGGTGGTTTGAGGCTGCTTGTGTTATTATTTTTGTTTAGAATGTGTGAGGGTCGACAAAAATGCACAGAGTGTTAGCAGGCTTGACTCCTGGTCTGTGGTAGCGTTTGTATTTTACTGCGAGCAGGAAGCAGGACAGAATACAAGTGAGTGATTTAAAAAGGCAAAGGGGGGAGACCGGGTGAGGGTCCACATTCTGACACTGGGCAGTTAATGGTTTTGGCTTGAAGGAAGAGCATCGAATTTGGGATGCAGTAGCGACCCTTTTTTTATCTTATGAAGTTCAGCAGAAAATGAGCTCCCTTATACAGTTACCCAAAACCCGGAGAGCAACAGTGCCCCCACCTATGCATGACTTACCTTGGCACGTACAGCAAATTCTTGCAGCTTGATTCATACTCAACCCTTTCCTAAGCAGAATCCCTGAGCCTGACTCTCAATCCTATGAGATATGTAGGGTCAGCCCGAACCGTATTTTACACCGTATATGATTGTACTTCAGTGTGATTTACCGCCGAACATACACGGTATATATGGTTCTGGCCAACCCTTGAAATGTGCAGACACGTACCTCGCAGCCTCAAACTGTGAGCACCTCAATTACAGACCATCATGAGTCGTTTATTTTCTGCTCTTGATAAGCCCTCACATCCCCCCTGGGTGCTCCTATAACCATCGCTGAAGATATTGCTCTTCACGACTTGAAAACATTCTTCACACACACACACACTTACACACACACACAACACACACACTCAAATCCTTGGCTGTGCTTCCTGTTCCCTACACATGCACCTGCCTTCTGCTTTCTACACTTGCACTTGTTCCCTACACTAGCACCTGCCACTTGCACCTTCCTCCTGTTCTCTACACTCGCACCTGCCACTTGTACCTTCCTCCTATTCCCTACACTTGCACCTGTCCCCTACACTTGCACCTGCCACTTGCACCTTCCTCCTGTTCTCTACACTCGCACCTACAGGTGTACAATTTGGCCGCCAAAGCGCGCACCCTGTGTGCCCAACGCTTCCCCAAACTGGCAGGGAGTGCTGAACTGCCTGCGTACACAGAGTGAGTGGGAGAGAGGGGAGCCATGTGCGCCTCAGTGGTTCATAAGCCGGGCTGCGCTAGCTTAAAGAGAGCAACGAGCAGTCACGATTGCGCATCAACCAACTGCATTCGTTGCAGTGACACCAGTACCCCAAATT
>Ga0307960_1002508_pt1 | contig 10998 bp, 9 predicted proteins | sample OrgLakmetagen542_FD_201832 | JGI IMG/M metagenome (GOLD analysis project Ga0307960, IMG submission 201832) | Saline water microbial communities from Organic Lake, Antarctica - #542 | ecosystem: Environmental > Aquatic > Non-marine Saline and Alkaline > Saline | place: Antarctica: Organic Lake... | reverse complement strand
GTCTGGCCTCCTTCTCTTCTTGAAGCTGCCTTTTTTTTTGCTATAGCTCAACTGCCCTCGCTGGCGGATATAGCTGTGTAACCCTTACCCTTACCCTACGGCACCAGTTCAACCAACTCTTTAACCATATTTCAGATGGTGATAACAAGGGTTTTGTGAGTTTATAAGTGCATTACTGTCGATGTTTCTCATTAATTTTTTGTTGGGATGTTTTGAGCAGCCATGCCAGGTTGGAAGCCATTGTAATCCACACTTAACTAACAAACTAAAACTCAGTTCAAAGAAGTCACAGAAAAGGAAGAAGAAGAAGAGGAGACGCAGGTAGTATAAACACTACCGGCATAGATAGGTAGTCAAGAACTTCTTGAAGTCATAAAAGGTAGGCCTAAGCCGGAAAATACACAGGCAATCAAAACCGGCATAAGGTTTGAAAAACACAAACAATTAAAAATTGCACCCCACAGTAACTAAGGAAGCAAAATACGCAGGTAACTAGTACCATGAAATTCCTCTGCCAGAGAAGAAGGAAAATATCAATGAGGAGGGTAGCAGGCTTGGCAGGCCTAATATTTATAAGTATACAAGCTTTTTGAATCATTCCTGCTCGCTCCTACTCTATTTTATATCATTAATGCTAATTAAGCCAATAGAAGCTCCCAACATTGTACTCTGGAATCCAGTTAAAATGTTAGTAGCTGGGACAACTCGGGGGATGCCGATGGCATTGTAGATGACTTGATCAAGGCAGTCGTATACCTGCAAATGCGGGTGCGTCACCTGTTAGCATGCAGCCATGCATTTGCTCTGAACAGAGCAAGTAGGAATGTACTGTATGCAGTCTAGAACGACAGTAGATAACAGATTATATGCAGTAAGCGATCCTTTGTTTATAATTGCATTATTCACAAATACCTCCGGGACAATTGGACCTGGTCGCCCGTGCGTTGTCAGAGAGAGTAATCCATTGCCAGAAAGCCAGTTGCGGAAGCTGAGATCAGGAAATGTCGGACGTCCTGCCTCTACCTGCAAGGCGAGTACATGCATATTACTCTGTCTGAGCGTGTGTGGTAAACCATTCATGATTATTAAAGGACGTTGCAGTTCTGCTGAGGGTTGTTTCTCTTGATCCTGCAAAGGTTGAATTTGTTGAGAGTTGACTAAGAGGGCATGCTGAGAAATGTGAAGGAGCACATTGGCACATGTGTTAAACTAATTGTATCTCTGCATCTCCACAGTGTATGATGGTTGCGCAATTTCTTGTGAGTTTCACTGCTGTGCGCATTGATACATGTTGTCGCTCACACGCATACAAACACACACACACACGCGCATGCACACACACGCATACAAACATGCACATGCACACATGCACATACACAAATGCACTCACTGATTTTGTTTAACCTGCTTCTTCCTTGCACGCAGATCCTTGTTTTTTTACTTGCCAGTGTCGCTTGTCTTATCCCTCTTATCGTGATAGTAAGAAGGCAGTCGAGATCCAGAATGTGCTAAGCAAGAATATCCTACTGGTAGTGGCAACACGGCCAGCTGCTATGGGTGCCCGCATCAAGCGACCCCGCACCAGTCAAAATGTCAAGAAAAGTGATGGTGGGTCAGGGGCCGTGTGCAGTGGCATTGGCATTGGCTGTTGCTACTTATGTTTTGGTGCAGTGTATAGTGTATAGGTACCTTGATTTTATGAGTGCAGATACGTGTCTGCTCTGTCAATTGTTGTCAGTTTTTCATTGTTTTGATATGCTATGCGTTTGTAGCCACAATCTTCGTGCATAATTCACCCAACAACCAAACGTTGATTGTTAATTACCGGTATGTGGAAATTAATTCCTTTTAAAGTTGACAGCTGGCACTTGGCCCCTATCAATTGAGAATTTGGTCTAGATATTACAGAGATATAACCTAATTATAGTAAATCACTCTACATGTTTTAACATTTCTCAGCAAGCTCCTCAATAATTGAATTGCAAGTCATTGCCTTTGAAGTGATTCAGAACTAAGCAGGCTTTACGTAGCTGTGCTTAATGACATGCAATGCCTGTGTGTTCTGGCATAAAAGATCAAGATGTTGCTAAACTTGCATTTGCTACAGGCCTGCTCAAGCTTACCACTAGATCTGTGACCATCTCATGACGGAGGATTGCGTGAACCTTTTCAGCATTTTGTTCCGTCCTGCGTGAAGCCATACATGTGTATAAATATGAGCAAGTAGTGTGGCAAGGGGTAAGGCAAGACAAGACAACGTCAAAAGTATGGGTGGAGTATGCTCCTTGTATAAACGAAAGCGAAAACTGGGAAACTTATGAGTTCAGTGTGAAACACTTGAACTCAGGTTCTTGAAGTGTAGCATAAAGTGAGATGTTCTCACTTTCTGCTTTTCTCCGGTTTCTGCTTCCCTTCTCCATTCTTTTTATTCCTTGGAGAACACAACTCTCTCTTTAGCATACTTCCCCCCCTCCCACACCTCTTTTCTATATTTTAGTCCTTAGTTTTCTCCCGTTTCTCTGGTTTCTCTGAGTTGTTGTGTTCTCCTTGGTAATAATGACAGAGCCCTATGCATCTCACGATGCAAGCGAAATAGAACTGTCGACTTCAGTGTACAACACATGAACTCCAGTTCTTGTAGTGCAGCAAAATTGATATGCTACTTTATCACTCTTGCTTCTTTTCTGTGTTTCCTTGTCGTTTCTCCATTATTTTATTCCATGGTAATAAATTCCTCGCCTACTGCATCTCACGATGCTGACAAAAAAGAACCATTTAAGGCCTTCCTCACATTGTTGATGCTTGTGGATATAAAAATGCTACGTTCCGTATCACACATACCTGCAGATTGCCGCAGCCTTTTTTGAGAACTTGTCCATGAGGCTAGCACTTAACGTGTACGGGCTGCTCTCGGGCCTCAGTCTCAATACAACATCAAAGCACTGCCCCTCTGTGTACATGTCGTGGCAAAAAATGCAAATTTTCATTAGTTGCATCAAACGTTGTGTGCGTACTGAACTGTGTGCGTGTGTGGGTGTTGGACATGTTGTGTCGCTGTGCATGACTGTGCCTACCCCCAAAGTTCCATTAATTCCACTTGGCCATTCAAAGCTACCCCTAACCAGTTTCAATTGATTTTACCTGGCCATTCAAAGCTTGTTGGCAATGCAGGCAGCCCAGCTACTACGCCTGAAGGAGTCATTCGTAGGGTGGAAGGAGCCTCTGCAAAGCAGCAATTTGTGCAATAATAGTATTTCTGTATTGTTGTGTGCGTGTATGCGTGTGCGTGTTTGTGTATGTGTGTGCGTGTTCATACCAGGTGAGACGTAAAAGCAGGTACTAATCTTCTCTGTTTGATAGAATTCAAAACAGGTTGGAATGAAAGCAGTCCCTCCAATTTTTGAGCGATTAATGACAGATAAGACGGATTTTATAATTGTCTACACAACTTTAGAACTTGGGGGATTTAATTGGCATATTTCATTACCCTGGACAGGAAAGAAGCAAAATGTAGTTCCTCTAAGCCCTCAGTAGCTACAGCACATCTTTACATATCTGTTAAGCACTTATTATGCAATATGCAGGACAAAATAGCGTACCCTGGCCAAGCAAAATGTCAGCCAGTTTCATGTACTTGATGTGGCCATTCCTCCTTGGTGCCCTGGCACATATGCACACACAACCAGGCAAAAGCAACAAAGGGGCTTGACACTTGACACACCTTTATAGTAGCGAAATGATAAAGGAGTAGAGGCAGGGGATGTTTGTGAATGAAAGATAAGGGCAGCATAAATATTAATTGCAACCAGTGATGAAAAGGCAGTGGCATTGTACACAGTGCACTCAAAAAGGCAGTTGTGCTGAGGATACAAGAGCGTAACAAGGGAGCATATACAAGCTTGAGCAGAATGTAAATGTGGATCAGCTCATGCTTAACTCACGCTGCAAAAAAAGGCCACTTAAGGAAAATGTTCTAAAAGTCGGCACTGTTTTTGGCATCTTGTATTTTCAACACCTGTAAGAGGTGTGGTGCTAAAGCTCGCAGCACAACCCTAGCCTTATGGGCAAGACAGGATGTAATAACGACAGAATACCAATGTACCTGGGCAGAACTTCTCCCAGATCAGCAGTGCTCAGAAAAATGTCGGCCTCTCGCATTGCAGTCACAATCACTTCTTGGCTTAATACCCCCTCCTCTCCTTCCACATCCAGCTTCTGTGGTAAAAGAAAACAGAACATAGAAGGTGTGAGCACTACCGGCATGGATTAGGGAAGGATGTTTTGTGTTCTGCAACACCCAATGGATGCAGAGACACACACCTGGAGGGTAAAAATGAGAGGAGCATTTCAGTCAGGATCAGGTGGTTGGGAGGCAGAGGCCTGCACACCACCAGGAGTATTGCTCAGATTTTTTTGGGGGTGGTGTTTAATGTCTCGTCTCAACTGTTTGATTTTTGTCGCGGTTTTAATTGCATGTAGGCTTAGTTTTTCATGAGTGCTGTGGTATGTAAACCAGTAACTCCGAGGCTGTGGTGTGGGTTCCTTGAGTGGCTGCTGTAAATAGTGCCTGTTGCTCCTAGCAGGATAGTGTGAAGGGTTTTGCGGCGTCCGAGTAAACGAGATACTAGCAGCTTATGTTGTTCTTGTGCCTTTTCTGCTTGTTGAGTAGGAAAAGTGTCTACACAGTACTTAATTTTAATCAAATGTATATTGCATTTCTATGGTTAAATGTCTGTTGGTTTCTTAGCCAAGGATATGGATTGGCAGGGTCATCTGAAGGATGAGGGCAGCTCCTTGCATTTGTGGCGGATCTAGTTTGGTACGTGTTTGTTCGGTTATTTTGGGGCGTGGTTGCTGGGTCGGAGTCATTGTGACTGCATCTGGCTTGCAGCATTTTTTCGTCAATACAAAGGGACAACTGAGCCGGATGGCATGTAGAAGATCCAGCTTTTGGCAGATGGGGCAGACTGATTGGACTTCTACGTGGTTAAACTGAGCGGCACGCTTTTGGTTGTACGGTTCAGTGCGGCAGAGCATGACATTGTCCTTGCTCTATTTTAATTCTTGCAAGATAGAGTTAATTCTCTTCTCTCTTGACAGTGCCTTGCTCATTAGGTCATGGTACTTCATGTAGCATTTATTGGACTGGCAGCCTAAAAGCTTTTAGAACTCAGGACTTAGTTTGTATTTGGCGTGCATGTGTTTTTTTAAGAACGGGATCTGAAAGTTTGCATACGGAAAGCTCTTCTGCTGGAGGTGTGGGTACACACATTGGCACGTCAGCTTGACTGCCCTTAAACGGACGTGCAAGGCGCACCATCATAACATCTATTGTCAGACCTGCATTAGAAAACAGTCTAATCTGATCATGAAATAAGTTCCGCGCTTTTCCTTTCCTTATGTTTGGCTTGCTACCCTGGCACATAGACGCAACACACAAGCACACACACAAACACACGATCACGCACACACGTACATATAATTACAACACAAGCACAGAAAAACACACACTTAAACACATGTAAACACACTTGTACCTTGCATGCAGCTATAAACTCCGTGAGCTTTGGGATCATCTTGCCTTTTGCCTCAGCAAACGAGCTTGTCAGACGAGGAAATATTGAGGCCCTGAGTCCGTTTCACAATGTTGCACAAGATAAAAGGTGGTTAAGCGGATTTGCACCACAAGGTGTGGGATGCATCCTTTGTTTCTTCTTCTCTAAGTCTCTTATGCAAGGACACACGTATGTACGTTTATTTCGAGGACGTCTGTATGTATATGTAGTGCGAGGAAGAGGTACACATTTGAAGTTATGAATCAAGGAGTAGATTAACAATGAGGCACAGTGTTTACACAAATTCCCATCTTATATCCGTTGCTAGACGATTACCTACACATTAAGGCAATTGCCATGCCTCATGGGAACTACTATCTCCTTGTCAACTAACAAGCAACATACCCGTTGCTGATGAGGTGTTTTCCCGCAGCCGTGGTTTCACTCTGCAAGTGGCTGACCTGCAATCATTAAAACACCTAGAGTGCCCGCCCATTTTTTTACCGAACGTTTTATGTCTGTCGTCAAGGTTCCTAAGATGCAAACAGCATCAATTCCTGGATATGTAACAGGAGCTCTGAAACATCGAGTGATAAAGCAATACGGTAGGGACTTAGAGCTTACCTTGCCCCCATCTAGCAAAGACAACAATGTACAGATGCACGCACACGCACATACACGCAAACACATGCATGTATACACACGCACATACAAAGATGTACTTACAGGGAGAGGCCGCCAGACGTCATAAGCCTGTCGTTGGAGAGACAGTACATGAAGATGTGGCTTGTTGACTTCCAGGACAGCAGCAGTTATCTGACTGTCATCAATATGCAAGTTTTTAAACCACATACCTCCATTGAGGGTGTGTGATAGTTGCTACTGACCTCCGTGCCAAACAAAAACCTGTATGATCAGTGTGCGTGTGCGTGAGCGTGTGTGTGCGTGTGTGTGTGTGTGTGTGTTTGTGTGTGTGTGTGTGTGTGTGTGTGTGTGTGTGTGTGTGTGTGTGTGTGTGTGAGTGTGAGAGTGTGTGAGAGTGTGTGAGTGTGTGTGTGTGTGTTTTGTGCCTGCATTTGTGTCCACCTTGTGTCACTTCTTTTTGCTGTATCATCCGCAACTAACTGACGAAGGGATTCTGCAAGTTGAGTCATCCTGGTGGTCCTTATTAGTTTGTCGAGAGAGGTATAATGTGGCCCATAACTACGCGATTATACTCATTTACTCGATTATACTCATGAAACATCTCTCCGAAACGAAAAAAGGTGATTCCAACCGCTCCGAAAAGTCTCCGAATTTCATGAGCAAATGAGTAAATAACCATCAAATTTCTCCGAAGTTAACATACACTCCTGCAAAACATGGACGCCGGGCCTCCTCTCAAAGCCAACAAATGCTCCCACGCTGGCAGCACGGACCTGAAATTTCCCAGCAATTCACTTCTAGATGAGCCAGATGAGCCAGTTTCCTGGATGGTGACAGCCTCACACACACACACACACACACACACACACACACACACACACACACACACACACGTTGCTTCCTCTTTTAGTAATGTGGGTGTGGTATCCTTTAGTAATGTGGGTGTGGAGAAGGCTCTGGCTTGCGTGTCATTTGACACTTTCTGCTTCGCTGGCAGGTCTAATTTACTCTAATTTACTCTGTGTGTGTGTGTGTGTGTGTGTGTGTGTGTGTGTGTGTGTGTGTGTGTGTGTGTAAGTGTGGTGTGTGTGTGTGTGTGTGTGTGTGTGTGTGTGTGTGTGTGTGTGTGTGTGTGTGTGTGTGTGTGCGTGTGTGAGTGAGTGTGAGTGTGTTAGTCAGTAATTGCGGGCAATGTGGCGCGCTACAGGAATAAAAATCACTTAACAGTGATCCATTATTTCTCCGGTAACATAATGGAACCGACACATACTTCGGAGAGGAGATATACACACGTTGCAACCGTTCCTATCCCATGAGTTAGGTAAAACAAAAGTTATGAGTTAAAACAAAAGTAACTCATCAAAAATAAATTGCGCAAAACAAGTAAATACAAGTGTGATGGCAGACACCCCAGAAGTCCGGGGATATCTCGTGCTGCGCATCGAGGAGGCCAGTGGGCGCACGAAAAAGGATGAGTTTGTGTGGGACACCAATGTGGAGAGCGAATTTCAGGCCTTCGTGAAAGGCGAGTCGTAGATTGAGGGGTTGATTGAGGAGTCAGCCCCAGCTTCCCTCCCTGCTGCATTGTTCAGGGGAAGCAGCTGCGTAATTTTACCGCAAGCTGATTTAGAAATGGCAGTAGGTACTGAGGCTTGACGGTAACTCTCCTCGCGGGAAAGTGACGCACCTCCCTTTTTTCCCTCTGTGTGCACAGTTGACTTGAGAGGAGCTGTGGACAAGAAAGGAGTTCCCCGCAACATCAAGGTTGGTGAGGAGCTAACTCGTCAACATGCAGGCAATTTTGGGGCACTGCTCACCCTTCTTGACCCTCCTCACTGCTGAGAGTGTTTAAGCCCAGGCTGCAAATCCCAAACATGCAGGCTCAGACAGAGAGGGCACCCCTCATCGGAGAGACAGTGACCTGGAGAGAGGATTTGGTGCTGTGAGTGATTGGGGGGCAGCTCCCACATAAGTTTCACACACACAGACACACACACGCACAGAGACACACACATACGTACGCACGCACACACACACACACACACACACACACACACACACACACACACACACACACACACACACACACACACACACACACACACACAAGCAAACGCATGCACGCACACACACACACAAGCACACACACACACACACACACACACACACGCACACACACACAAACAAACGCACACATGCGCACACACGCGCAAGCGCGCACACACACACTCACACGCGCACACACATACACACACGTACATAAAAACACACAGACACAGACACACAGACACACAAACACGCGTGTGTGCAACCATGCAGAATGCTCGCTTGAATGCACATGCTCACAAACATACATGTACTCACACATGCACGCAATCACACAGCAGGTTTATAGGAAGTAACACTCACCGCTGCTTGATACTCAATCCCGGCGCATATGAAACATGCACCATGACTTGGCATGACGTTTCGATACATCATGCTGAGACAACACGCACACACATACACACACACGCACACACACATACACGCACGCACACACATACATACATGCACGCACGCGCGCACACGCATACATACGCTAACCGTACACATACACGTACACACGCACGCACACACATGTACACACATGCGCATATGCACACACACGCATACACACACACGCACACACACATACACACGCACATGTACAAAAGCAGTGCACAGGTTTCTGACAGTGTTTGCTCCTCCTGGAAACGAAACAATCTCTGCTTGCAGGGAGGTGTTTGAGGGCTCAAATGAATTACGCTTTTTATTCTGCCGGGATCGATACCATGGAGGCAAAAGAGGGACGTCCGTAATTGCTGCATGTGGTGAGCCAAATTGCTGGGTTGTGTGCAGATTTGTGCAAGTTGTTAGTTTTATGGTGGAAATTTCAACAGCGGCTCTGTCATAAATGGCTTGACTTGTGTCATTTTAGCAGAGGTGGGACGGTGAGGCCCGAAATGGATGTGAATTGTATATATTCCTTGGGCGCATGCACCGTGACTGGCTTGTCAAACCCAGCACTGACAACCATGGCGGCAGGGTACACGTGTCTAACTACCCCAGCGTGAAATCCACTTTTTGCTGCCGAAATCTAACAAATCACCTGCACCAGTTCCAGTGAATTTAGTTCCTGGAATGAACAAAAGAACTGGTTTGAAGTGTAAGTGGTTGGTGAGATGTGCATATTAAAAATTCCCACGGAAAGCACCAAACTGGGGTGCAGGTGTCGTATGTGTATGTTGAGTCAAGTCAATTTGTACGCAGGGCGACTTATCTTTGGTCTAAGCAAATGCTCTGGTAGCTTACACTGTCTGCTGCATTGAAGCTAGATTGGCTACAATTTCAAGGAGTTGAGAGTGGTTGCCCCTTGAAAGCCAAACAACAACTTTGCCCAGCGCGCCCCCCCCCTGGACAGTTGTGCACGTGTGCATGCGCTCTCTCTCTCTCGCTCTCTCTCTCTCTCTCTCTCTCTTTCTCCCTTGCAAACACACACACATACACACACACACTCACATACACACATACACACACAAACACACATGCACAGGAATATTTGTGAAAGACATTATTGAAGCCGTGCCCATCGATAAATACTTTGAGCTGTTCAAGCCAAACTTGCTGGGCGGCGGTGGCTTCATCAGGATAGTCATGAATTTTTGCAAGGACTTGTCAGAGCTCCAGCAACCGCCTGGTAATGAGTGTGTTTGTCTGCATGGCTGTGCGTGGAGTGTTATGCGAGTATGCCTGTGCGTAAAGTGGCGAGCACGTTTGCCTGCATGCCTGTGCGTGGAGTGTTGTGTGTGTGTTTGTTTGCCTGCGTGTGGAATGGCGAGTGAGTGCCCCCACACTCTTGCCTGGTAAGCGCAGCTATAGGCTCAATAAGAATGAGAGGATTCTAGTGGATGTGTGTCAGTCTGTCTGTGTGTTGATGAGGGTATGTGAAAGGCTGAGAGAATCCTAGCAAGGAGCCAAGGAGGGTGTGTCTGGGGGGGGAATTTAAGTCTGCAGGGGGCTGCACAGGAGGATCTTGAGGGGATAAGTAGTTGGTGCCCTTGCTCGCGTTGTATGCGTGGGATTAAACGCATTTTCTAAGGCATCCGTGCTGTACAAATGTTCACGTGCGTCGAGTGATTAGGACTGGTGGAGATCATGGGAGAGAGCGCACTTGAGGCGTTGTGATTGTAGGGGCAAAATATGCATGCCTTTTTTCACACACAAATAAAACCACCCCTAGAATGTACTGAGCTCAGTTTAAGTGCATGCTTGCCTGCATTGCAGAAACACTCCCTCCTGGACAAGCCTCGAAGACAATTGAGCCATCTGCCACACATACCACTGCAAAGGGCAACAAGAAGGGACTGAGGTGTGTGTATGTATGGTGTGCGTGTGTGCGCATTTGTATGTAGGTATGTTTGTGCGCATGTGTGTGTGTGCGTGCGTGCTTGCGTGCAAGTATGTTTCTGTGTCTTTTGAGGATCTCTCCACTGTGGGTACGAAGGCTCTGCTTTTAGCAAGACAGGGTGAGAGGGCACTTCTTAGGCAGGAACTTGTCGCCGTCAGCTGTGTTTGTGTCAGTTTCTTTCCCTATGAGCTTGAATTTCAGACTCAGCTCCCTCTTGTATCGTTTCTGAAAAGAAATGCTGTTCAGGAGCCTGTAAGTATCATAACTTTTTGGCGTCACGTGTCAAATGAAATAAAATTACATATTCGAATCCTGACGTCGAAAGCTATCAATTGTTATTAAATGAGTCGTTTCTGAGGGGTTGGTGGG
>Ga0307960_1002504_pt1 | contig 11005 bp, 9 predicted proteins | sample OrgLakmetagen542_FD_201832 | JGI IMG/M metagenome (GOLD analysis project Ga0307960, IMG submission 201832) | Saline water microbial communities from Organic Lake, Antarctica - #542 | ecosystem: Environmental > Aquatic > Non-marine Saline and Alkaline > Saline | place: Antarctica: Organic Lake... | reverse complement strand
GTGTATGTTTGTGTTTTGTGTGTGTATGTGTGTGTGTGTACGCTTGTGCACATGTACATGTGTGCGTCTGCGCGTGTGTGCATGCATACGTATGCGTCAGAGTGTGTTTCCACGCGTGTGTGTTTGTGCATGCACGTGTCTGTATGCCTGTGTGTACATGCGTGTGCGTGTCTGCGCATGAGTGCATGTATGTGTGCATGCATGTGTGTGCCTGTGTTCACCCAAGTGCGTGCCTGCATTGCTTGTGCCAGCGTGTGCATGTATGTGTGTGTGTGCGTGCATGCGTGCATCGCACGTGCGTGAATGCATGTGTGTGTATGAGTGTATATGTGCACGCGTGTGTGTAAGTGCATGTGTGTGCTGCATTGTGCCAATGCGTGCTTACTTGCCAGTACGTGCATGTGTGTGTATGTGTGAGTGCATGCGTACGTCTGGCCCTGATTGAAGGTCAACTTTGCTTGCATTCACGCCAGAGCAGCTCTTCCAACTGCAATTGAGCCTCTCATTCATCTTTGTATATATAGTAGTTTTTTATGTTTGACTGGTTGAGACAGCGGCGGTTACAACTTTCCGACACTTGTTGCAAATCTCTGGGCGCATCGCGCCCCCTTCCGACCTTACAGACACATTTATTTGATGGTGTAATATAACATATTTCTTTGACGCATCATTTGGAGATGTTGGGAACGGGAACCCATTCTCCGACATCAAATTGTAAATCACACAGTGCACCAATAGTGGAGGTGAGGGCACCAATAAAATCAGGAGGAAATTAGCTTTCTGACAGTGCTTTCGGTGTGTGCTGGGAGGGCCTGGAGGGCTCAAAGCTTTATTCTTTCAGCGTGGTGACTCAGCAACCTGTATCAAACTAAGGGGGACTACGCCCTGGGGGGCTCCGCCCCAAAAACATTCACACATAAGGACACCACGCTGGGTCCATATGAGTGACTTACAATGCTTGCCGGCATTCGAAATAATACGAAAGCAGCTTGCGAGCACGTCCACACAAAATGACACCACGCTGGATCCATGCAAGAGATAATACGCTCGCTGTCATATGATTTACCACCCCTCACTATTTACCTGTGCCAGCTGAATGGGTAGGTGGACTGACTGCAGGAATTCGGCGTACGAAAGACCTCCCACTCCGAGCTTCAGTTCCATCATCGGTGCGACCACTCCTCCGAAAACGATGACCATGCCCACAAACACAGCATACGCACTGCAAGTGCAGTTTCGACGTCATAGCAGTAAGAGTACGAAAGGGATGAAACACACGCACTGCAGGTGCAGTTTTGTCGTCATTGCGATAAGTATTAAAAAGGGATGAAAAACATGCACTGCAAGCGCAGTTTCTACGTTATAGCGGTAAGTATTGAAAAGGGATCAACACACGCACTGCAAGTGCAGTTTTGAAGTTATAGCAGTAAAAATAAAAAAGGGATGAAACACAGCATACGCACTGCAAGCGCAGTTTCGACGTTGTCGCAGTAAGAATACAAAAGGGATGAAACACACGCACTGCATGTGCAGTTTCGACGTTGTAGCAGTTAGAGTCTGAAAACGATGACCATGCCCACAAACACAGCATACGCACTGCAAGCGCAGTTTTGACGTCATAGCAGTAAGAGTACAAAAAGGATGACCATGCCCACAAACACAGCATACGCACTGCAAGTGCAGTTTCAACGTTGTAGCAGTAAGAATACAAAAGGGATGACCATGCCCACAAACACAGCATACGCACTGCAAGCGCAGTTTCGACGTTGTAGCAGTAAGAGTACAAAAACGATGACCATACCCACAAACACAGCATACGCACTGCAAGTGCAGTTTTGACGTCATAGCAGTAAAAATACAAAAAGGATGAAACACACGCACTGCAAGCGCAGTTTCGATTCGAATTGCAGACTCACCTGTAGTACTGGTTGAGGGTCTGCTCTGTGAGAGGCGGGAGGAAGGGCAGGGCGCTCACGTACTCCTCCACCTGCGCATTAACAAAGGAAGGAAGGAGCGCACATTCAAACACCACCAAGACACGATGATGTGCTCAGTGCGGGGCGGGAGGAGGGGCAAGGCAACCACGTGCTCCTCCAACCATATGCTAGCAATAAATACTATGTAATGCACCACACAACATGACGATGTGCTCAGTGCAGGGCAGGAGGAGGGGCAAGGCACTCACGTGCTCCTCCAACCATATGCTAGCAATGATTTTTTACATGTAATGCACCACCATGATGACGTCTACCAGACGCGATGATTTGCTGCCTCGCTTGCAGTCTCTCTATCCTGTAACCTTGTGCTCACTAATCATCATGCCAGGCTGGAGGCCTTTGTAATCCAAACTAAACTAATCATCATGCCACCTAGCCTGTGCGGCTTTTCATACTACCCCATGCTTGTAGGCCGCACCATTTTTAGGGTTGGCCACCACCGTATGTATACACCGTATATGACCGTAGACTTAGTGATTTCTCTGCCAGAATTACCGTATATACACCGAATGTACATGGTTATGGTCAACCCTAACTATCTTCCCAAAAGGTGGCACTGAGGCCCAAAGGGGGTTTGGCTTTCAAACGCGTCTTTCATATACATGCGGGGTGACAGGCAGTCTTCAAGCTCAGCACCGATACCCAGTTCTATGCAATGCAATCCACAGCAGCTGAGCTTGGAAAGAGCCAGTCACGGTGCTGGTGTTAATTTGCTGCGACGTGAACCCTACATTTTGCCAGATCTTCGTAGCTCATCTACTGCACCAAAGGGAGAAGTAGATCAAAGCGTATGTTCTGATAGCTTAATGTTTTGGCTTCAGCTTGAGGTTGAATTGGCTTCAATTTGATGAAGTAACATTTAAATAGTTCTCCTATATGCCAAAAAACATCACCTTCGGAACCTTTATCCAGTGTCCTCCTTTTCCGCCAACTTTTGCTTGCAAGAAGCGATCAAAATAATAAGGGTAGAGATGCAACAATGTTTATGCTTTTCAGTCAAAGGTGACATAATTTGTGGCAACGATTTAACCTAAAATATGTTTCCAAGCATGCACACACACACACACAAACGTACACACACACACACACACCTGGCCTTCGGCATCAGCTTCTGCGTTAGCACTTGGACCTCCTTTTAAGCGGCGCTGAATGCGCAAGCGCCGCACTTCTTCCATCCTGTACGTGTGCGCATATGCATCGTGTGTGCGTGCGTGTGCTGAGTACATGCGTGTTTGCGTATGTATTTGTGTGTGTGTGTGTGTGTGTATGCGTGTGGCGTGTGCTGTATCATGTATTTTTGCATGCATTGGTTCCCATCCCGGTCTTACATTAAAAAGATTTTGTTGCGCCGTACACTGATGTTGTCCGTGATTTCGTTGAGCTCCATGCCTGAAAAGTCGTCCACCGTGTCCATGCTGCCAATGATGCAGAAACTGGAGTCCTGCTCCTGCACGCGGGCATGCATGCAAAGGCATGGCATGGCAAAATGCAAAAATTGGGAAGGCGCAACGCCTTTGTCAAGGACCTTGATAGCATGTGTGCTTGTGGCCCACACGAATTGTGGGCTGTGTAATTGCAAGTGATAAGCAAATACAGCATGCTCCCATCAAACAAACGTATAACATACACAAGCGCGCACTGGCTTGCCTGCTCAGGGCTCGTGCCTCTGACAAAGGAGCTACCGTCATTGTCATTGGCTCCTCCCGCATCGCTGCTACTGGCTTGCATGGCCATTGCTTTCTTCTTTCTTTGGGCGGGTAATGAGAGTTGGTAGGGTTTTGGTGGCAAGTCTGGCATGCTAATTAGGTGTGTCCCCCTTGTGACATTTGCAGGTGCGCGAGATGGGCCTTGCAGGCAAGGGGGCCGCAGTTCGATCATTTTAGAAATATTATTTAAAATAAAACAGCGGTGACCAGTTGAAAAATCCTCCACCAACCAAGAATCTTAAAATTGTATTATATCCGGGTATTGCAACTGTAGTGTCACACCCCGAAATATCATGGAGCTTAGAGCGAGGAAAGTCAACTAGACTTGAGAGCACAATACATGCTTGCTTGGAGCCTTTGATGAGCACCACAGTTCTGGAAAAGGGGCTTAATTCAGTTTGGCTAGCACAGTCCCGCTTTCGGAGGAGGCGCTTTGATGACTGTATTGAAATATGCACCCAAATCTTGGAGAGGAACCCCTTTGACCAGGCGGTGTGGTACTTGAAGTGCCGCGCGCTGACGCTCAAAAACTGGATTGATGACACCGAAATAGAGGAGCAAGTGAGTAAAGGTTCTCCTCTATAGACAAAGGCAATCACATACTTGCACATAGACGCAACGCAGCTTCCTCCATCAAAGCTGCCCCTCTAAAGAACATTCTGCTTATGATTGGAAGTCCAGCAGAGACGCAACGACCACACCTGTCGTCAACCAAATGCCTTTAAGTCATTGACCTCTCTCGCTTTTGCAGGGGCTGGGTGATGTGCTGCTAGACGAGCACCAGACCGCGCAGGTTGCTCGCCCTGGCACGTCAATGGCACGGCCAGGCACCAGCTCCCAGGTATGCCGTCATGTGACACTTATATAGAGACGATAAGTTGAATTAATGGAGCTTTGCTCAATGATTTTTAAACTTAGGTTTGACCCCGAGCTTGTCCCTGTGGAATTGAGCTCCTTAACATAGCAGCGATCCCAGTTAGGAACTATAACAAGCGCTACAATCTTTGCTTTTGCTTATTTTGCGGATTAGGGGATTGGGTTGGGATGGATTCCGTTTGCACTATACATTTTCTGCATCCAAAGCGCTTGAATATGGACAGGGGTCACTCACTGGTTGCCAGAACCTATGCAAGAAACGGAGGAACAACTGCTGTTCTGAATTAAGATATTTTAGGGGGGAGGAAAAATTTGGAAAAGACAAACGTCTATGTGACCTCTTTAAATATAATATTCCCTGGACGTGGGAGACGACACACAGGCAAGTAACAGAAGCCCCGGAAACTCTAAGCACAATATTTGTACAGATTGAAAAGCGGGTTGCGCCAATCAACAAAAGGGAAGGTGAGTCTGAATTCGGGAATTGGCTCTAGCTTTGTTCACACATGTTTTACTTTTGCACGTACTGCACGGTTGTTATTTGTTTTTGTATTTTGAGCCACACACACTTGTAGTTCAAGACAGCTTTTACCATAATGTAATCACTCCTTACTGCACTAACCTTGCCGTCATCCTCTGCTAAATTTATGGTTCAACACAGCTTTTACCATAATGTAACCCCTCCTTACTGCACTAACCTTGCCGTCATCCTCTGCCTTTATTCATGGTTCAACACAGCTTTTGCCATCATGTAACCACTCCTTACTGCAATAACCTTGCCGTCATCCTCTTTGAGCTTACCCTTGCCTTGCATAAAACGACCACCGTGTCAAAAGACTCCATCCCAAAGGGTGGGACGTCTTTCAAATGAACACATTCCACTTCTTCGCCATGCAGTGCGTCCCATGACAAGCGCATGCCGTTTTTCTCGACTTTAACACCCGCGGTGCTCTCATTGAAACACACACACATACCTGCACCCTGCAGGGTGGGATGTCACCTGCAGTGCGTCCCATGACAAACTCAGGCCGTTTTTCTCAGCTTTAACACCCGCGGTGCTCTCATTGAATCACACACACGTACCTGCACCCTGCAGGGTGGGATGTCACCTGCAGTGCGTCCCATGACAAACTCAGGCCGGCCGGTCACTGGTTTTGCGAGACCTGGCACCAGCAGCAGAACAGGTGTGTGTGTGTGTCTGGCCGGCGGGCCGGTTGCCGGATTTGCGAGACCTGGCACCAGCAGCAGAATAGGTGTGTGTGTATATGTGTGTGTGCTTGTCTGGTACTTTCATTGCCAGACTGCGAGCACGTACGTGTCACAAAGCCTTTAAGTCTGGTGTTGGTTGCTGATGTCCCAGATATATTGATAATAGGGCAGAGAAATCTTCTGATACACGGTCACTTGCATTTATGGTAAATAGGGCAGAGAAATCTTTTGATACACGATCACATGTACCTATGGTAAATAGGGCAGAGAAATCTCTTGGTACACGGTCACATGTATTTATGGTAAACAGTAAATAGGGTAATATAAATCTTCTGCTTCTCGTTTTTTGGTCATATCCAGTGCGTACCGTCGATTTAAACCAAACCTCTAAACACACGCCCGTGCATTAGTTGTGCATTAAATGTGCATTGATCGTGCAATAATTGTGCACAATGTGCATTCTTGCTTGCATGCACACAATACTATGTGGAAGCGTGCATCTAGTGTGCGTTATGGTGTACCTGCGCATTTCTGTTTCAAGGCGTGTGTACACTAGGCTTTGAAGGTCATCAACCTATGCTCAGCTATTATAAAATTTAAGGTCAACTGTTACAAAAGGGGGCCATAGTCAGGATGCCATAGTACATATAATATGGCAACATACGAGTCTAAATGTAATCAAAGAGTAGAGTTTCAATTTTAAAAGAGTTGGCTCAAGCCCTGCATATTTTTTAAATGCTTTCCGTTTGCTCCAAGCATGCTGTACACTCGCACCACTCGCACGTTTACACTCATGCTCGCACGTTTACACTCATGCTTGCACGTGTACACTCTATAGAGTGCTCATTGGTAGGATTGGTCAGAACCATATATGTACGGTGTGCATACGGTATTTTTGGCTGGGGAATTGTCAAATATACGTTCATTTACGGTGCATTTAGGTATACAGTTCTGGCCAAGCCTACTCATGCTCGTTGGTGACTTGGTTCCGTAGCACTTCACCATTTTCTAAGAGTTACTTCATCCAACTTGCAATCTCATTTTGCGACTGGTTCTATGGCTCCCAGTCCAAACCATACGATACATTTACATTGATTTTATGTTAGCATGCTTGGTTCTATGGCTCCCGGTCCAAACCATATGATGCACTTACATTGATTTTGCGTCAGCATAATTGGTTCTATGGCTCCCAGTCTGAACCATAATTGGTTCTATGGCTCCCAGTCCAAACCATATGATGCACTTACATTGAGTGTGTGCAGCATTGAGAGACCTGAGAGCACCCTTGAGTGTGTGCAGCGTTGAGAGACTTGAGAGCGCCATTGAGTGTGTGACCTGAGAGCGCCATTGAGCGCCATTGAGTGTGTGCAGGGTTGAGAAACCTGAGAGCGCCATTGAGTGTGTGACCTGAGAGCGCCATTGAGCGCCATTGAGTGTGTGCAGGGTTGAGAGACCTGAGAGCGCCATTGAGTGTGTGACCTGAGAGCGCCATTGAGCGCCATTGAGTGTGTGCAGGGTTGAGAAACCTGAGAGCGCCATTGAGTGTGTGACCTGAGAGCGCCATTGAGCGCCATTGAGTATGTGCAGCGTTGAGAAACCTGAGAGGGCCATTGAGAGCGCATGGCATACATCTGCACTTGGGTACAGGGGTATCAGGCGTGTCTCAAAAAATATGTTTAGCCAAAGCCATTTGTAATCACAGGGTAAATGCACATGGATTCAAAGGCAGGGGAAACTCTGCAGACGCTGTAAGACACGGTTGGATTGTCCTGACGTCTGTAAGTTGTGTGTTATGTGATGCACGTTGCCAGGATCGTCCAGTGGACGGTTGGGAACGGCGAGCTTAGAGGCCTCTTTGAGAGCAGGGTCTGCTGGGCGGCCTGGCACCTCCTTAGCACGACCTGTGACCTCCTCAGGAAGGTGTGTTTGTGTGCGTGCGTGTGTCTTCGTTGGAAGGGGCAGATTTTCTGGGTGTGGGTGTGGGTGAAAGTGCGAGTGTAATCGAGTGTGAGTGCTTGTGTGGGGAAGGAGGGAGAGGAGCTCAGCTGTCCCTTGCGTGCCTGTTTTTTGCAAGCATAAGGCCTGCTGTGCATTGCTGAGTGTGATCGTTTATGGAGTAGCGTATGCAAAGGTACAGTGACAGTGACAGTGACAGTGACTGTGCATGTATCAATATCTGTTATTCCAGACTAAGGATGTGTGATCGTTTATGGAGTAGCGTATGCAAAGGTAAGTGACAGTGACAGTAACAGTGCATGTATCATTATCTGCTATTCCAGACTAGGATGTGTGATTGTTTATGGAGTAGCGTATGCAAAGGTAAGTGACAGACTGTGCATGTATTAATATCTGTTATTCCAAACCTAAATATGTGATCTTTTATGGAGTAGCGTATGCAAAGGGACAGTGACAGTGGCTGTGCATGTATCAATATCTGTTATTCCAAACCTAAATATGTGTGATCTTTTATGGAGTAGCGTGTGCAAAGGGACAGTGACAGATTGTGCATGTATCAATATCTGTTATTCCAAACCTAAATATGTGTGATCTTTTATGGAGTAGCGTATGCAAAGGGACAGTGACAGTGGCTGTGCATGTATGCAAAGGGACAGTGACAGTGACTGTGCATGTATCAATGTCTGTTATTCCAAACTAAGGATGTGTGATCGTTTGTAGAGTAGCGTAAGCAAAGGTTCAGTGACAGACTGTGCATGTATCAATATCTGTTATTCCAAACCTAAAGATGTGTGATTTTTTATGAAGTAGCGTATGCAAAGGGACAGTGACAGACTGTGCATGCATTAATATCTGTTATTCCAAACCTAAAGATGTGTGGTTGTTTGTAGAGTAGCGTAAGCAGAAGGTTCAGTGACAGACTGTGCATTGTATCAATATCTGTTGGCCAGAACCATACATATATGGTGTATGTACGGTACTTTTGGCAGGGAAATCACCGAAGATACGGTCATATATGGTGCATATATATGGTTCTGGCCAACACTAAATATATGTTATGCCAAACTAAGGATGTGTGAGCTTGCAGCCTTTGCAGCTGGCAGTGGAGGCACGCAAACCTGAGGCGTGCATGTACACACACACACACACACGCACACACAAGTGTGCGCCAATGTTTGAGGTTGGTCAGGACTGTATAGACATACACTGTATATGACCGTATATTTGGTGATTACCCTGCTAAAAATACCATGTATACGCCGTATATATATGGTTCTGGCCAACCCTACCACTGTTGCATTGTTGATAGAGAAGAGGAAAAGGAAGACGGATAATTGTTAAAATTACCAGGATTGAGATATTCTCAGACAGCATTCTAACAACACTCACTGGTTTGGAAAAGGAGGCTTGTGCCTAATGCATACAGTAGAAAATATACACAGGGTTGGCCAGGACCGTATATATACACCGTATAATGGTATAAATGTATGGTCATAGACGCCTTAAAATCGTAAAAATGTATGGTTTTAGACAGCCGTATATGGATACGCAGTCCAAATCTTAGGGCAACAGAGGTGGCCACTCATATAAAAAAGTGATGCACGTTTTTGAGCTAGAGCATGGATTTAATGTAGGGTTGGCCGGGACCATATACACAGTGAATATACACGGCCGGGCATATACGGTGCATTTATACGGTTCTGGCCAACCCTAATTTTATGTCATAAGACACAGATGGCGTGCAGTTCACACATTTTAACAACATTTTGTGTTCAATGTGTATAAGCCAACTGCAGGTTTGTGTGATTAGGCTTGGCTTCATTAGTGAGGAAAACAGATTGCACGCAGCTGGCGCACAGATTGCACAGATTGCAAAGATTGCAAAGATTGCACGGATTGCAAAGATTGCACGGATTGCAAAGATTGCACAAATTGCAAAGATTGCACAGATTGCACGCAGCTGGCGCACAGATTGCACAGGTTGCACAGAATGCAAGATTGCACAGATTGCACAGATTGCACGGATTGCACAGATTGCACAGATTGCAAAGATTGCACAAATTGCAAAGATTGCACGGATTGCACAGATTGCAAAGATTGCACGGATTGCACAGATTGCACAGATTGCAAAGATTGCAAAGATTGCACAGATTGCACGCAGCTGACGAATGTTATTTGGACAGCGCCCATAACTAGGGTTGGCCAGAACCGTATATACACACCGTATATTACCGTATATGCGGTGATTTCCCTGCCAGCTTTACCGTATATCGTACACCGTATATCGCATATATATAGCTCTGGCCAACCCTACCTATCACCCAACCTTGCGTGCTGCGTTTCCTGCTGTAACATGCATAAGTAAAGTATAATTCATTTATCGCTAATTCATCCGCTTAACCATTTTGGGCGCTACGCTACATTTGGTATCGATGCTTGACCATGGCCACCCAAACATTCACACCCGTGACTATGTAACATGCATAAGTAAAGCATGATTCATTTATCGCTAATTCATCCGGTTAACCATTTTGGGCGCTACGCTACATTTGGTGCCGAAGCTTGACCATGGCCACTCAAACATTCACACCCGTGACTATGTAACATGCATAAGTAAAGTATGATTCATTTATCGCTAAGTAACGTATGATTCATTTATCGCTAATTCATCTTTTTAACCATTTTGGCCGCTACGCTACACCTGCAGGTTTGTGCGCTTGGGCACGGCTTCACTGTTATCTGAGCCGGGAGGGCCCTTTATTAACTCTGACAAGGTGGACCTCAGGTGGGTGTCAAGCACCATGGACTTTAGCTGTCTAGCGTGGTATGCGGCTCCAGGGCTGGCCAGAATTGTACTGTAATCGTGCATGGTGTGTGGCCAGCATCGGCCAGAAGTAAACTGAGGATGTGCGTGGTTTGTAACTTGAAGGGGACAGAGTTTTATTAAGCTGGCCATGTGTGTGGCTAGGTCAACCAAAACTATGCTGCAATTGTGCGTGGTGCGTGGCTGGGTTGGCTAATACCTTATACTGTACTAAGGCTTGCGTGGCCATTATTTAGGGTCGGCCCAGGGGGGTGTAGGAGGCATAAATTTTGGAGGGCACGTGTCAAATGATTAAAAACTATATACCGTACAGACTTTATATCACCGCGCAAAAATATCATTTTTTGCCCTGCGGGGTGACTGCGCGCACGAAAAAATATCTATTTATTTTGGGGGTGCGGGATTGAAAAACGGGGATTTTTGGCGTATTTTGGAGC
>Ga0307960_1002501_pt1 | contig 11016 bp, 12 predicted proteins | sample OrgLakmetagen542_FD_201832 | JGI IMG/M metagenome (GOLD analysis project Ga0307960, IMG submission 201832) | Saline water microbial communities from Organic Lake, Antarctica - #542 | ecosystem: Environmental > Aquatic > Non-marine Saline and Alkaline > Saline | place: Antarctica: Organic Lake... | reverse complement strand
ATACATGTGCAAAATATAAAATAACCATGCACGCATGCACACACGCAAATAAGTGCAAGCTCACATGCAGTGTAGGTTAAACAGGCTACAGAGGGATGTTACCTGTGCCAGCAGGACCCTCTGGAGCACCACCCAAAGTGAGGTGGATGGCACCCATCAGTGTACGGTAGCATCTGAGAAGTAGTGTGTGTGTTTGTGTGCACGTTTTTTAAGTGTGTGTGCATGTCTGTGAACAGGTGAAGCCTGTATACGTGTGTGTGCATGTTTGTGAGGTGGTTGGTACCTGTTTGTGTACAGTAGGTAGCACCTGAGAAGCGTGTGCGTGTGAGTGTACATACTTCACGCCTGGGCTTGCACGTGAGTTATTTGTGTCTGTACATGTGTGTACATAATTGTGAGGTGGTCTTGCATGTGCTCTCATGTAAATACACTGTGTACATATTTGTGAGGGGTCATGCATGTGCTCATGCAAATACACTGTGTACATATTTGTGAGGTGGTCGTGCATGTGCTTATGCAAATACACTGTGTACATATTTGTGAGGGGTCATGCATGTGCTCATGCAAATACACTGTGTACATATTTGTGAGAGGTCATGCATGTGCTCATGCAAATACACTGTGTACATATTTGTGAGGGGTCATGCATGTGCTCATGCAAATACACTTGGTTGCTAGGCAGCCTCCTCGTCGAGGCAAAGAGGGGGCACTTGCTGGTGCTTACAACGCAGCAAAGGGGACACGCAGCAACCAGGAGAGAAATCCAGGCTGAATTTAACAATGCTTATCATCTGCTATAATATCTATGCAGCCGCAATGTCAGTTGCGGAGCCTGTAAAATAGGGATGGTTTTGATGATGCGGCAATGTTCCAGCAAACAGGAATTTAGGCAGAAGTGTAAAGATTGATGAAGAAATTAAGTGCAAGTGTAAGTGTAGGTGAACGTGTGAGTGCAAGTGTAAGTGTAAGAGCGTGTAAGCGTAAATGTAGGAAATTGCAGTGATGATACAGCAAACAGGAACTGAAAATTATAGGTGCTCCTGTCTGTGCAGGGAACAGCACTGGGCTAGTGTGCGGGTGGTTCTCCAATAGCCAAATGGTGCCATGAACGATCTTAGAGCACCCTTGTAAGTGACAGCATGTTGGAAAGCACACCTGCCTAAGATAATGAGCACGACCAGGCAGGCAGAGAGTCGCACGAAGCCAGAAAGCCAAAATACTGCATATTGCAACTCTCAGGCATTCAGCATCATGTGACAAGCACACCTGTCTGTGAGGGGGGTTATGACCAAGCAGGCAGAGTTGCCTAGGTATTCGTAGCCGTATTGGATGGTGGCGCTCATCATACGCATGTTGATAGTTGAGCCACGGCTGCCCTCAATGTCATCTTCCCAATAGCTGCAAGTGTGAGGACAACATCAAAAGGCAACCTTTTACACTTTGTTCCAACGAGTAATTGGAGGTGGAATTGTAAGGCAAATCAAGACTGCAGGGCGCGCTTAAACAACTAGGCATTTTGTTGTTGACATGTTGAAACGGTGGCATTGGCATTGACTGATTGCCTACTCAGACTCCCTTATCTCCTCATCTACTACTATGATTGAGATAGCACGAAATGCCTCTTGTGCAGCTCTGGAGAAACAGTGCAGAGCAATACCTAATACAGTCACGCAGCTAGAGCTAAATTACTGTCTAATAAAACTTGATCATAAGAAATTCACCTGCGGAGCTGGGCCTGCCATTCGAAATCGAACTCAGACTCCACTTTCTTCTCCACAAGACGTGTGACGACATCACGGGCGTGGACGTCCATTACCACAAGCGCCCCTACAGATATATGCACATGAAGGAGATGCATGAAAGCAGATGCATGCACCTCTTATTGGACGAGCTATCCAGCAAAAGGGGGTCACCTTGCCGCATACTATAAATAAGGGGTGGCGAGGTTTACCCAGAGGGTCGGCCAGTGACAGGACTTGAGCTGAGCAAGATGCATTTCAGCTCAATGAGATGTACTCGAGCTCATTGGGATATATTTGAGCTCAATGGAATGAATGTGAGCTCAGTGAGATGTGAGTTTTACGTGATAAATTGGGAACTCGACGTGACGTGTTAAGCTAAGCGTTGTCAAAAGTTCATAAACTAGTCTTGCAATAAAAAACATACACGAGAATCCGGTATTTCAAACCGGTATTTATTTCAAACCGTTTTATTTCAAACCGTTTTATTTCAAACCGGTGTTTATACAGAATGGATGAAGAATGTCCACAAATTATGCAAGTAGTGTTTCATACATTATAGTTAATTTTACAGTACACAGGACCCTGCGGGCTTGCTGTGTGCAGCCACACCTTTTGAATGAAGACTTAAGCGCTATACAGTAGCGATTCAGGTAGTTTCAAGTGCTCTGCACTTCGTCTGAAAGAAAACCAGAGTGAAAGGGATATAAGCTAATAGCTCCTGTACAGGTGACTTGATGCGCACTTGTACTGCTATACGTTTCCGCACCAGACCCCCACCGCAACGAAAAAGATTACAAGCAACCAATTCACTCCCCACACAGACAAGAAGAGGAGCCGAGATAATGTCATGGGTTGATAATAACAACTTCTCATACCTGTAATTGTTTACAGGTGTGGCACACAAATCATGACCTTGTGAGCCTGCCCTGCATACTGAATCTTACCTAAAGTGATGCGCTGCAGGTTTGTAAGGTTGCCACGTACGAGGTCCACAATGTAGGTCAGCTTGTTGGAGCAGTCCTCCTCATAGGTGGCGATGGTGTGGTCAGCCAGCGCCTTTGTGACGCCTGGGTGGGGTTGTGAGGGCGCATGGGCACGCATGAAGGTGTACTATCATGCAAGCTTGCTGGTGCAGTCCTCGTGAAATGGAGAAAAGTACAAACATGCTTACTCCTGAGTACGTGTGCATTCATGTATGTGCCAGCGTACGTGAAATAGTGCACACATGTGTGTGCTGCGTGCCCTGAGGTAGAGAGCGCAGGGGAGAAAGATGAGCAGGTTGGAATTACGATTACAAGGGCTCTAGGCACATTTACTTTAAACGGCCAAGAAACAAGCAATCAAGCATATCAGGACCCAAACTAATTGAGCAAAAAATCACACAAACACACACACCTTGGGTCCAAAAAATGGCACTGACCACCAGTACCGTCATTCCCGGCCATTGCAGCACCCACTCGTGGCGTGGCTTGGTGGGGAAGTCTAGGAGTCCACGCGCTGTCATGTCATGCACAGCCTCAAACATGCGGGCCTCGACCTGCATGGGTGGCGTAGGCAGTTTAGGAATTGCAAGTGGGTGTTTGCATGTACGCGTGTATGTTAGGCACGGCCTCAAACATGCTGGCATGAGTCTGCATAGGTCAGGGAGGGGTAGGATTGGAAATAGTGTGTGTGTGTGTACAAGTCTTTAAGAAAATATGAATACTAATAACTAATAATGTCTGATCTTGCCGATGTATGACTGAAAGGTACGTACACCAAAGCACACCCATACAAGAATGTAGATCACATACACACTTTGCACCAACCTGCAGCTGTCATTACTCCACAGCCCTACACTCTGCGTCCACCATGACTTTTAATACCACGCACACACACTCACGTGCATGCACGACTACACATACACACACACGCACGCACACACACACACATACACACATACACATGCACATGCACAAGCACAAGCACACACACACATACATACAAGTGTGTCATACTGACCTGCACCAGCCACTTCTCCACAGCTCCCCTCGCTTTCACAGTATCCACTGTGACCTTGAATGGCACTTGCTCCCCCTCCACGCTGTTCATGGCTGTGATGACAAGCTCGTCATTGAAGTCCAAGTTATCAATGGCACCAAAACACTTTTTGAGGTGAGGCTGTACGCGAGTGGGATCCTGCGATTGGTTTTGAGCAAGAACACAGATTAAAACTTTGCAGATCTGAAATATTTTATCTTTTACTAGAACGCCAATTTATTTTGAGATGAGGCTGCACGCGAGTGGGATCCTGCGAATGGTTTTGAGCAAGCACACAGATTGAAAGCGATACTGATGAAAGTATGAGTGAGAGTATTTGGGGCAGAGACAGCGTCAAGAGCAAATATAACGCCTTGAGATTTGATCAAAGTTTGCGCAAACCATAAATTTATTTTACTGGTACGCCAAGTGCTAAAAATGAATTCAGTATATATTATATACCCAAGCAGCAATGCAAGTACATACTCCTGCCAAATTTTGCGTAGCAACGTGGGACGAGTTCAGCACATGATATCCCTGCCTTTAGTGTGCGTCGCCCTGAACAACGCTGAAGTTGAAGTCAACAGCTGCGCACCTTGGTTTCTGACAAGATCTCCAGCATTTCATCGTTTGACAAGAAGAAAAAACGAGGAAAAAACAGGCGCTTGCGTTCTAAGTAAGCTGCCAAGCCACGCTGGACCTGCATGATGTAGTTTGTGTGTGCACTTGCATATGTATGTATGATTTTGGCCAACCTAATTATTAAAGTTCTAACAAGATGCAGATCTGCATGTGCTGATCAAGTTTATGGGTCCAGTTCCTGTGCAAGGACAAGCAGAAATGTGCGAAATTATGCATGTTTCAATGTACAATGACACTAACACTCGTGACACACTATTCGTCATGAAGCGTCACTATTAATGCAGACGCATCAATGTAACAGGCACACAACGTCTCACACATTTCAATGCGGGTGCTCCCAATTCACATCTCATTGCAATGCAGCAAACGCACCTCCTCCAGCAGCTTGTTGCACATGACCAGGTGTTCCATACGCTCAGGCTCCCGTGCAATGGGAATGGCGGCTGGGGATTTATACGAAGATTCCATCATGGCCCTCCATAGACAGTTCACTTGCCTGTCGATGCAGAGGAAGCATGTGCACTTTAGGGAAGGCCATCTAGGGTGTTCAAGGGGGATGAGGACTTGCTGCACGTTTGTGGTTCGTGGTTGATACTTTTGCGGATAAAGTGTCCTACCTGTTCCCTACTGCTCCATTGCAACCCTCTACATTATGTCATTTGCTGTATGATCGATAGAGAAGTACAGTCTTGCATCGTGACTCACCAGCTGCCAACGTGTCATGCAAAAAAAATGGCCTTAATTGCATCTGAAAAAGCACATCAAACCATTAACAATAAACTTTACAGCCAATATGCATCTTGAGATTATCGCGCACACACAGCTCAAAATAAATGCTTAGCGCACACACACAGCAAACCCCACCTGAACTTGTCCCCCTCCTCTGGCATCTGCTTCACAATGTCATCTGAGCTGAAGATGGGCTCAAGGTACAGCCACGTGGCCTGGCACTGGAGCCAGTTGTCCAGCATGTCCTGAGAACGTATCAACCACAGACACAAATTTCAACACTGTATGTGTCCAGCACGTCCTGAGCAACAATCACAAACACACAGATTAAATGTACTAATTGTACAGCATGTCCTGAGTAAGGATCACACGCAAAGCAATTAAACATATCATTTTCTTTCTAAGGCCAGTGGCTGCAGCCAGGCAGCCTGTCTCTAGCTCCAGTCGTCCAGCATGTCCTGTGAAAAATTCAGACATTCATCAACTCGACTACCATCACTTCTTTCCAAGTGACTCCATTCCTCGGCTTATGAAGGAAGTGCTTCCACTGCCCATGCAATGTTTTACTGTTGCCCTCTCCCTTTCCTCTTCATGCCTACCAAGCACAGCAAGGTGACTTTCTCTGGAACCAGCTGTAATTTGGGTGTGTTTTGCATGAGACCTCCACGCTTTGTATTTGCCTGGCACTTGCATGGTGCAATAGCAAGCACCCTGTAATACGCCTACTGTAACACGCCTACTGTAACACACCTACTGTAACATGCCTACTGTAATACGCCTACTGTAACACGCCTAAGCGAACGCCTACTGTAACACGCTTACTGTAACACACCTAAGCGAACACCTACTGATACACGCCTACCGTCACACGCCTACTGTAACACGCCGCAGCAAACACCTACTGATACACGCCTACTGTCACACGCCTAAGCGAACGCCTACTGCAACACGCCTACTGTAACACGCCTAAGCGAGCACTCTGTAACACGCCTACTGTAACACACCTACTGTATTGCCAGAGGTGCCTGTGGGCCAACAGCAGGACAGTGCTGACTCACACACATCACAACTTTACGTTGTGCCATAGCATCAGTTTTGGCATGTACAAGTGCTGCAATCGTAGCAAGCACTACCTGAACACACCTCACGCACATGAGCTTTTAACTGTGCGCAAGCAGAGCTCTCACTTCAAGCTTCGATAACAGAAAGAGTGCTGCTGCTACCGAGCAGCGGCATACTCACATGCCCAGGCAATCTAAGATTGACATCCACACAAAGACTAGCCTGGCTACAGACCACGTTCAGGCTAAGGCGAGCCAATCACAGTGTGCGGTGATACCACACATGTGTATGCACTGTCACCTTAGTGCGGTTGCACGCAACGGCATTAGTTTAACAACAGTCATGATAGCATGCATGCTTACCTGCAGCGTCTGCAGAATGGCCTCCCACTCAATGACACGATGTTTGAAGGGCTTCACAAAGGGAGAGGCGTGCATGGACTGGATCTTCACAATTTGGTCGTCCAGAATCATCTGGATCTCGTCAGTGCCTCCAATGACGTAGGTGCCTGCAAGCGGGTGAGATGCAAAGATTAAGAGCAGCATGTAAGGGATCCAGACTTTACCTGACATTTTGATATAGCTGGGTTGGGCTCCTCTTTGGGTGCTAATCTTGTTCATCAAATTGCGTGGCCACACACCACACAGTCATGAAAATAATGTTAGAATGTGTGTAACATTGCTGAAGACCGGAGTACGATTAAAGCTTGGAGGATGAGTCAAGTTTAAACGCGCCCATATTTGTGTTGTGAATAATGCCGAGCAATCTGCATTCATGCTCCTCGAGCATTCCATGCGGCACTCGCACGCAAGTTTCAGCATGCCTACCGGTGTCCTTGTAGGCGGTAACTTTGAATTCCAGGCCTTCCCATTCTTTCTCCATGTTCTCCAAGGCGACCAGCATAGAGCTCTCCTTGGAAGCGGCGGCACTAATGCTTTGGAGCTGCTCCAGCTTCATGACGATGCCGAGACTGCAGGGTTGGGAAGCACACAGAGTTGTGTCTTGGCAGCACATGTACAATGTAAGCTTTGTGGTTGCTATTAATCTTAAGTAACTGCACTTGTTTAGTGCCGTTGCCTTAAATTGACAATGAGACATGAGTGCAAAACCTACAAGTGCTTGAGCGCTTAAGCATATCCACAGGTCCCTACAGGCTTGACGGCCATAACTGGTTCACATGAACAAGCGGTTCCTTCCCAGCTGAGCGCATCAAACGAGCGCTTTAACATTTTGGCATTCATAACAAGGCATGCTGTAGAGGTTTTGATTTTTGAGACACATTTGCCCGCTACAGAGCCTTTGACACTTCGACATAGCTGCACCAATAGTATCCTTAACACAACCATAAGCTACAGTGCCTTGTTCCCTTCCTCACAGCTGCACACTACAGGCCATTCAACAATTCCACACAGATCACGGCAGAGCCCGTGGAACTTGCCTGATCAGATCTGCTGTGTTAGGAGGATGGCCTGGGTCGTACGCCTGACCAGAGTACACAAGGCCGAGGATCTGCTCCCAGTGACGGTCTTGCAGCGCTTTGTTAGAAACCTGCAACAGCATGAACAGAAGTTAAACAGCACAAAGTGGTTGGCAAAGGAAGTTCAACAACGTGACCATCCCCATCCTTCTTTGCTACACAAGTGCTGAGTTTGGTGTGCAACACTTCAACTTGAGATCTTGCAGTGCTGCAAAGTGATACAACTCCATCATTCTTGCGCTCCTCTGTCTTCAATTTTACTGGTCCTGACAGATGCTCTCTCCTAGCTTCAAACCTTTTTCGTTTTCTTCTTTGTGTCTGGGCTATTGATAAAAACCTACCTCCAAAAGCACAGGCAGTGCGGTCTCCTTAAACTCATCAATCTCTGACTTAGTGCGCATGACCACTTTGTCATCCCTCCGGCCCTTCACTAGTTTGGCATTCTTGTTGGCGCTGTCTATGACCTGGAAGTGGCAGAGTCGGGAAATGACGTGTTCCGCATGCTCTCACAGATCAAGAAAAGTCAACACAGATGCCTGATCGGTGAAAACTGTGGAGGCGTCCAAGTATAGGGAGTGGCAGTTTAGCTCTGCATCTGTGATGTATAAGGGTGGGTAAAAAAGGTGTCTTATTTTGCCAGCGAGGCTCAACGAGCCTCAACGAGGCTCGGCACTCGCTGGGGAGGCCCTAGTTGGTGCATTACGGTTAGAAAATCACTTTCTTTGATCTGCACGGATCGAGCCGGAACTTTTTCTGTTGTTCGCTTATATATACTAATGAACTAATGAATATTAATGTTGAGACCGGGTGGAAAATATGGGCATGTGAGCCAGGAAAATTTGGCTTTTTTTTACACCCCCCCCCCCTGTTGCACACCCCTTTTAACTCTTCCTGGTGTTATATAATAATAAATAAATATTATTATTGATGATACTTGGTTTAAAAGATGGGTCTGTCAGCCGAATCAGCCACAAAAAACTCGGATTTGGGAAATTTTGGGGATTTCTGGGGAGATGGGGCTGGTTCCGCCCAAAAAGTAGACACCCTCGCTGGCCGACGAGTGTCTTCCACACCGGGAAAGAGGTCATGACCCACCCTTAGTGATGAACAAACAACTGATCACCATCCAAGCACTGCCTGTACCTGCCCCAGATGCACGCCATATATTGCGTCATGAACAAAAAAAAGTGCTCCAATGAGATGGAGTGAGGCATAGTTTATACTTTTGTCTTTGCGATGCCACCTACAACCTTCCTTCTCTCCTGTACTCCCACATGCATCACTCTTTGATATTACGCTGCTTATACTTAGTGCGCATTCCACTTTTTGAACATCTGTCTTTGCATGGCCACTTCCAACGGATCTTCTCCTAATGCTTACGTACACCTGCACTTATTGCTGGTATATGCTTAGGGTTGGCCAGAACTGATTATATGCACCGTATTTTATTTTATATTCGTTGATTTGTCTGCCAAAAACACCGTGTATATACATTTCTGGCCAACCTTATATATGCTACTACTGTTTGGCGCAAGTGCGAGTGAGAGTATGCAAATGACCTGTTTAGACACTGTGCTTTGCATTACCACACACAGCCCACCTGGTCCTGCATCTCCTCAGTGCTGAGTTCCTTGCAAGGTGCCTCCAGCCAGTGATCCCTGGAAGTTTCAAAAACCTCCAGCTGCTGCCACTTGCTGAGGTGTACAGTGAGCTCCTTGTTGGCCTGCTCCACATCTATGTAGTCCGACGGCTGCATGGGCAAGGCAAGAGCAGAAGTGGTCAAATATGGGTTGAATGGGATAAACAACTCCCATTTGTTGAGAGCGTGCGCTCTACGCGTCAGCTGTAGCTCCACGTCCATGATGTGAGGGGCCTACATGAGTTAAGAGAGTTTTAATATTTGAGGTGTACTGTGTAATGAACAGACCATTAGAGATAGAGACTGTTGCATATTGAGTGAACTGTGCTTTCGTGACCTATGATCACACTTTTCTGCCGTAACCATGGGACACATGCAGGGTTGGCCAGAACCGTAAATGCACACCGTATAAGTCCATATGTATAATCTAATTTTCCCTGTTATAAATGCCATATATACACCATATTTACGTATGTATGTATGGCTTTGGCCAACCCTAGCTAATCAAATGCACCTAATTACCCTTGCTCTGGCACTTGCAAAGGAGTTGTTTAGTTGTGCTGGATGCTCGTTTGCTTGGCATCACGGAATATGTGCAACTTTAACGTGATTTTTTGATCTAAACGGTTCACAGCTCAATTCAAGCAACTGGACACTCTCTCTATATTGCTTTTTTTATTTATCCCTTATACCTGTTGGTCAAGTTGGTCGAAGGATAGAAGGGATATGGTTACACAAGTTGTGGGGTCTAAAAATGTCCCTGGTTGACTATGGCGTTTATCTTTTCACAAAGGGAGTCCTCAGACCATTTGTTGCAAGGCACCTGAAGATACACAGAGTCATGCGCTTGTGTACAGACAATTGCAGAAATTTCGCCCTAAATCGACGCAGTCTTCATATCTCATATAAAATAGGGAATAAAAACTTCAGCCTTTTAGTTTATGAAGTCACTCAGATGTACGCGATGAAAAAAAGGGCTGCGCCTGTGCAGGCCTGCACCTACCATCTTCCCAAACAGCTCCTCGTAATCCCTGCACTGCTTCGCCCTGATGAACACTTCATCGTATGAAGCCTTTGTGTTTGCCAGCTGCTGCAGCACAACAGCAGGCGCGGCCTTGCCAAAGTCAAATTTGCCAGAGCGCAGGTCTGCTGTGATGCCCTGCAGTGTGGACGAGAGTGTTGAAGTTAACACAGAGCCAAAGGCAAGCAGCAGCAGCCGCCGCAGCAGCAGCAGCAGCAGCAGCAGCAGCAGCAGCAGCGGTAGCAGTAGCAATAATTAACTGATCCTTATTAACCAGTAGGGCCAGGGACTTTGTAGGTAGCAGCAAAAGTGGCATTGACCAATTCCTATTAAATGAACGCCACCTGTAAGTGCTGGTTAGAACTGCGTTTTGAGACCCAGATCCATTCAAAAGCAGGAGGCCCTGGCTGGTGGTTCACAGCTTCAGGCCTTACCGTGAGCTTGCTGAACATGGTGGCCTTTGAGGTCTCTAGGTCAGTGGCCATCTCTGCCTTCGTGTCCTCAGCATACCCTTGGGCACTTGCAAGAGCACGGCTGAAGGCCATGACTGCCTGTGGTCAGGGGAATCGGCAATCAGGTGTCATGAATTTGAGAAGGATAGCAATGAAAACAGGCTAACACGACAGTATGGCTTACTCTTAACAATACACAGACGCAGACACACAGACACAGACACAAGATACAC
>Ga0307960_1002498_pt1:0-7500 | contig 11020 bp, 18 predicted proteins | sample OrgLakmetagen542_FD_201832 | JGI IMG/M metagenome (GOLD analysis project Ga0307960, IMG submission 201832) | Saline water microbial communities from Organic Lake, Antarctica - #542 | ecosystem: Environmental > Aquatic > Non-marine Saline and Alkaline > Saline | place: Antarctica: Organic... | reverse complement strand
TTTCATGTCTTTATGTTGCCTCTTTTTGCAAAATGTTCTGTCATTATGAGCTGTTTGTTGTGTGCAACAATAAGAGGCAGCACTGTTTCAGTTCTGTCTTAAGAGTGCACGTCTCATTTTTGTTTGCGTGTGTGTGTGTGTGTGTGTGTGTGTGTGTGTGTGTGTGTGGGTGTGGGTGTTGGTGTGGGTGTGGGTGTCCTGCAGGGGATCACCTGAACTAATGGCCAAAGCGTATGCAAGCAATTGTTGCATGTGTCCAGAATCGGCCCACGCTTTGCCATTGACGCTTTCCTACTGTTATTGCCGTGGTGTAACTGTGCAGGGAGATGACATGGGGCTTGGAAAAAGTGAGTGTGCTAAAAAGTGACATGAGTTTGCTTATCTGCCTGGTTCTATGCCAGCCAAAGACCTAACAGGCGTTGAAATTTTGGTCATGTATAGCCATGCATCACCCGCAGCACTTATCAGGATTATTGCCATGATGACCACAGTTAAACCTGCTGTTTGTGGTCTCACGTTTTGGTGTTGGTGTCACATTTTGGCAGGGGATTCTTGAATTATGGTCATGTACACATTCCGGTCAACCCTACTCAATTGTCCATGGGCACTCAGTCTTATACGCCTCAGCATAAGGGGGTCTTTTACGCCTGAGGGGGGGTCTTATACGCCTCAGCATGAGGGGGGGAACCTTTCCAATCTCGTTTCAAAAATTAAAGTGCTGCAGCATGAAGGCAATGATGTGATAAGAAGGAACCTATGAAGATCAGAGCGGGCCATGAGGGTGCCACAGCATGCAGGAACACACCTCATAGGTCACAAGAATGAGATCTGATTTTGTTGATCCCCTGTTGCTGGCAACTCATTGTGCATGCTCCTGCAATGTGACCATGCATGTGCTGCTTCATGTGTGTAAGCTTCGAGTGCTCTTCATGTACGACCATGCATGTGCTCCTTCATGTGTGACCCACTGAAAAGGAAATGGTCGCAGGTAGTGTAAGCCCTACCAGCATGGATAAGGAAGGAGGTTGCTGTTTTGTGTCCTGCACCGTAGTAATTAGAGTGACCAAGTAATTGTATGTTCTCCTACACGTGCAACCAATTGGTTGTATGTGCCTCTCATGTGCAACCAATTGATTGTGTTTGCTTTTCATGTGCAACCAATCATGTTTCAAGAACTGAATGAATGATGTCAAGGTAATGTGCAATTCTCCTTTAATCATAGTGTATCTGGCACAGCTAGGTTAATTCCTAAATGCCCAATTTCCTGGATTGCACGTTGCAGCAATGCAGTGTGCAGCCTTCCTGTCGGGCCTGCTGGCAAGCAACTTGGGCAAGCGCGCCATGATCATAGCACCAAAGGTGTGTGTATTTGTGTGTGCGTGTGTGTGTGTGTTTGTGCGTTTGTGTGTGTATATGTGTGTGCGACGCACACCGTGCGTATGTGTGTGTGTGTGTTTGTGCGTTTGTGTGTGTGTTTGTGCGTTTGTGTGTGTGTATATGTGTGTGCCACGCACACTGTGAGTAGACATACATGAGGTGTCCCGGTGTCTTGATCATGTGTGGCCGCTGCAGCCGTGCACGTGTTAAAATAACGATCACGCAATGAGGCACGAGCGTGTCAATTAGCGCAACTGAACCGCCGTGCAACATAAGTATCAGCACCAGTGAAAATTAGAGTAGCGGCCGCAATTGACTCATCCGTGCAGTGCCTTGCCCCTTGTTGCAGTTCTTTTTTGTTTAGTTTGCTTACTCATTCGTTGAAGGCAGTGGAACTCAGCTGACACATACAGTCATCTTGCTTGTTCCCAATTCCACTGCTAGCGACCTGAGCCAAGCCAGCTTGAGGGCGGCGTACCACCTTATGGCTTAAACATTTTTTCCACGCAGATTTAACAGAAGGATTTAGTCATGTAAAGGGTTGGTTATAACCATGCATGACCGTTTAGTAGGAGGTTTTGCTAGACAAATATACCCCGTACACACACGTACACATTTTGTTCTGGCCAGCCCTAGTCTTGTGTGACGTGTATGCCACGGATGCACCACAGACGCTGCTGATGCATTGGCACAAGGAGCTTGAAATCTGCGGCCTTGGCCGCTGCATCCATGCATTCTATGGGGACTCTGCATCGGAGCGTGCCGCCAGCTTGGCAGCTGCTACTGGTGAGAGTTTGTGTGCGTATGTGTGTTTGTGCATCTGCGCATATGTGTGTTCGTGCATCTGCGCGTATGCGTTTAGCCCTTATTGTGTGCAGGGGTGGCAGCGCTGCGCGAGCTTGCACACAGGAGCGGGAGTGTCAGTATGTGTGTGTGTGTGTGTGCGTCTTGCGTGTGCTTGTGTGCATGTGCGTCTTGCGTGTGCGTCTTGCGTGTGCTTGTCTGTGGTGCATGTGCGTCTTACGTTGCTTTTGTGTGTTGCATATGCGTATGTGTGTGCGTGTGCGTGTGCAAAAAGGAGGGCCGCTTACCTCACTTTCCCTGGTGGCCGACAGGGTCTCGTGGGGGTGTGCTGTTGACCACGTACGGCATGTGCCTGCACAATGCGGAGGTGCTCGCAAAACCTGCCAGGCCGTCACGCTCCCTGTTTGGCAGCAGCACTGCAGAGGAGGAGGAGGAGGGCAGCTTTAAGTGGGACATGGTGATCCTGGATGAGGGCCACAAGGTGGGTGGGTGGGGATTTTAGGGGCAGGTATGGCAGGCAATGATGAATTGCCATGTAAGGGAATACTGGGCAAGGGTTCGAATTGTTAACCAAGGGAAGGGCCATTAGGTGGGTGGGATACTAGAACCAGGTATGGGAGGCAATGCGTCAGACACCCCCCATGATTGGGACAGTCACGATATTTTAGAGGGTCACGAGGTGGGTGGGTGGGCATTTGGAGAGGAGCAAGGTTTGGCAGGGATTGTGAGGTTGACCTATAGACTATAGAGAACGCCAGTCGTGTATAAGGGTCGTTTCAGAGGAATGGGCCTCAAAATGGGTGGGTGGTGATGGTAATACTACGGCAGGTGTGGCTGCCAATGAGTCAGTTGCCCCTTGAAGGAAGGTAATGACTTTGAATCGAGCAATGATGCAGCTTTTGTTGCCCCAAAGCATGCAGCATTTTAAAATGGTACCACCGAGAATCAATGTTTAATTAGCTCGAAATGCATAGGTATCCATCCCTTCTGATAAAGCAAGGCATTACCTGGCAACCGGAAAAATATCCCCCCCAACAATCGAGGCACTACCTGAAGAGCAGCCGCTAAAAAAATTCCCCCTGTACATACCGAAGCATCCATCGTGGTCATTGATCCCAATCACGTGCAGGTCAAGAATCCTGCGATGAAGCTGGTGGAGCAGCTGCTCAAGATCCCTGTGCACATCAGGGTCATCATCTCAGGCACACCTATCCAGAACAACCTGGGGGAGCTGCGGAACCTTCTAGATTTCTGCTGTGAAGGCCTCCTTGGGAATGCGCGCACCTTCAGCAAGTGGGTGTGCATGTGGTGTGCGCCTGAAGGGTTGCTGCTGTGCCTGACAGAAAGTAATGTGCTGGAAAGAAACGCAAGACGTAAATTCGGTTAAAGTTCTGTTTAGTTACAATTATGTGTCTAAAAGGTTGCTGCTTCCCCTTAATCTGTGGGAGTAGCTTTCAATTATCACTTCCTTCATACCCAGCCAAAACAGGAATGCTTTATTTGAGTATGGGGCATACAAATTATTCAGCTTCTCATCTCAGGGAAGAAAAGTCATTCAGGACAGGATGTACGGCAAGCCCATCACAGATACAAATGTCACCATACATGCAGCTTGGCGTAATTCACTCTTGTTGTGCTGTGTCTTACATGCTTTTGTGTCTTGCTCATGGGACAGGATGTACGGCAAACCCATCACAGATGGTCAGGACAGGAATGCCACCGCACGTGAAAGAGAAGTGGGGGCAGCCATTGGTGCGTTAAGTCATTAAAAAGTAGCTGGAGCTCCCGAAAAAGAAGTATATTTGTCCTATTGTTCTCACTTTACCAATATACACATGTGAACACACATTCACACAGACAGATACACACAGCCACAGATACGCACACATCTTAAACGTCTGAAAGCACTTCCTCAGCACACGCTCCCCTTTTTGCTTCCCTTTCCCCAACACGCACACACAAATATATACACACATATGCACATATGCACACGCACGCACGCACATACACCTTAACCGGCGTGCCAACACAATTTTCTCCTTCTTCCTCCCTTCCTCAGCGCACGAGCTGCGGCGAAAGATTGCTCCCTACTTCCTGCGCCGTGAGAAGAAGGACGTGCTGACCTGCACCACCAGCACCGAGGCACATAAGAGCCCAGAGGGAGCAGCAGCAGACACAGACCCAGCACCTGATCAGAAGGGTGAGGGGTTGCAGTGCTTGTATGTTTGAATTTTTGGGAGCAGCAGCAGACACAGACCCAGCACCTGATCAGAAGGGTGAGGGTTTGCAGTGCTTGCATTTTTGAATCTTTGGGAGCAGCAGCAGACACAGACCCATCACCTGATCAGAAGGGTGAGGGGTTGCAGTGCCTGTCTTTGGGCGTACACAATTCTGGGTCTGTCCATGGGCACAAGTCTTGAGTCATTTAATCCAGGTTCCTTTCAAGTTCCTTTGGTAGTGGCCTGTCTTGTGACCACAACTTGATCTGCTTGGGGAGGAGATAGACTTACATACGCGTCTGTTGTATTATTATTCCAATAGTGCGAGCCCATTTTTTCCTTTCTAGTACCGGTTCACGGCAGTTTGCACTCTCTTTCCTTTATCTTTATGAATGATGCGTGGCAAAAAAGGCAGTGAGCCTGTCATACACAGCTGCCATGAACGTGCGTTGACACACGTGCACTTAATTTGATGCACTATTTTATGTACCGGAATTTTTCGGGATCTCTGCTTGTGTGACCTGCAGTTTTAATTTTGGAACACACACACCCCTTGCAGCACCCGTATATCTTAACCAGGTCTATCTACGCAAGTGCTTAGCCGCAGCCCTGCAAGTCATTGTGGTATAGTGAGGTCACTGTCTACACCGCTGTTCTTTATCCTTGTGGTTTGACACTATGAGGTGGTATTAAATGAAATAGCAAAGCTTTAAAAATGGACTAAATTGCTTAGTCTTCCCCCAATCTTTTGCTCGTCATGTACTGTGCATGCGCCCAAAGGCTCCCAAGCCAAGGGCCTTTATTTGATGTGGGAGTATCCTTATTGTCTACAAAGCTTCCTTTCCACACTCAATTGTTTACCCAATCCCAATGCTTCTGTAGGAGCCCAATAGCCTTTTTTTGATGTGGGAGCAGCTTTGCTGTCTACATATCTTCCGATCCACACCCAATTGCTTACTCAATCCCAATGCTTCTGTAGGAGCCCAGCAGCAAGCAGTGCCCAAAGGATTGAGCAGGAAGAACGACCTGGTCGTCTGGCTGAGGCTCAAACCGCTGCAGAGGGCGGTATACGAAGCATTCCTTCACTCTGAAGCGGTAGGTAGTGACCTTTTGTGCGTCGTGCGTGCGTTTGTGAGGCATGCCTTTATCCTGAAGCGGTAGGTAGTGACCTCTTGTGCGTTGTGTGTGTTTGATAATTTGCATGGTATAACACTTGACACCTTTTACATAACCTTACATGCACTGCATGGCATGCCTTAAACGATTTGCGTACATCCGATCTTGCTATACACAACGTGTTCAAAGGTTGTGTCATTTTCTTATTGCTCTTCAATTACCCCATGTGCCCTGCATAAACAACATGCCTTCAATGAATAAGGCTGACTCCTTGCTAGCAAGAAGTGTGTCATGACCAGCTTTTGTGCTCCTGCACATACACACACATACCTTACACAGGAACAGCACGCCTTGAATGCATGAAGTCTGGCTCCTTTCTAGTAGCTCTGCCGGTACTGATGATGGCGTGTGAGCTTCATAAATTGTATTGCCTCCAATCTATGTGCTCCTTTAACCCTGCGTAGGTACGGCGTGCCTTGAACGAGACAGACTCCCCGCTTGCAGCTCTGACGGTGCTGAAGAAAACGTGCGACCACCCAGCCCTCCTTTCCGAGGGCGCCGCTGAGTCTGTGTTGCTGGGAGGAAGCAGGTGCGATGCGCATGCTGTGGTGGTTGATTTGGTTATTGTTTGGACAAGGGTAGTCATTTCTAGCCCTGTTGCACACGACTGAGCCTGTGTTGCTGGGCAAAATGTGTTGTGCAGTAGTTGTGTCGTGGCATGCTGTTGTGTGTGTGTGTGTGTGTGTGTGTGTGTGTGTGGGTGTGTGGGTGGGTGGGTGGGTGTGTGTGTGGGTGTGGGGGTGGGTGTGGGGGGGGGTGTGGGTGTGGGTGGGTGGGTGTGGGTGTGGGTGTGGGTGTGTGTGTGCTCAAGCCCGTCCAGGCAGCATGGCAGGCACGCGGCCGATGATCAAATGTGTCCAATGCAGGTGCTTTTGAGCTTCCACCAACTAATTGTATGCATCCGCATATCTGCGCTTGTACTGTTCACTTGGTGGTAATATGAGACTGCTTGAGTATTGTGTATGAGTGCATGTGCTCCATTTGCTTGTGGTAAACGGATCGGCTTTTGTGGTAAAATACAAAGAAGAAGGGCAGCAGCTGCTGGCAGCACGCCACCTCCAGCAGTGGGTACCAGTGAAGGCATATGTGCAAAATGCTCCCCAAAATGCTGTGCAGGTGGGCTAAGGGCAGAGGGGCAGCTGCTGGCAGTGAATACACACCCAGCTCCAAGGAGGACATAGAGAAAATTTGTATGTATACATTGTGCCCCAAAATGCTGTGCAGGTGGGCTAAGGGCAGAGGGGCAGCGGCTGGCAGTGAATACACACCCAGCTCCAAGGAGGACATAGAGAAAACTTGTATGTATACATTGTGCCCCAAAATGCTGTGCAGGTGGGCTAAGGGCAGAGGGGCAGCGGCTGGCAGTGACGACACATCCAGCTCCGAGGAAGAAGAGGAGGACAGTGGCGATGTCAGCAGCAGTTCGAGTGACCAGGACAGTGAAGGAGGGGGCTACACAGGTGTGATTGACAACACAGGTGTAGGGTTGGTTGGCCAGAACCATACATTTATAGGTATATACAATATAATTATTGGAATTTTTGGCAGGGAAATTACCACACATACGGTCATATACGGTGTGTATATACGGTTCTAGCCAACCCTACACAGGTGTGATTGACTGCACAGGTGTGATTGACTACACAGGTGTGATTGAGTGAGCGTTGTGCGTACAAGTATCGGTCACAGCGTTTGGTACTTTAGGTGTGCAACTTTGATATATAATGTGTCAGATTGGCACAGGTTGGCAGGTGTGTAACCAAAGTTAGAAAGTGAGTTGCAGGTGAATATTTTGTGTATCTGTATGTCACAGGTGCTGATGAAGGCATGTGACTTACGCACATGCATCTCTGTGTTTAGATCCAGTGCATGCGTTGTAGTTGGATTTGCAGAGCAGAAGCTGACTTAATTGACTTAAAACCCA
>Ga0307960_1002497_pt1 | contig 11021 bp, 14 predicted proteins | sample OrgLakmetagen542_FD_201832 | JGI IMG/M metagenome (GOLD analysis project Ga0307960, IMG submission 201832) | Saline water microbial communities from Organic Lake, Antarctica - #542 | ecosystem: Environmental > Aquatic > Non-marine Saline and Alkaline > Saline | place: Antarctica: Organic Lake... | reverse complement strand
GGGGCGATTGAAGACGCTTTAAACACGTTGCAACATGGCTCTTTGGAATATGAAGGATCTGCAGTGGGGCCCTCTAGTAAGAACTGCATCCAGGTGTTCCGCCTCCTGCAGCTGGTGCGCTTGTTTACCTGGGTGTATGACCCTGTGCAAGTGGCTACACAGAGTGCTTGGCAGGGAAATCAGAGAATCGTGGCATGAGCCACTTTCTTCCTTCTTGCAGCATTAATGAGTGGCTTTCTAAGTTGTTCCTGCAGCCGATCCTTTAACCTCAGCCTCCTTCTCCATTTGATAACTGATAACCACCCAGTATTACCGGGCCACAAAGATGAGAGGGCACAAAGATGATTTCAGTGATGATCTCATTGTATGCGTCCTTGCATGAAAGCTGGTTGCAAGTTGCCTTGGTTGCGCAGAAAACATCTGCGTCACACACACAGACACACACACACACACACACATGCACACATGCAGACAACAACTGTGTCACAAATACATACACACACACATGCACAGGCCATCGAGTACATGTGGCACTTGAGGAATGCACACGTCACTTTGCTGGACCGCTATGCCTCTGCCACCGACGTTGCACACAGGTAAAACCAGGGTTGTTCAGATCGAGGTTTGGCCAAAAGCTCGGGTTCGCAAACTTTCACGCATTTTAACGAGTTTGAAAAGTGCCGTTCGGAGTCCGGTCAAAGTTCGACGAACTTTTACGAGTTCGTCAAACTTTGAAGCATGCGTCTGTCAAAATTGCAAGGGACAGCAGCCCCCCCCCAGTTCAGTCCCACTCTTTCCTTGCAGTAAAAGTAACATGAATAATGATTTATATAAGAAATATGATCTGTAATCTGTATCAGGCCAGGAACTTTTGTTAGTCAGAAGGCCAAACTTGTCACACATTTCTGAACTGCTAAGGATTTGTACAACGCGGCACTTGCACTGCACCTGAAGGTTCTCCTTTTTCTGCTATATAAACATACACAACTAATTGGGAAGATTTGAAGGTGGGGGGAGGAGCCCAAGGGCCCGTTTCCCAAATTGCACATCGAACCCTTCGAACAGTTCGAGGATTCTAGAACTTTCGCAAACTTTACCGAACCCTTGCTCCCAAAAAACGAACTGAACAACCCTGGGTAAAACGTAAAACAGACAAGAAAAGCACATTCGCACGCGCACACACACAAACACACACACACACACAAACCCACACACACACACACACACAAACCCACACACACACACACACACACACACACACACACACACACACACACACAAAGGCAGTGACACCACTCCCCGCATCATTCGAAAGATAGAGCCTGAGGTGGGAGAAGAATGATTGCACGCGCTGACAGTGAGGGCGCTTGCGAAACCAAATCAGGGAAAGGAGCCACAGAGCCAAAAATGTGCAGGAAACCATTAGTGCCTGTGCCCCAAGATGATAATTGAAGATGGGGACAGGAGGGTGTGTATACAAAATTTGAGTGACTAAGAATAGGGTTGGCGCACTGTGTGGGGTTAGTGTAAAATAGCTTACTTTCCAATGCTAGTACCAAACCAGCTCCCTCTTTGGGTTACTTCCCTTATTGTTCTCTTTTTCCCAGATCATCTATGATCTGCATCATAACCTTCATACCACACAAGCCACTGCTATAAATCCCCTCAGTGTGACCTGATCAGCGATATTTGCAGCATAATTTACGAGGCCGACCAAACAGCCCCACACATGTTTTGGTACGCTTTTTCTATGCGATGCCATCACCAGCAAAGAGCTGTATTGGAGAATGTTGTAACAGACACATTGCCTTGTGTGTATTTGAAGAAAGGTGGACAAGAAGACCCAATTAACACCTCCCGTTTCATCGGCCCAGGTGGTTACAGACAGTGGTGGCCCTGTTGGGAGGGGAGTGTGCCTTTGAGTCTGCTATTTGTCCAACGGATTAAGACGCCACAAAACCATCTACAGGATTAAAAGGGGGACGCAGTATATGGAGGTTTGCATCAGATAAATTGCACAGCACTTGCTACGACTCCTGCACACACATATATACACACACACACACGCACAACACACACAACCCAAATATGCACACGCACACGCACATACACACACAAACCACACACACATACCTCAAGGTGGGCTGCTGCCGCCCGTGCATACCTAGAGGCTGGGCAGACTTTTTTGGGCAGCTGCATGCAAACAGGTAATCCGCATTGCACGTCCCATGTAACATGTAATCCGTGTTTGAAGCGTGCCTGGAATGCCTCAGAAGAAGCTCACTGTAACGCATTGTACGCCAATATGGGGGCGCCTGTGAAGGGTGCTCAACTCAATGTCCATCGCCGTCACGCAGGAGAGCTTACGCGTTTTGCTTTATCGTCCACAGTGCTCACCGTGCCTTCAGTATTCGGTGTTTGCTTACGCGACTTGCCTAATCGTCCACAGTGCTCACCGTGCTCACCGTGCCTTCAGTCTTCGGTGTTTGCTTCATGTCTCCACGCAGGAGAGCTCGATCGTTTCGCCATTCAGGGCCTGGACTCGCAGCGCAAGGCGTTGGAAGAACAAGACGGGCGGTATAACGCAGTGCTGGATAAGCTGGAGGTGTGTAAATGTGCTCATGTATGTGTTTGTGTGTTTGTGTGTATGTGGATAGCGAAGTGAGTAAGTGCGTTCATGTGAGTGTGCAATTGCAATTGTGTGTCGGAAATGTCCGATCGCTGGATGAGCTAATACAACCTAGGGCAATTATATGCATGTGCGCGTGATGTTTGGCAGTACAATCTGCAGCTTGGCTGCTGTACTTCATTGTGATATGGCCGACCTTTTTTCATGGCCGACCCCAAACCCTCACATGTCTTTCTATTTTCCTTAAGCCTCGCCATCTCTTCTCTCTCTCTCTCTCTCTCTCTCTCTCTCTCTCTCTCTCTCTCTCTCTCTCTCTCTCTCTCTCTCTCTCTCTCTCTCTCTCTCTCTCACACACACACACACACACACACACACACTTCCTCTTGCAGATGCTTTCTTTTGCCTGCGTGCCCATAGTCCTTCTATATCCAGGCCAGCAAACTTCTGCCTTATTCGTCACCACCTCCAACCTCACCTTTCTCTTTTGCTCTTACACACTACATACTGCCCCCCCATCCAATCTCACCTTTATCTTTTGCTCTTACACACTACATACTGCCTCTTTGAGTCAAAACGCTTGCACACATGCACTCTCCTTGCAAACACACACAGGACGAAGATCAGAAGGCGCGTTACTTCCACTTCCGTAAGCAGCGATCTGAGCTGCAGTGGCAACTCATCTACTCTGTCGATCTGGATGAGCTGGCCCAACGCATGGACTCCAGCACCTTGGACAAGGTAGGGAAGGAAATTGCCTTTGTGTGCATGTGTGCTGATTTGCTTGGCAGGGAGAAATGTGCCTTGCTGTGTGTGTGTGTGTGTTAATTTCCTTGGACAAGGCAGGGAAAAGCTGCCTTTGTGTGTGTATGCTGATTTGCTTGGTAGGGAGAAACGTGCCTTGCTGTGTGTGTGTGCTAATTTCCTTGGACAAGGTAGGGAAAAGCTGCCTTTGTGTGCGTGTATGCTGATTTGCTTGGTAGGGAGAAACGTGCCTTGCTGTGTGTGTGCTATTTTCTTTGGACAAGGTAAGGGGGAAGGTGCCTTTGTGCGCGTATGCTGGTTTGCTTGGTAGGGAGAAGCGTGCCTTGCTGTGTGTGTGCTAATTTCCTTGGTCGAGGTAGGAATACATGTCCCAAGTGTGTATGCCTGTTTAAGTGTGTGTACTTGTGTTGTGCATATGCATTTTATAATGTCACCCGCAAACACCTTATGAATGCTCCATTCATCCTCATGCCTTATGATTAATCGAGTGCTTGTGTTCTGCATATGCATTTTTATAATGTCGCCGTTAACACCCTGTGAATGCTCCATTCATCCTCGGGCTTCTGATTAATTAAGTTAAGTAAGCTTAAAGCTGATTATTTAAGTAAAGTAAGCTTAAAGCTTGAGTCCAGATTGCACACTCACACACACTACGGCAGGGGTTGCCCATCCTTGTGTATGGGTCCATCATAATTGAGGCCTGTTTAGAAGGACTCTTGAGTACCCGTGCATACGCACACATCCCAAAACCCTTGCTTGCACAACAGGTGCTGCCCAACCTCGTGTATGGGTCTATCATGAGTGAGGACTGTGAGGAGCTGACCCTCCATCACTTTGGCCACATCGTCCCGTTGGCCCAAGCAGGGCTTGACTACATGATGTTCCAAGCCAACTCCACAGGCAGCGCACTGGTGAGCCTTTGTGTGTGTGTATGTGTGTGTGCATGTTTGCAATAGTATGTATGCCTGCATGCGTGTGTGTGTGCATGCGTGTGAGAAGGGGTTGGTTATGTGTTATGTATATCAACGGTCATGGGCATCAGGTGTGTTCTGCCCAGTGCCGCTGATGTATTGTACTTGTTTGTGTTTGTATTGCACGTGTCAGCTTCTGGCCTGGCACCTGACGGCTTCCTCTACTGTGCAATGCAAAACCATAGACACTACTCAGACTGACATCTGCATAGAATACAAAGGCACACATACACGGATACACACACAGAAACAGAAACACCCCACAAATACAACACACACACACCAGGAGCAAGCCATGGCAGGCCTCCAGTCAGCGTGCTCTGACATCCCAGCCCTCACAGCAGCAACACAGGTGATGCTTGTTTGAGAGAGGCTGATGTGCGAGTGAGGCTGGCTCTCGTTTAGCTCTGCTGTACTGCTTAAATGTGAAGCAGGTGATGCCGGTTTGAGAGAGGCTGATGCCGCTTTGAGAGAGGCCAATGCCAATTTATTTGAGATGAGAGAGAGAGAGAGAGAGAGAGAGAGAGAGAGAGAGAGAGAGAGAGAGAGAGAGAGAGAGAGAGAAAGAGAGAGAGAAAGAGGAAATTCTTTCTTAAAAGTCTGTTGTGTGCCCAAATGCAACCGTGCATGTAAGAAGATAGGTGAAGCAGGTGGTGCTGGGTTGAGAGAGTCTGGTGCTCAAGTGCAGTAAGCTAAAAGCTAAGCAAGCCTGATGCCCATAGAGCACACCCAGTCGTATGAACCATCGAGAAAGTCCCATCAAACACAGATGAGTGCTCACATGCCATATGCATAACTTGGTGTACTTTTGGCTCACCTCACACAGCAATCTTAACGCACACACTTCAACCCCCCCTCCCCCAAACACACACAGGACCTGCACGTGCGAGTCACAGAGTTCTTGAGGGACACACGCATCCACACCACACAGCTCAGTGTGCTAGGGTCCCCAGTGCGGCCGATACCCAACGTAAGTGACATGAGTACCAGAGCCACATATGTGCACTTTAAACTGACATGAGTGCTTACCAGAGCCACATATGTGCACTTTGATCTAGGCGAAGGTATAGAATATCACATGTCCACACCTACGTTGCACATGTGCGCGCATCTGGACCCAGGAGTGTGCAGGGTTGGCGCGAAGCGTGCGTGGAATTCCATGTATACTTTTTTGTTCATCGTATATGCGCGTCTATGTCACGTGCCCTTCGTTTTTTGTGTGTGTCACAGAGTTATGTTGGGACATGTGACATGTGCATGCACACCTTACATGCCACTGCTTTGTGCATCACAGATAGCCCTGCTCACATGCAGCGCTCTTCTCCCCAATCCAGGGTATATGTGAAGAGCGGTTGTTTTCATGACTCACACCTGTCTAGGCTTTGCTGACCTTCCTGGTCACACCACTGCTTGTGCATGTGCTGCTACTCTTTGTACCAACTCATCTTGTGTACCTAATCTTGTGTACCTAATCTAAAGCGTGATTGTGTGTGTGTGTGTGTGTGTGCCCCCACTCATGCCTTACAGGTGACACCCCTTTCCCCCCATCAAATGCACGTACAGCAGCAGCTGGTCAATTCCATGCCTCGACTACGCTCCCCGCAGCAACATCAGCAGGTGTGTGTGTTAACGTGTGTGTTTGTGAGTGTACGTGTGTATTTGTGAGTGTACATGTGTATTTGTGTGCGTGTGTGTGTTTGTGTGTGTGTGTGTGTGTCTGTGTGTGTGCGTGTGTGTGTGCGTGTGTGTGTGTCTGTGTGTGTGTGTGCGCAGGAGGATGCGCTGTGCATTTGTAGCTTGACGATGCCTCTACTTCCAGCCCAAAATAATTGATGAATGCCTCTTTTGTAGGGTAGGACCAGAACCGCATAAATACACCGTATATGATCGTATATTTGGTGGTTTCCCTGCCAAGAATACCTTATGTACACTGCATATATATGGTTCTGGCCAACCCTACTCTTTTGCTGCGCGGATATCTGTTTCGCGTAAAGAACAAAAATGGCATCTGTCGGATTATCCTCTTAGCAGCGTTTCATCTTTCATCAGCCGCTGCAGCTACAGCAAAACGCTGTGTAACTTAGCACATCGGTTCGGCTGTTCTGCTGGAAATGATGGGTATCAAGTCCCCACCGCCATTAAAGCATGAGCTCCTTCAGTTCAGCTGCACTACTGGAAATGATGGGTACCAAATGCCCACTGCCGTTTAACCATGAGCTCCTTTACACGTTGTTTATGAGATCCGTTAGTAACCAGCAAGCAGTTCAATCCAGCTGCATTTCTGTGTATTGCATCGCTTGATAGCCATAAGAATTTCCCAACTAATGCAATGACGATCAATAAACTTAGTAAGCTCAAACAAGTCACTATCCGCTGGCAGCCACACTAACATTAAACAGAGCCATAAGTATCCCCTAACTAGTCCATGGCCAATCTATGAGGCAAATAACTCCAACGGTTAGCATGTACCCCAACTGTTCGCTGGTAGTCATACTAAGGATAGACAGCGGTGACCTCCCCAGCTGCAACTCCACTCCGCTGCCACTCCAGCCGCAGCACCAGCTTTTACATTGCCTTGATTTGAGTCGAATGGGTCAACAATGTTGCAAATCAACCATTGATTGGCACTTATTAGATATTCTTAGCAACCGACGTTTGTGCCCTGACTGTTTTCCGGCAGGCACAGCCGCATCATCAGATGCTGTACCCCCCCAGTCCGCTGCAAATCCAGCAGCAGCAGCAGCAGCACCAGCTCCTCCTCCAACAGCAACAACAGCAATTGTTGTACCCCCAACATCAGATGCAGCAGGTGGGCGTTTCCGTGCTTTATAACAGTTTCTCAGCTGTGTGTGCCTTGTGCGCGTCGGACGTATCCTTCAAATGCTGGCAACTAGCAACCAATGTTCACCATCTCTGATTGAAATTTTCTGTGTGGGTATGTAGAGAAGGCGGTGGGGGTGTGAGCTCTGTTCAAGGTAACACACAAATAACTTTGTAGAATAAACAGCAGAAGATCAAATATGAGGACAGATGGATACGTGTGTAATGATGAAGGCACAATAGGAAATCAGGTGTGAGACCCTGCGTGCCTTCGACGTTGGAATTGTGTCTCTTTGCGATTCAATGACATCACGATGCCATGGTAGCAAACAAGCACAGGGCTGGCCAGAATTGTTTACTTGCCCAGAAAATGGTTGTTATTAAAGGGGTTCCCTTCCAAAAAACTCTTGAATTACACCTTGCACATATGCCTGTGGCCTGTGGCCAACCCTGGGCTTAATGTGCAATAAAGAGATTTACCACAAAACTTTGAATACTGCCACGTCAAGTACTGTGCCTCCCTTTTTCTTCCTTCTTGTTGCAGGGTCACGGGTGGCCCCCTCTGAATGGGGGCCTGAGTGCGGGGGACCTCATGCAGCAGCAACAGGTGAAGAGCATGTGTGTGTGTATATGTATGCGCATGCATTTTACGTATGTGTTGTGTATGTGTACGTGTCTGTGCCTTGGCCCTTACAAACAATGACACCAGTACTACTTCATCGTTTTTTGCGTGCAGCGTGGCCAGCGCACTTCCCTTTGTTCCAAATTATTTGAACAAAGCCGATTCCTTTCATTCTGTTCTCGACTTGCTGATCAGGTCCATCTGCTATCATTTTTGCGTGCAGCGCGGCCAGCTCACCTTCCCCTGTTGTAGCATATAAGCCACTTCCAAAGTGGTCCTTTTCCTTGCTCTCTGGCTTGCTGATTATGTCAATCTGCTGCATTGTGTGCAGCGCGGCCAGCTCACCTCCACCTACCCTGGAAGCTTTGCACCAAACCAGTTCTTGGGCCCCTCTCCCTTCGGGACCTCTATCTCGGGGGGTCTAGCTGTAGGTCCTACTGGTATGCCACTAGGTATGTGTGTGTGAATCTGATGTGAGTATGTCTGTGTGTATATGTGATTGTGTGTAGGGTGTTTGCTTGTGTGGTGAATACGTGGATAGGGGAAACTTATAGGCTTATAGGTCTAGCCTTATGGTTATTCCAATTTCTGTTTTTGCCTTGCATGTTTCTATTATTTTAGTTGCGTTCTGGTGTGAACGTGGACAGTTGTTGCCAGTGTAAAGGTGCACTGGTGTTGTTTAGACCAGAGTGATGCCTGGAAGCGATCAGGGCAATGTCAAGTGATAGTGTTGTCTATGAGTAGGGTTGGCCAGGACTGTACATATACACCGTATATGACCTTATATTTTGTGAAATCCTTGCCAAACATACCGTATATAAACCGTATATGACCGTATATATTGCGATTTCCCTGCCAAAAACACCATATAGATACTGTACCTATATATGGTTCTGGACAACCCTATCTAAAAGTCAGCAAAGTGCGGTCTACAAGTGACCAAAGTGTCGCCTACGAGTGGCCTATAAGCGCTGCCTACAAATGTGACCAGCGTATCGTAAGCATGTGGTCAGGGAGTGTGCCTACTCGCGATCTGAGGTGTGTCTGCAGGTGGTCAGGCTGTTGTTGGCCTCAAGTGATCAAAGCGTTCTTTACGTGTTACCAACGTACTGTCTACAGAGAATTGAAATGCGCTGTGGCCTGCCAGGCAACTCGCATGAGTGCGCCGCTCTTTTGCCGCCAAACCTCATCTATATACCCTCCTGATCATTTCGCTCTCTCAATTTGGTGGTGGAGGCAGGCTGCCTACCAAAATGGCTTCATTTCTATTAAATATGTAGGGAGCAGTTTTCACCGTCTGCAGCTTTTCTTTTTCCATCAGCACTCACCACCTCTTGCCCCACCCCTAGGTCCTTCCCCCAAAGGGCTGGCTGCCCTGTCACACCCGGGAGTACCCTTTTACCCATCAACGCTCACCACCTCTTGCCCCACCCCTAGGTGCTTCTCCTGAAGAGCTGGCTGCCCTATCGCACTTGGGAGTGCCACTGCAGGCCTTAGGGGTTTACCAACAGGCCTCGCAGCTCAACGCTGGCATAGACAGCTTGGAGCACGATCTCAGGTGAGAGCGTGCGGCCAAAGCGTGCACCGCTGGATGCACCCACAACCCACACTCACCTGAACGGCATAAACCTAATGCACAATGATTGCCGCTGCTCCTCCTCCCTTTTTTCAATCTCTGTTTTTAACTCCTCCGTGTAGCACTTCCAACTCTGTCATAAAACAATGACACGCAACTCTCACACACACACGCACACACACAATCACACGTGCGCATACAAGAACGAATACATACACATACACACGCACACGCACATGCATATGCGCACACACATAGACACACACATGCACACGTACACACACGATTGCTTCTTGATGCACAGGCTTGAGCGTGTGAGGATGGAGGAGGTGCGACAGCTAGTCCGCAGTCTGAAAGGCAGTATGAGAATGAGCATAGAGGGCCCACAACTGCTGGAGCCAACAAGCCTTGGGCTGCATCACATACCTCGAGCACAGGTACATGCTATGGAAGGTGAAATGTGTGGGCGTGTGTGTGCATGCATGTGTGTGTGTGTGTGAAAGCGTGGACACGAGGCCAATTGCACGTGTCGGTTTAGCATACTTGTGTGTGGATGAATGAGTGTGTGCGTGTATGTATATATGTGATACAATTTCGATGAAGAGCCTGACCTCCTTCTCTATTTTTTGAGTATGGCTGCTGGTTCACATTCCTCTACTCCAAAAATGTACGTGATGTCTGTAATTGCATGCTGCATTATGGCTCAATTAATAGACCACATAACTGCTTGACAGTTCTGTGATGCAAAAGCTGCTCTTCTAAGGGTTGTCCAGAGCCGCATTAACGCATTGTCCGTGTAGTTTAGCCTGACTTTGGCGTTATGCTTACTTGTTCAACTGTGCTGCGTGCTGCACCAGGACATGATTTGGCACAGAACCCCATGTGACAGACTGACATGCTCCCCTTCTTGCTCCCTGTTGGTTCTCACCCTCTTTTTGCGGTGGAGGAGTTTGAAAGTACTCAGTTCCAAACTGGGTCTGTTTCTTTAATCAACGTATGAAGAGGTCCTTCACTGTCTGCATGTTCATTCCCTTTCTTTCTGTACCTGCCAGTCATTTCGCTGCATCTTAAGCTTTATTGTCTGTTTGCTGCAGCAGGGCACGAGCCGGCACAGAAAGACCGGCAGCAGCATGTCAAAGGGCAGAAGGTAAGTAGGTGGTCATATTCTGATTTGTTGATGAAGCTGAAAATAGGTGTCAACAGTTGTAAAACACAGAAAAGAGAAAAGAGCACACACTAAGAGCAAATGGGAGGTGATAAGCATCAGTGTATTACTGGTGATCACTTACGTGACTTGTTTTTGCACACATCTGTTTATCTTTGCACACATCCTTTGCACACATCAGTGTATTCTTTGCACACATCCTTTGCAGACATCAGTGTATTACTGGTGATCACTTACGTGACTTGTTTTTGCACACATCTGTTTATCTTTGCACACATCCTTTGCACACATCAGTGTATTCTTTGCACACATCCTTTGCACACATCAGTGTATTACTGGTGATCACTTACGTGACTTGTTTTTGCACACATCTGTTTACCTGGTAGATCTTTTTAACACACAAATATCAAGGCAAAAAATTCCGAAACATTAAAACCTTTTCAACAATAGTTACTTGCGTGGATATGGGTAGGTAC
>Ga0307960_1002494_pt1 | contig 11024 bp, 8 predicted proteins | sample OrgLakmetagen542_FD_201832 | JGI IMG/M metagenome (GOLD analysis project Ga0307960, IMG submission 201832) | Saline water microbial communities from Organic Lake, Antarctica - #542 | ecosystem: Environmental > Aquatic > Non-marine Saline and Alkaline > Saline | place: Antarctica: Organic Lake... | reverse complement strand
AGGCCCGCACCCAAAAAAACACTGCTTTGTTTGTGTGCATGGGTGCAGGAGTGCACACTATAATATTGCTTTGTTTGTGTGGATATGTATAGGCGCGCACCAAAAACACTGCTTTGTTTGTGTGGATGTGTGTAGGAGCGCACCAAAAAACACTGCTTTGTTTGTGTGGATGTGTGTAGGCGCGCACCAAAAAACACTGCTTTGTTTGTGTGGATGTGTGTAAACACGCACACACAAATATTGCTTTGTTTGTGTAGACAGTTGTAGGAGCGCACCCAAAACACTGCTTTGTTTGTGTGCATGGGTGCAGGAGCGCACTCAGACTACGGAATGCTTACGCTGCTGAAGACGGATGAAGTTCCTGGCCTGCAAATCCATACACAGGACACTGGCTGGATGGACGTGCCCCCAAAGTAAGTCTATCTTCTATAATTGGTGCTTGTTCAATCGACTGTGAAATTCAACAGATTCCTGATTCTCATTCAATTCGATGTCACAGCGTTGCCTTTTTGCACTTTGACAAAATGTGTGTGTGGCTCTGCCTGCCCTCTCTAGCTCGAAGGCTGGCTTGGCCACGCCCAGGGATGTGTCATACGGTACATACGACATTTAATACGGTACAAATACGCGTTAAATTTGATCATATTATACGAATACGCCGTATGACACATCCCTGGCCACGCCCATATAACAATGCCGTGTGCAACAATGCCATGTGCCGGAAGCTGTAGCTATAACTAGCTGTTTAAACATCACATATACCTTTTACATAAACAACTGGATCAGATGTTTAAGCAACATAATTCCGGACGTACGGCCTGGTAATATTAATCCGGACATACGGCCTGGTAATATTAATCCGGATGTAGTGCCTGGTATTATTCATCCGGACGTACGGCCTGGTAAAATTAATCCAGACGTACGACCTGGTAAACTTAATTCGGACGTACGGCCTGGTAAACTTAATTCCGGACGTACGGCCTGGTAAACTTAATTCCGGACGTACGGCCTGGTAATATTAATCTGGACGTACGGCCTGGTAAACTTTATTCCGGACGTACGGCCTGGTAATATTAATCCGGACGTACGGCCTGGTAATATTAATCTGGACGTGCGGCCTGGTAATCTTAACTTTGGGGGGGGGGAACTCAGTGATCATAAGCTCGTCTGCATGGGTTGCAAGCACAACCAAAAATTCATGGCTGCTTTATTAGCATCTGTAGCAAATGTAGCTCATCATTGTTTTCTCATAACTAGGGTTGGCCATAACCATATATATACGGTGTGTATACGGTATTTTTGGCAGGGAAATCACCATATATATGGTCATATACGGTGTATATATACAGTTCTGGCCAACCCTATACATAACGTTATCCACAACTTGCTGATGCGCTTATACTCAAAGATACGCTGATGTGCTTATACTCAAGATGCGCTGATGTGCTTATACTCAAGATGCGCTGATGTGCTTATACTAAAGATGCGCTGATGTGCTTATACTCAAGATGCGCTGATGTGCTTATACTCAAAGATGCGCTGATGTGCTTATACTCAAGATGCGCTGATGCGCTTATACTCAAAATACGCTGAGGTTACATCGCTGTGTATGCCTCTAGGGCTTCTGAGCGGAAACTTATAAACAGTCTGCACCCAAAAGGGTTACAAGGGGTTACAAGGATGGCCTACAGCCCGAGACTCTGGCTGATGGCAGTTGGCTGGTGAAACAAAATTGACCAGTGTCGAAAACTGAAACTAAATTTGACACAAACTTGAGGTGTCTGTATGAGTCTTGATTCAGGAATGCATTGATCTCAAAATCAGTGATACTGTGATGACAAGCCAAGAAAGAAAGAACTTCAGAGCTCGATGGAGCAAACGCACGTCTGCATCCAAAGCATTTATAACAAACTATTGAAGTCTCTGTAGCATACAGAAATAGCATACAGAAGAACTCAAGTTCGTGTAGGCGAGTGACATGCGTGATGCACTTTTGCACAAAGTGCATGCTCCCCTTTCTGTACCATCTTGTCATTTTCCCTGCCTGCAACGAGCCGCAATAGAACTGAAGTTTGTTGATGATAAAAGAGCATGTTCGAGAGAGCGTCTATTACTCGAATGTACCCACATAGGGATGGCTGCTGGATCATCAACCTTGGAGACATGCTAGAGCGATGGACTAATGGCATGTATAAATCCACTCTGCATCGAGTGGTCAATACCACTGGGCAGGTACGCACGCGTTGTGGCGTTGGTTGCCATGATTGTGTTTGTGTGTGTGTGTGTACAAGTTCACTTTACATCGAGTGGTCAATACCACTGGGCAGGTACGCACGCGTTGTGGCGTTGGTTGCCATGAATGTGTGTGTGTGCTTGTGTTTTGTGTGTGTACGAGTCCACTCTGCATCGAGTGGTCAATACCACTGGGCAGGTACGCACGCGTTGTGGCGTTGGTTGCCATGATTGTGTGTGTGTGTAAATTCACTCTGCGTCTATTGGTCAATACCACTGGATAGGTACGTGCGTGATGTGACGTTGATTGGTTGCCATGATTTTGTGTGTGTTTGTGTGCTTGTGCAATTTCAGCAAATGGTGTTTGATTTACATGTGGATTGTGCATCACAAGTCCACTCCACACTCATCACACCAGTGTCGTGCACCACGCTCATCACACGAGTGGCGTGCATCACGTGCATCACAAGTCAACTCCACGCTCATCACACAAGTAGCGTGCACCACGAGCATCACACGAGTGGCGTGCTCATGTGCATCACTCCACGCTCATCACACGAGTGGCGTGCATCACGTGCATCACAAGTCCACTCCACGCTCATCACACAAGTGCTTGATTACATGTGGATTGTGCATCACAGTGCCACGCTACATCAAACAAGTGCTACAAACCTAAAGATAAGAACACTCCACACGTGTGACCAAAACCTAAAGATATGAACTCTCCACGTGTGACAAAAACCTAAAGATAATAACACACTACGTGTGACAAAAACCTAAAGATAATATCATTCCACGTGTGACAAAAACCTAATGATAATAGCACTCCACACGTGTGACAAAAACCTAAAGATAATAGCACTCCACGTGTGTGAGAAAAACCTAAAGAGAAGAACACACTCTAAGTGTGACAAAAACCTAAAGATAAGAACACTCTACGTGTGACAAAAATTTAAAGATGAGAACACTCCACACGTGTGACAAAAACCTAAAGATAATAGCACTCTACGTGAGACAAAAACCTAGAGATAAGAACACTCCACACGTGTGACAAAAACCTGAAGATAGTAACACTCCGCACGTTGACAAAAACCTAAAGATAATAACTCTACGTGTGACAAAAACGTAAAGTTAATAACACTCCACACGTGAGACAAAAACCTAAAGATAAGAACACTCCACACGTGTGACAAATAAAACTGCAATTGCGAGTGTTCTTCATAAGGAAACTGTATACGTGGCCTAGATCCTGCATAGAAAGACCTTGTCTTTTTATCTCTGCAGGAGCGCTTCTCCCTTGCCTGCTTCTTCGAGCCCAACTTTGACTCCCTCGTGGAGTGCCTGCCTCAGTGCTGCGGCCCTGACAGGTATGCACGCGTCCAATTACTTCTTAAGCTCAACTTTGTCTCTCTCTCTCTCTCTCTCTCTCTCTCTCTCTCTCTTTCTCTCTCTCTCTCTCTCTCTCTCTCTCTCTCTCTCTCTCTCTCTCTCTCTCCCTCTCCCTCTCTCGTGGAGTGCATGTCCCAGTGCTGCAGCCCTGACAGGGTATGAGTGAATGCAATGACCTGTTGGAACGCGTCCGATTACTTCTTAAGCTCGACTTTTACTCTCTCTCTCTCTCTCTCTCTCTCTCTCTCTCTCTCTCTCTCTCGTGGAGTGCCTGCCTCAATGCTGCAGCCCTGACAGGCATGCACGTGCCAAGTACTAAACTTAAATTCACAATGAGGCTGTATCAGGCTGCAGCTATAGTTAGGGTTGGCCAGAACCATATATATACGGTGTACATACGGTATTTTTGGCTTGAAAATCACCAAATATACGGTGAATATATACATATATATACGGTTCTGGCCAACCCTAGTTATAGTACCTAAACCCTGATGAGTGTCTACCCGTTTGTAGGACATAGCTTGATACAACTCAACCTCACACATCGAGCTCCACTTCAGGCTCAAGTTAAAGTACTTACGCCTTGGCAGGTACTGAGGCAACACTAGATGGAGTCAGTCAGTCACACACACACACGCACACACACACACACACACATACACACACACACACACACACACACACACACACACACACACACACACACCAAGCTTGTAGAGGTAGTGTTAAGAAAGGACGAGGAGACACCCAGGCCTGATTTCGACACCCAGAACAAACAATGGGTTTTTAGAGTTCATTGTCATAGGGACCAGGAACAACCCATTTCTGGCCTGACCTTAATTCTCTCTGGATATCTGTGCATGCTTTTCTCAGAAAGGGCCTGTGTGAACATCTCGTCTGTTGCAGCACACAGTGTTTTTGCAGATGTCTGTCACAGCCTGAGTTTGATTGCAGCACATAGTGTTTCCGTAGTGACAGCTCTCTGTCGTAATCTGTCTTTATTTGCAGCACACAGTGTTGTAGCAGTGACAGCTCCCTGTCGTGTTCATTTGCAGCACACAGTTTTTTGGCAATGACAGCTCCCTGTTATAATCTGAGTTGAATTGCAGCACACAGTGGTATAGCAGTGACAGCTCCCTGTCGTAACCTGACTTTAATTGCAGCACACAGTGTTTCCGTAGTGACAGCTCCCTGTCGTGACCTATCTTTATTTGCAGCACACAGCGTTGTAACAGTGACAGCTCCCTGTCGTGACCTGTCTTTATTTGCAGCACACAGTGTTGTAGCAGTGACAGCTCCCTGTTATAATCTGAGTTTCACCCCGTGACCCACACATGCAAAGCCACTACTTAATATGTTATTACTGCTGTTTTCTTTCAAAAGCCTCCAGCCTCTAGCCTTGGTCCGCAGCAGTGACGCTTCATCATTGTACCCCCTTGTATTTAGGGTTGGCCAGAACCCTATATATACGGTGTACACACGGTATTGTTTGGCAGGGAAATCACCAAATATACGGTCATATGCGGTGTATAAATACAGTTCTGGCCAACCCTACTTGTATCACATCCCCTGTTCAAAAAAGTAATCACATTTTCTTTCAAATTATTGTACCCCCTTGTATCACATCCCCCGTTCGAAAAAGTGACACTTGATCATTGTACCCTTTTGTATCACGATCCCTGTTCAAAAATGTGATCACATCCCCTTTCAAATCATTGTACCCCCTTGTATCACATCCCCTGTTCGAAAAAGTGATCACATCCCCTTTCAAATCACTGTACCCCCTTGTATCACAATCCCCTGTTCGAAAAAGTGACACTTGATCATTGTACCCTTTAATATCACACCCCCTGTTCAAAAAAGTGATCACATCCCCTTTCAAATCACTGTACCCCCTTGTATCACAATCCCCTGTTCGAAAAAGTGACACTTGATCATTGTACCCTTTAATATCACACCCCCTGTTCAAAAAAGTGATAACAACCCCTTTCAAATCATTGTACCCCCTTGTATCACATCTCCTGTCTAAAAAAGTGATCACATTCCCTGTTCAAATCATTATACCCCCTTGTATCACATCCCCTGTTCGAAAAAGTGATCACATCCCCTGTTCAAACATGTGACACTTCATCATTGTACCCCCTTGTATCACAATCCCTGTTCAAAAATGTGATCACATCCCCTTTCAAACCACTGTACCCCCTTGTATCACATCCCCTGTTCAAAAAAGTGACCCCATTCCCTTTTAAATCATCGTACCCCCTTATATCACATCCCCTGTTCAAAAATGTGATCACATTCCCTGTTCAAATCATCGTACCCCCTTGTATCACATCCCCTGATCAAAAATGTGATTACATCCCCTGTTCAAAATGTTGATCACATCCCCTGTTCAAACATGTGGCACTGCGGCATTCGCTCCCATTGCTTTCCCATGCCTGTGGGCCCCACTTCACCAATCTATTGACCATGGTCGTGGCCTGTGGTGGGAGAAAGCGACGCTGGTAGTGAAAACGCACCCAACGTGACCTAGATAAGGACTACTTACAGCCAGGACCAAGGAGCCCTCACTGCCATGATGCTTGTACTCAAACAAATATGCTGCACTCTGGTAGTGGAAAAGCACCCAATGTATGTAACCAATATGAAGGTTGCTAAGATGCCAGGACCAAGGAGCCCTCACTGCCATGATGCTTGTACTCAAACAAATATGCTGCACTCTGTCTGGTAGTGAAAACGCACCCAATGTGACCTAGATAAGGACTACTTACAGCCAGGACCAAGGAGTCTTCACTGCCATGATGCTTGTACTCAAACAATTATGCTAAACTCTGGTAATGGAAACACACCCAATGTGACTTAGATAAGGACTACTCACAGCCAGGACTAAGAAGTCTTCACTGCCATGATGCCTGTACTCAAACAATTCTGCTGCACTCTGTCTGTTAGTGGAAACACACCCAATGTGACTTAGATAAGGACTACTTACAGCCAGGACCAAGGAGCCCTCACTGCCATGATGCCTGTACTCAAACAATTATGCTGCACTCTGGTAATGGAAACACACCCAATGTGACTTAGATAAGGACTACTTACAGCCAGGACTAAAAAGTCTTCACTGCCATGATGCCTGTACTCAAACAAATATGCTGCACTCTGTCTGGTAGTGGAAACACACCCAATGTGACCTAGATAAGGACTACTTACAGCCAGGACTAAGAAGTCTTCACTGCCATAATACTTGTACTCAAACAATTATGCTGCACTCTGGTAATGGAAACACACCCAATGTGACCTAGATGAGGACTATTTACAGCCAGGACTAAAAAGTTTTCACTGCCATGATGCTTGTACTCAAACAATTATGCTGCACTCTGGTAATGGAAACACACCCAATGTGACCTAGATAAGGACTACTTACAGCCAGAACTAAAAAGTTTTCACTGCCATGATGCCTGTACTCAAACAAATATGCTGCACTCTGGTAGTGGAACCACACCCAAAGTGACCTAGATAAGGACTACTTACAGCCAGGATTAAGAAGTATTTACTGCCATAATACTTGTACTCGAACAATTATGCTGCACTCTGGTAGTGGAACCACACCCAATGTATGTAACCAATATGAAGGTTGCTAAGATGCCAGGACCAAGGAGCCCTCACTGCCATGATGCTTGTACTTAAACGAAGCATCTACTCAAACAAAGCATCTACTCAAACAAAGCAACTACTCAAGCACTTGTACACAAATACTCAAGCACTTGTACTCAAATGATTACTCAATTACTCAACAATGAACACAACAATTACTCACTCAACAATTATCACAACAATTTCTCAACAATTAACACAACAATTACTCAATTACTCAATTACTCAATTACTCAATTACTCAAGCACTTGTACTCAAACAAAGCATAAAGGCTGCACTCTTAAAATGGAAATGCACCTAATGTGACCTAAATAAGGATTACTTACGGCCAGGACCAAGGAGCCCTCACTGCCATGGTTTCAAATTCTTTAGAAATAACGATTACCTACAGCCAGGACTAAGAAGCCCTCACTGTCATGGTTTCAAATTCTTTATTTTAGGATTGTACAGCCGGCCTTCAAACTCTTCAGATAAGGATAAGTTTAACTTCAGCCAGGACCAAGGAAGGATCCCTCACTGTCATGGTTTCAAATTCCTTAGGGTTACTGCACTTACCCCCCATGCCTGCAGACCCCCGCAGTTCCCACCCACAACATCAGGCCAGCACTTGCTGGACAAATACGCGTCCACCCATGCTGGTGCGCTTGAGTGCTTTCTCCCTTCTTCTGTACTTTTCTGTGCATTAACTAAGCAACACTGCTGCGAGCAGTTTGCACTTTTGCTGGACCCGTACGCGTACTCACACGCTCGTGTGCCTTAATTTAAGGTGGAATTAGACGGTCTTTGCCGGTATAGATCAGTGCATATTGAAGTCAAACTGTCAATACCTGTAGAGGTCAGTGCATTGTGAAATGAACAATCTTTGCCGGTAAATTCCGTGCATTAGGAAGACTAATGTAGTGCTCGCACTTTTCAAAACCACCTACCACTGAAGTCGCTTTCCTCTCCTCCTAATGCTCGACCTACATCATTGCTCAAAACATTTCGTTGTGCCTCTGTCACAAAAAAGCACAACGTACACGTGAAAAGATGGAAGGAAGAATTAAAATTGCTTTAACAATTGCTTTAAACATTTCGTTGTGCCTCTGTCACAAAAGAGCACAACGTACACGTGAAAAGATGGAAGGAAGTAATGAAAATTGCTTTAAACATTTCATTGCGCATCTGTAACAACAGAGCACAGTGTGCACATAAAAATATAAAAGGAAGATAATACAACATTGCTTTAAATATTTCATTGCGCCTCTGTAGCAACAGAGCACAGCGTGCATGTAAAAAATGACAATGCTTGCCGGTATTCAGTAACTTGGTACGGATACTTCCCAGCACTTTTATCATTTCTCATCAGGAGCTGGTTTCAAGTCAAGCCTGCAACCCTCCTGATCCCCATTGACCTTTTATTCTTCTTTGGTGGAGTTTTTTGTACCCGGTGCCAAGGTTGCTCCTTTCCCTTAGTTAATGTGGAGAATGAATAGTGATGTAACCTTACCTTACCTTACCTTATTGTGGAGAGTGGCTTTCAATGCTAGCCTGGCTCATCTTGCAATTACCGTCCCTGCTCTTTGGTGCGCAGGTTACACAGGGAAGCAATAACATGGCACGCGATAAAATAGTAGCTGTGTGGGTATAGAAGCTTGTACAAATAGCCCACCTGATCGTCATCAAGTGGACCGTGCCTTGATTGCAACAGTGAGGGGTTTCAAGGTGCTAATAGATAAGGTACGCTTGATGCTTTAGTGCATCAAGCGCCACAATGTAGATGCATCACCCTTTTTCATCATGTCCTGGCCATACTTATATTGCGCATAACATGTTTGGACAGATCAAGATGGAGATACCGTGGTACATTAATTGGCATAGGCTCATTTCTAGAGAAAGGAATGGCAAACCAAGAATGATAAGTGGCCAGTTTCTCAAGTGCCTTTCTCACGCTCGATACTGTCATCACTGCCAGCATAGCCTTTTCTTTGTTTTCACTTTTGCCCATGCCTTGATTTTGACAGTTAGGGGTTTTAAGGTGCTGATGTACAAGGTTTTTCCTTGGTCACGCTTGATGTGTTATCACTAACAGCATAGCCTTTCTTTCACTTTTGCCCAGGCCTTCGACCTTGTACGTTTATTAGTCATTATGGCCTCGTCAACGCTTGCTGTTGCGTTGTGTAGGTTGCTATTAAGAAGCTGTTGAGTCACCTACAGGGAATGTAAATAGGATTTGCTACTATGTATAAGCAATATGGTTTGTTATACATAGTAGGATTTGCTACTATGTATACTATGGTGTTGTACAGCATACGCCCTTCCTTCTGATCACAGGTAATCCTGATGACGCGTTTAATGTGAACAGAATTTCCTCGATTCATGCTAGACACATTTTCCTAAAAGGCTCACTTCCTTTGTTTTTTACACTCTGCTGACAACTCATGCATTTGTCCACACCACCATTATTTCATCCCCCCCTGTACTTAAAGTCCTTTGTGCTCTCATAACACTGTGATCGGACTGCATGTGGATGCTTTGGAAATTCACACAAAATTCACACAAACACATTTCGCTACATAGAGCAGTAGTGCTGGCGCAGCATTGCCGTGAAACTCTCGTCTACACTTTGATGTATTTTTTGTCATGCTAAATCAGTGGCATGGACGAATCGTGTGATTTTCCCTGGATTTATAATGTGAGCAATGGTTTATGGTTATTTGGTTGTTTGGCCAGTTTAGATGGTCCTCTTGTAACAAACTCGCTTTTTTTCTCAGACTTGTCTGAGTACCATCTCCTCTTGGGCATTGCTTGAGCCGTCGATTCCTTCTCGCGTGGAGAGGGTGGAGACGTTAAACCACACCTTTATGGGGGGGCTTGGCGGACTATGGCTCATACTTGCAACCCATGCTTAAGCTGGTACCATGATTCGTCGTGACATTTTACCTACTTCTTCTCGTATCTATAAGATTAGCTTTTTCCAGTTGCGTCACAGTCCTTTTTACTTGGATTATGTTGAGGTTTACCTCGTTCTCATAGGGTAAGGGTAAGGGTTACACAGCTATATCCGCCAGCGAGGGCAGTTGAGCTACAGCATAAAAAAGCCAGCTTCAAGAAGAGAAAGAGGCCAGACTGAACAAGACACCAGAAAAAGAAGCTAGAATAAAGTGTATAGAGAAAGAGAACGTTTGTGTTGAAGAAGCGCGAAGAGAAAGCATCAAGGAGAACGAGAACTTGGATTATGTTGAGGTTTACCTCGTTCTCATAGGTTGAGCAGCCATTCCAGGTTGAATGCCTTTGTAATCCAAAGTAAACATTGCCGTGAAACGTGGTGCCATCTTTAGCTATAAACCTGGGAACTTCACTTCGTCTTAGGAGTTGCTGTCTTTGCAGAAGTCTACACAAAAAGTAACATTACAATGGGGGGACGCATTTAGCCATGGTGTTTGACTGATCGCCCATTGGCTGGTCAAAAATATGCTATTAATTTGAAATTACCATCAAAAGCGTAAGCTGTTTATAAACTAGAGCTAATATTTTTAACGGATGAGTTGCGAGATACACCCTAACTGACCTAAACATAAATTCACAGCGATGCATACTAATACAAAGTACCACACCCAGGAAGACACATGAATTGTATAATGCTACACACAGAGTACAGTCACAATAAACAGTTTTTGATGACGATGAATGTAAAAAGTAAAAATAAAGGTAAAAGTCTACACTGGAAGTCACCAGCGTGCATTAAGGAAAGGCTCTCAACTAGTGCTCA
>Ga0307960_1002485_pt1 | contig 11045 bp, 8 predicted proteins | sample OrgLakmetagen542_FD_201832 | JGI IMG/M metagenome (GOLD analysis project Ga0307960, IMG submission 201832) | Saline water microbial communities from Organic Lake, Antarctica - #542 | ecosystem: Environmental > Aquatic > Non-marine Saline and Alkaline > Saline | place: Antarctica: Organic Lake... | reverse complement strand
GCTTTAGCGGCAAATTTCTGTTGTGCATGACCTGGCTGTGTGCTTGCTTGGGCTACGCACATGGCTCGCATCTGTGCTGGAAATGCAAGTGGCACTGTAGCAGCAATTTTCTGTTGCGCACGTCCTTGCTGTGTGCTTGCTTGGGCTACGCACATGGCTCGCATCTGTGCTGGAAATGCGAGTGGTGCCATAGCAGGAGATTTTTGACGCATGACCTCGCTGTGTGCTTATGTGAGCTACAAACATAGCACGATACGTGATAACCTTTCAGCGCATCCTTGGTTAAGAATTGGGGTTGGCCAGAACCGTACATATACACCGTACATATACACTGTACAATTGGTGATTTCCCTGCCAAGCATACCGTAAATACACCGTATACATAGGGTTGGCCAGAACCGTATATACACACCGTATATGACCGTTTGTATGATAGTTTCCCTGCCAAACATACCGTATATACACCGTATAATTATGGTTCTGGCCAACCCTATCTATGATAGTATGGGGCTACCTATACATTTAACACACAAAAAGCTGCGTAAACAATAGGCGGCACGAAAGATGTAGCCCTTTAGTCAGTGGTTTTACGAGCCTCCGTTCGGCACGTGTGTGCTTGGGTTTTGCAAGCGGAACTGTAGAGGAAGCACGTGGGGTCATGTTAGGCGCGCGTTTGGCTACGCTACACACACGGCACACGGCACGATGGATACAAATGATGATGACCCAGCTCATCCTTGGTTCAGAATGATGAGCAAGCACATCCTTGCTTCAGATTGATGACTCAGTTCATCCTTGGTTCAGAATGATGAGCAAGCACAACCTTGCTTCAGATTTTTGACCCACTCATCCTTGGTTCAGAATGATGAGCAAGCACATCCTTGCTTCAGATTGATGACTCAGTTCATCCTTGCTTCAAATTGATGAGCAAGCACATCCTTGGTTCAGAATGATGAGCAAGCACAACCTTGCTTCAGATTTTTGACCCACTCATCCTTGCTTCAGATTGATGAGCAAGCACATTCTTGGTTCAGAATGATAAGCTAGCACATCCTTGGCTCAGAATGATGAGCTAGACTGCACAGCAGGCGCAGCACCAGCAGTAGATCATGAACAATGTGAATAGGGCTGCCAGAGTAAAACCTATGTGGTGTGCTGCAGCACTCTCACGTGCCCCCCCACCTGCACCTGAGTATGTGTGTGTGTGTGTGTGTGTATGTGTGTGTGTGTGTGTGTGTGTGTTGTCCCATCCGCAACCCTGCTGCCGCATTGCAACGACACGTCCTACACCACCACCTTACACTGCTCCTGCATGTTGTGTCTTGTTCGGCCTGCTGCACCTTTAACATGACACCCCACCTGCACCTGTAACATGTAACCCCACCTGCACCTGAGTGTGTGTGTGTGTGTGTATGTGTGTGTGTGTGTGTTGTCCCATCCGCAACCCTGCTGCCGCATTGCAATGACACGTCCTACACCACCACCTTACACTGCTCCTGCATGTTGTGTGTGCCATTCATCCTGCTGCACCTGCATGTGTCACCTCACTTGCACCTGTGTGTGTGTGTGTGTGTGTGTGTTCCTTGTCCAAACCGCAACCCTGCTGCACTTTAGGGTTTAGGTCACTCTTAACACGTCACCCCAGCTGCCGCAGAGCCCACAGCTCACTCTTAACACGTCACCCCAGCTCACTCTTAACACGTCACCCCAGCTGCCGCAGAGCCCACAGCTCCTGCCGACCAAGCTGCTGCTGCTGCTGCTGCAGCTACTGCTGTTGGTCAATCCACTCCAGCAGTGGGTGGGGGCTCCAGCGAGAAGGGAGCAGCTGCTGCTGCCGCCCCTCCAGATGGATCCACTGTGCCAGTGAAACCAGGTATGTGCTTCGTGGGCTGGGTAAGCCACTGGTGTGTTGTCCGTGCTGAGTGTGCTGCACCAGCAAAGCTAGGTGCGCGTGGCCCGTGCTGTGTGTGTGGCGTCAGCCAGCAAAGTTAAATGTCGTGTTTGCTGTGTGAGCTGAGCTGTGCATCAGGTTAATGTACATTTTGTGCTTCCTGGTAGGCACACACGAACATACCTATATGCATACGTACACAAACTTATACGCACACACATACACACGCAAATACACACACGTACACACGCAAACACACGCACACACACGCAAACACGCATGCTCACAAACAAACACACACACTCGCAAACACGCATGCTCACATACACACACACACATACACACACACACACACGCAAACACGCATGCTCACAGGCACGCACACACGCACACATATACAAACACACACACACACACACACACACACAACGCACACACCACAGAGGCAGCAGCAGCACCTGCAAGCGCACCCGGCAACATGACCATCCCACCCAGTTTAAGCCACTTGTTAGGTCCCTTAGGAGCTGCCGCAGCAGCTGCAGCGGCTGCAGCTGCGAGCACAGGCCAAGGGGGTCAGGGGGTCGAAGGGGTTGGCTTGCAGGCAGGCTTGGGTGCTGCTGCAGGATTGGGTGTGGGAGGAGAGGGCGCTACAGGAGGGGTGCTTGTGCCGTCTTTACTGACCATCGATCCTAACGAGCCGGAGTACCTGGTCAAGTGAGTGGCAGTGTGTGTTGTGGTGTGTTGTGGTGTGTGTGTTTTGTGTGTGTGTGTGTGTGTTTTGAGAGCCGTGCAACTCTGTATGCAAGATTACAAAATCTTGCATGTGTGATTCCTGCTTGTCCTAGCAAATTTATGCAACTTAGATGTGCTTGCAAACAATGGTGCCGTACTTGGCACATACATGAAACACACGCACGCTTACACATAAACTTACACGCACGCACACACACACACATGCACACACATACCCCCTTTGCACACACACACACACACACACACACACACACACACACACACACACACACACTCACACACACGTACCCCCTCTGCACACACACGTACCCTCTTACCCCCACAACCAACAAAATACACACACACACACACACACACACACACACACACACACACGCCAACATGCACCTGCAGGTGGGTGGGAAAAAGCCACGTGCACAATGAGTGGGTAGCTGGGAGCCTGCTCATGGGTTTTGCGCGACGGAAGCTGCTCAACTTTCGCAAAAAGCACGGCGCAGCACCTTGTAACTTTCAGGTGTGCCTGTGTGTCGTGTGTTTTGCAACTGTAGTTCTGTGCGTATGTGCCTGTGTGTTTTGTGTTTTGCGACTGTAGTTATGTGCGTCTGTGCCTGTGTGTTGTGTGTTTTGCGACTGTAGTTCTGTGCGTCTGTCCTGTGTATTGCGTAGTTTGCGACTGTAGTTCTGTGCGTCTGTGCCTGTGTGTTGTGTGTTTTGCGACTGTAATTCTGTGCGTCTGTGCCTGTGTGTTGTGTGTTTTGCAACTGTAGTTCTGTATTGTGTAGTTTGCGACTGTAGTTCTGTGCGTCTGTGCCTGTGTGTTGTGTGTTTTGCGACTGTAGTTCTGTGCGTCTGTGCCTGTGTGATGTGTAGTTTGCAACTGTAGTTCTGTGCGTCTGTGCCTGTGTGTTGTGTGTTTTGCGACTGTAGTTCTGTGCGTCTGTGTGTGTACATGCGTGTGTTGTGCGACTGTAGTTATGTGCGTCTGTGTGTGTACATGCGTGTGTTGTGCGTATGATGCGCTTGTGTGCATGTGTGCGTCTGTTTACACGTGTCTGTGTGTGTTATGTTTGCTTGTGTGTATATTTGTGTTGTGTTTGCTTGTGTGTATGTGTGTACATATCGGTTTTTTTTACATATTTGTGGTAATTGCTTTCACACCCCCGTTAGGAAGGTGAGCTATCAATGTGTGTGCTCTAAGTTGTGGGATTGTGTGTATTTATCATTTTTTAAATTGAATGTGGTAATTACTTCACACAAGCTAGGTGTGCTATCATTGTGTGTGCTCTAAGTTGAGGGATTCCACATGCCCTTTCCACCAAAAGTCCCCTCCCTCAATGCCCATCTACCTCAATGCCTCTCTCCCTCAATGCCTATCTCCCACAATGCCTCTCTCCCACAATGCCTATCTCCCTCAATGCCTATCTCCCACAATGCCTATCTCCCACAATGCCTATCTCCCTCAATGCCAATCTCCCACAATGCCTATCTCCCACAATGCCTATCTCCCTCAATGCCTATTTCCCTCAATGCCTATCCTCAATGCCTATCTCCCTAAATGCCTATCTCCCTCTCAATGCCTACCTCCCTCAATGCCTATCTCCCTCTCAATGCCCATCTCCCACACATAACCTCACAACATGTGGGCTGCTGAGTGCCGCCCCCTCCACATCAAAATGCAATAGCAGTGTACACCCACAAGCACACGCACGCTGTGCCTGAGCGCTCTGAGTTGCATGAAGTAATTGTCTTAAGTACGTTTCCACCTTCAGTCTGCTGCGTATGCTGTGCTTGCGAAATTCATGGCAACGTGCAAATCCATGGCAACAAAAATGCCGCTCCTACTAGAACTGCATGACATAAGGAACCTGAGTCCTTCGGATGAGGGATCAAAACTAGCTGCGCATGCTGTTGCTGCATTGTTTATGGCGCTACAGCCTCCACACACAAATTGATGGTTTAGATTGACACGCATGCATGAACACATGCAGTCTGCTGCGCACGCTGTGCCTGAGCGCTTCATGGCACGCCGCCCGACGCCTGCTGGCCCTGGTTGGGAAGTGCTCGTGAAATGGAAGGGCCTAGGGTATGAGCACGCTACGTGGGAGGTACGTGCTTACGTGTATTTTGTCCTGGGGTGCAACTGTGGCTTGCGTACATGCGTGTGTGTGTGGGGGGGTGGGGGGCCTGGGCATGTGTGTGTGTGTGTTTGTGTGTGTGTGTGTGCTTGCATGTGCTTGCGTGTGTGTGTGTGTGCTTGCATGTGTGTGTGTGTGTGCTTGTATGTGCTTGCGTGTGTGTGTGCGCTTGTATGTGCTTGCATGTGTGTGTGTTTTTGTGCGCCAAGTGCTGGTGCGGAGTGCTGGGACATGAGGACAGAGGCTGTAGTTTGTATATGTGTGTGTCTCTGTGTGTGTCTCTGTGTGTGTGTTATGTGCAGCTAGCGATAAATAAGGACATTCTGAGTAACAAAGCAAGTTGGAGCGTGCCCTTTGTTCTCCGCTTCTTGATGATGTGGTTGAAGCTGTTGCTTGTTGTGCAACAAACCCATAAATATGATACGTGTAGGAATAATCACTTGTATGCGCACTGCCACGTTTACATATGCACACGAATCGCACACAGTTGTACACACACACATACACACACGCACAAACACATACACAGGCCACGCAGTCCGAGGGCCAGGGCGTGCTCATCCAGCCCGAGTACATCCACCTGCAAAAAAAGCGTGGGCATTCACACACACTCACACGCGCGCACACACACACACACACACACACACACACACCATGCAGTCTGAGGGCCAGGGCGTGCTCATCCAGCCCGAGCACATCCACCTGCACAAAGAGATGTGGGCGCGCCAGGCAAAGGTGCTGCAGAGATACTCCGCCCTTGCGCAGCAGCAGGCAGTGGCAAAGAGAGCAGCAGCTGCCGCAGCTCCGCCGCCAGAGCTGCAGGTGTGTGTGTGTGTGTGTGTGAGTGTGTGTGTGTGTGACTGTGTGTGTGTGACTGTGTGTGTGACTGTGTGTTTAAGTGCGTGCGTTTGCCTGTTGTAGAGCGTGTAGATGTACAGTGCGTGTTTGCCTGTCGTACACGACTGGAAACATCTGACATGAATATTCATGTATGTTTGTTCAGGTGTGCACATGTCGTTGGAGTGTATCATCGCTTTCCTCTTAAGTGCATTATAGCTGTCCTCTTTAAGCTCATCGAGCTGCACTAACCTCTTTTTTCATTCTCTCTCTCTCTCTCTCTCTCTCTCTCTCTCTCTCTCTCTCTTTCTCTCTCTCTCTCTCTCTCTCTCTGTCTCTCTCTCTCTCTCTCTCTCTCTCTCTCTCTCTCTCTCTCTCTCTTTCTCTCTCTCTCCCTTGTTACACACAAGAGGTGGAGAGGAGGGACGTAGCAGTACGTTCGGTGTCCATGTGTCCTGGGAGGTGTTTTTATAGCATTGACATCTATATACACTCAATATGCACAGGAGCTGGAAAAGTAGGACGTGGCAGTATGCTGGTGTCCATGGTGTTCAGGGAGTGATTATTGAGCATTATTATGATATCTATACACATTCCACACATTGGAACATCAATGTACACTGGAGCTGGAAAACACATTTAACACGCTGGAACATTAAATCACACTGAAACTGGAAACCACACTCAATACGCTGAAACTTCAAAACACGCAGGAACTGGAAAAGAAGGACGTGGCAGTGCGTGTGGTGTCCATGGTGTGCTGGGAGCTGTTTGAAGAGCAAGACCAGGACTACAAGGACAGTGTGCTGCACCCAGATGTGGAAGCCCGCGTGTCCGTGGAGGCTGCTGTGCCCTTTGGCTGGCGAGAGTGAGTGTTGCTGTTTGTGGTGGCTCTGTGTTCACCATGGTGTGCGATTGCATGGTGCTGCTGCTGTGCCCTTTGTGGCTGGCAAGAGTGAGTATAGAGTAGGTATATCATGTACATATGTATAGAGTATATTACTTAATCCTGTGTGCTGTAGCTCAAGGGAACATGACTCATGCCTCACCAAAAATGTGAATTTCATGTCATATCATCCGGGCTTTTGTGACGGCTTTTTTCCGTTCGGACACAGGATGCAGAAAGAGCAACACACAGGGCAATCGGATGTAGCAAAACAAAATCATGATGCCAAGCATGTACCATGGTACCCATGGTGTACTCTGCAGGTATTTGGGCAAGAAGGGCATCCATGTTGGCATTCCTGCACACCGCTTTGGTGCCAGTGGCCCCACGGCGGCTGTTTACAAAGAAGAGTTCAACATCACTGTGGAGAGCGTGGTTGCCGCTGTGAAGAAGACGATGGCTTAGAGGAACATATGGCAGCTCTTGCAATGCATGGTTGCTAATGCAAATTGAAAAAGGGCTGGAATTGGGAGCTTCGCTGCGACGCCCAGTCTTTTGCAGTTGTATATGATCTGAGGGAATGGCCTGTGAAATAGACTGAGTAGCTATAGGATGAGTAACTATGTCAAGAGGTAGGGATTATTACCTCTTGACTTGATTATGTACAAGAACAGGCTGACCGCTTCCTTTTTTTTACAATTGAACCACCCCAAGTGTGGTTACACCTAAGCTATTTAAAAAGGAGTCAGATGCCGGAAAAGTACTTATAAGAATTCATGTTACCTTCCCCAAAGAGGAGATGCAGACTGTGGAAAGCATTCCCCACATAAATTAAGGAAAGGGAGCCACTTTGGTTCCAATTACCGTAAAACTCCTCCTCCAAAGGAAAAGAAATAAGTTCGATCCCCCGGAGATCAGGAGGGATGGCTTGACCTGGAACCGTACTCCTGATGAAATTGGTAACAGTGCTGGAAAGGGCACTTTTGGTATAAACAAATTTGGCAGCGTATTGACGGAATGAACATGATGCTTGTAGGCAAGCATGTTAATTAATTGAGAGCCAAAGACGTCTTGTTATACAGGGATAGATTCATGATGTCAAATCAGCATCCGTTCGGAGCTTGCATTGGGGATGTTACGCCCAATTGTTGGCAGTGACAATTCATATGACATACGATAGATGTCATAGATTGTTGTGCTGAGTCTTACACTTTGCAAAGACAGTGATTTGCTATGACAGGGAATCACACGGTTTGGGTGTTATGATGCGCATTCAACTCAACAGTTAATACAATGACACTGGGGAGTGGTAAATTGTGATTTTGAGGATTAGGTTGCATATTGGATTTTGCTTCTTCTATTTAGGATGATGTTTAAGGTAGGGGTTAGGAGGCACCTAAATGATCTTTAGTTAATGTGGGGACCTATGTACATTTTCATTACTCCCTATCATCGGTCCAAGCTTGAATGACAGATTGTTCTACAGGTGGTTGTGAGAAGCAGTATGGGAAGGGATCTAGGAAAGTACCTGCTATTTTTCGGCCTCACATAACAGGCACCTGCTAATTTGATGGAAATCACGGGACAAATAAGACACGTTCTATAGGATGCCTTATCTAGTCTAGAACACAAGTTATAACTAGGGTTGGCCAAAACCATATGTATATGTTGTATATACGGTATTTTGGGCTTGAAAATCACGGTGTATATATACGGTTCTGGCCAACCCTAGTTTTAACTTATAAAACTCATAACTTGTAACTCACACATGTTATAACTTATTAGTGAGCATGTTCTTGTCAAGCCCTGTACTGTGTTTAGTCTCAACGGCAACTTCATGGAATGCCACGAACAAGCAAGGACGTGATAACCTCCTGGCATGTTAAAACTAAGCAATCTTGCCGGATTTTGACGGTCAAGAAAGCTTCCTCCTTTGTACACCTTCGGTTATTGACAGGTCACAAAGCAAAACATGGATTGCACACATCTCAGGCAACCTTGTGCTGTGCTTCCTTCCACAATGTGGAATCCACACACGCTTATTATGGGTCAATGTAAAGATAGAAAGTTTCCAGCGTGTTGTAAAGCGCTACTTGTCCTTCCACAATGCAAGCAGGTCCTTCCTTTTTGCGCCTGCTTTTGATGTCTTCATTTTGAAATTATTTTATGCTCTTTCCAGTGCTCACACACAACTCCATCGATCTGGGAGAGGACGGACCCACACACCAGCCCATTCATCAGGTCATTTCTTGCTGCATCAAGCACTCTTGACTTTATATCGATTTCTACTCTTTTCCAGTGCTGACACACGACTCCATCGGTCTGGGTGAGGATGGACCCACACACCAGCCCATAGAGCAGATCCCCTCCTTCCGTGCTATGCCCAACACACTAGTAGTTCGACCTGCCGGAGGTAACGAGACAGCTGGCGCGTATAAGGTGAGCAGACGCATTTGAAAGTGGCAGCACAAACAAAGCAAATTTTGAACACGTCAAATCAGTAGCATGATCTGTGCATTAAGTGAATTGACTTAATGGAATGAGCACGGCAGACAGACATCGTGTACGAGGTGAGGAGTGCATCTGAAAATGGCAGCATAAACCAAATAATTCTTCTAATAAGTAGCATGATCTGTCCCTTGAGTGAATTGACTTGCTGGAGTGAGCAGGACAGACAGACAGTGTACGAGGTGAGGAAGCGCATTTGAAGATGGCAGCATGAACCAAACACATCTTTTCAATAAGTAGCATGGTCTGTGCATAAAATGAATTGACCTGATGGAGTGAGCAGAATAGACAGCACATCTAAGGTGAGCAGACGCATTTAAAGGTGATGGCAGCACACAAGTGTATACAGGTTTAATCAAAAAACGCAATCAAGGGTTGAGCAGAGCTGAAGGTCGGTAGTTTGACGGTCAGGCGCAAATGTTAAACCACGATTAACGAGAGGCACAGTATTGCCTAGTTTACTTACTGTGAAGTCTGGTGAAGTACTAGTTTAATTTACTTGAAGTTGCCTAGTTCACTTACTGCAAAGTTGCCTACTTAAATTACTGTTAAGTTGCCTAGTTTACTTACCGTGAAGTACACAGCATGTTGATTAAGGGTTACTTTGCAAATGCAATTTCTCAAAGGGAATTTTCTGAGCAAGCGTTCAAACATTTTCCTTTTTGCATTAAAGGGGCACCTACTCACACGCCAATCCACCAAATTAACCCCTATCTAGTTTCACAGTGTTGCAATATATCAAGCTACCAGAGCATGCGCTCTTTTTTAGTTAAATTGCCATATGGGATTACAAAACTAAATGCAAGCTACCAGAGCATGCGCTCTTTTTTAGTTAAATTGCCATATGGAATTACAAGACTAATTGCACACGTTGTTTACCTGTAACCTAAATAGGTGCTCTCCATGGGGAATGGTGCACTCATTTGCATATCTTGCCAACCGCTTGTTGCACTAATCTTGCACTAATTTGCCAACCGCTTGTTGCACTAATCTTGCACCATATCTTGCCAACCGCTTGTTGCACTAATCTTGCACTAATTTGCCAACCGCTTGTTGCACTAATCTTGCACTAATTTGCCAACCGCTTGTTGCACTAATCTTGCACTAATCTTGCACCATATCTTGCCAACCGCTTGTTGTTCTTGCTCCATTATTCTGGCAATGGTCTTAAAGTAATACATAAGGAATCCAAAACACAAAGCATCACTCAATTCAATGATCTGGCTGGTCAGGTACAGCATATGGCTGCTCAAAAAGTAGGTTCACGCCGCAGCCAATCAGGCATGGGCCCCATAATTGGCTAGTTCTAAGCTCAGCTGCAGCATCAAGGCTGTGCCTGAATCTAGCCAGTTACAGGACCCATACCCTAGGAGCATGCAAAAACATACCCATTTTGGGCGTCAGATAACCCCCTGTGGCAATTTCTATCAATATACACCTGCAGCTCATGTCTTCAGGACTTGTCACACCTTGGAGGGCAATGCAGGCAGCCGGAATGCTCCAAAGTCAATAAGGAAGCAGTCACATCTTGGAGAGCAATGCAGGCAGCTAGAATGCTCCAAAGTCGATAAGGAAGCATTGTAATAATACCCAAATTAGTCCTCATTCTTTGCAGGTGTGCTAACGCTGGATCTAACACTATTTGTTCCTCCTTTTTATACCACGCAGGTGGCTGTGGCGAACCGTGTTATAGCACCAGCTCTCACTCTTGTTTACACCACACAAGGGGCTGTGGCTAATTGTGATTGCCCTACTCTCATCCTGTGTTTACCCCATGCAGGTGGCTGTGGCTAATCGTGATCGCCCTACCCTCATCCTGCTGTCCCGCCAGCCCATGCCCAATACAGAAGGTAAAAATGTGTGCAAATCTGCACGAAACACAAGCATCTTTTTTAACGCCCTTGCTGTTGCGCCAACGTATGCCAGACAAAGAAGGTAAAAGCGTGTGACGTCTGCACGGCACACAAGTACCTCGAGTGCTTTTTTGCAAAATGGTTTTGCTGTTGCGCCAGCGTATGCCAAATACAGAAACGGT
>Ga0307960_1002470_pt1 | contig 11063 bp, 10 predicted proteins | sample OrgLakmetagen542_FD_201832 | JGI IMG/M metagenome (GOLD analysis project Ga0307960, IMG submission 201832) | Saline water microbial communities from Organic Lake, Antarctica - #542 | ecosystem: Environmental > Aquatic > Non-marine Saline and Alkaline > Saline | place: Antarctica: Organic Lake... | reverse complement strand
TGTACGTATGTATGTATGTATGTATGTATGTATGTATGTATGTATGTATGTATGTATGTGCGTGTGTATGTATGTATGTATGTATGTATGTATGTATGTATGTATGTATGTATGTATGTATGTATGTATGTATGTATGTATGTGTGTATGTGTGTGTGCGTTAACGTCATTCACTCTGGCATGTCTGGCTGGACATGTTGCAAGAGCTGTTATGCCTACAAATGTTATGCCTACAAAAATTGCTTCATTTGACACAAATTTGCGCCTCAACTCCTCTTGAGCGCCACTTCAACAACTCAATGCTGTGTGGGCACGGAGCTCTTCCACGCCTAAAATAATAAGAAATCGTCCTTTTGTTGTAGAGGGCCTGTACAAACATTGCAGCAGCCGGTTAGACCAGCCGCATGACTTTTCCCATGATCTTTTGCCGCATACTTAGGATAAGCTGCATACTTAAAATAAATGCAAATGTACACTGTACATGGTCGTGTGTTTGGAGGATATCCGCAAAAGCTGGACCTAAACTGCGATATTCATGTATGTATATATGACTGCGGTCAAGCCTGTGCATGAGTGATGCCTTGAAAGCAGAATCAAAGCATGCGAAGTTTCCTGGTGTTGTGTGGGCAATATTAAGCACTGCTGCACGAGCAAGCTTGCACTGTGAAAGACGTTTAGTTTCTCTTGATATCTCTTCTGTCTATAACAGTAGGATAACTAACGCCTCATAATCAGCCAGCTGTGCCGGCCACCTGCAGCTCCTGTCTTGAATGTTGCGTTGCAATTTGAGCACAGCCTTGCGCCTTAAGCATCGTGTCAGTCCTGCAAATTGACTTAAATCTCTGACAGCAGATGAAAAGATTTCTAGGCATCACAGTCACAGTGGCTTTGCAGCGGCGTGAACAACCTCCACACGCTTTTGCGTATGCAATCACTCTTTGCTTGGGCCACTGTGCTCAATTAACCAGCATCGTGCCCTTCCTGTTTTAGCCGCCGTGCTCAACTTTTTTTTTTTTGTGCCATGCCATTCCTTCCTATTACAGGAGCTGACCCAGGCAGGCAAGGAGCCCGACATCTGCCTCACACCTCCAAGGTGGGAACTTGTGTCAGAATCGCTATAGTTCGATCACAATTTGTAAAGTACGATCACACCCTTGAGGTGGGAACCTGTGTCAGAATCGCTAAAGTATGATCACACTTTTGTATGCTACAATCACACCTTCAAGGTGGGAGCCTGTGGCAGAATCGCTATCGTATGATCACACTTTTGTGTAGTACGATCACACTTTCATATAGTACAATCACACCTTTGAGGTGGGAACCTGTGTCAGAATCGCTATAGTATGCCCTTGTGTGTAAGTCGGCTGCTTTTGTCAAGGTCATGACGCCTTAAGGGTGTGCAACGCGCACACCTGCCTGAACGAGTTCACACCACAACAAACAGCATGCGGTTTGTGTATGTGTTGTGTGTGGGTGTGTGTATTTGTGTGAAGGTGCATGCATGTTGCTGTTTGGGAATTAGGCGTGCTGTCAGCGTCTTATCCTCTGCCCCACCCTCATTCAAGGTCACCACCCCACCCAGGGGCTTTGAAGCCTGCTTGCTTCTGGACCTAGTAGAGTTGGACCTTTGCTTTCTTTGCTCGAGCCTTTTCTTTGCTTGGTGAATTATTAATGCAATACACCATCCAATTTGCTTGCTGTTTATAACTAAATGGGGGGAGTGGCAATCACTGCCTGCATCCTTCTTCTTTTCTAAGCTGCAAACAATGGCAAAGGTCCGCTGAAAACATGGACTGTGTGTGCTTTCTTTAAGAAGGCGAGCCTTGCGCGATGACATTCTTTGTGCAGCTTCTTCCTGCTGATTTAGACCATGGATCGATCTTCGCTTGATAGTAATGCCTCCACACAAAGCTGTCTCCCAATGTAAGCCCACAATCGTCCTCTTGTTTCAATAGCATGGACAGTTCTTTTGAGCTGTGCTTTGTGTCTTGCCTCTCCAGGAACGAGCTGAAGAGCAGAAATCCGAAGCTCTTCCCTCACTACCTGCACGTAAGCCGTTTTTTGGGTCAACACACTGCCAGCCCGCCAACTTCCTGTGTTCTCTCTCTCTCTCTCTCTCTCTCTCTCTCTCTCTCTCTCTCTCTCTCTCTCATTCTCTTGCCTTATTCCGACACTCCCTCGTGATACATTCTCCTCCAGTCGCAACCGGTACGGCATCCGGCGCTGCAAGATCACGTACACCAACCCGCGCTCAAATCGCCACCTCCTCAATTCCTCTCTTTCCTCTCTTTCCTTGTTCCATCAAAACCGCCCTCTCAGCCCTTCTTCGTTTTATCCTTTTCCGTAGTCGTAGGCTTAGCCAAGCACCCCCTCCCCCTCCCTCGGTGAAGGGCCCTGCCGGTGGAGGACAGGACAGCCAGGCTGTGGATGTGAGCAAAAGGTGCGTGAAAGGCTGTGTAAGAGGCCAGCTATAGGGAGGGAGGGGGGCTGTGTGAAAAGGCTGCAAGTCAAGTCGTCTACACTGCACTTTAGATGAGTGAGGGCTAGCCTACGTGTCTGTGAGTTTTAAATGTAGCTGCACCCTACTCTTGCTGTCAATCACATAGTGCTGCCACATAGAGGCGGGCAATGCTTTTCCACGCTTTTCTTAGTTGTTTTGCCGGGGCACAACTTGAGCTGCTCCTGGTCATCGCCATGCATCCCCTCCCTTTTTTGGCCAAAACAGTGCCCACACCCTTAACTAGCTGATCTCTACCACCACTTCACCGCTTTGGGACCTGGAAGCTGTGTTGGATAGCTACATGTTTCTCTACATGCCTGCAAAAAAGCAGGCAGAAAGCCTCTGTGGGTGGTTGCAATCCGGGAAACTTTGCATGCATTGATAATTCACCCCGCAACTCTGGTGTAAAAGTGAGGATGTAAAACAGGACTGTAAAAGCTCTGGCCAAATTTGTAATGTTTCAGAAAATTCATCACAATCCAACCAGACCACCATTGAGCTCTATTTAGATATTTTGTTCAAACTTGGCTTCACCCCGCAACTCTGGGGACAGAAACCAGGCTGAACCTCACAGCAGGTGTGGAGCGACAGAGTTTTACTGTATTTCCCCCCTGTGTCCCTTGTGTGAGTGCCTCCTACTCGCAGGCTTGCCCAGTACCCTTGCCCTGAGTTCGACATTGCATTATTGTTAAATGTTATATGACAATTGTAATGCTTGCATCCTGAAGCAGAGGTAGACCGGTGCGATTTCAGAAATGCACTCCTTCCCTGCCAAAGTGGGTGCAAAATGGGTACCGGGCCCCACACAGCACCCCAGAACGCCAGATTTCCGTCAAAGCACAATAGTAGAGATATGAAAACGAGTGTTGCATCCAGACGAGGTAGAGGGGGCTTTGATTTGGACAATAATTATTGACACCGTTCGGGGGGACAACCTCCTATGATTACTAGCCGCCTGGATTGTGGTGGTATGCAGGACGCTCACGGCCAGAAAGCGTTTGAGGTTCTGCTTAAAAGCTACAGGTGCTTGCGTTCCGCTTCAGTTGCGCCAATTGATGTGTCACAGCCTGTCACATTACCCTGTTACATTACCCTGTTACATTATCCCATGTTGCACACTGTGTCACATTACCCTGTGTCACACCCTGTTACATTACCCTGTGTCACATACTGTGTCACTTGCTGTGTCAAACACTGTGTCACACACTGTCACATTACCCTGTGTCATACACTGTGTCACATCCTGTTACATTACCGGTTGCCGCGCATTGCTCTAGGCACCCACATCCCTATCAGATTTGGCAAACATCTGCAGGTATCTATAGGCTTAGACCAACAACACACACACTTTCCTCTTTTGCTGCCTGTTTTCCTGGTGGTGTCACAATTCACACAAACGTGCAGATACACACACATACAAAAATATAGATGCACATGCTCTCATGGTTTCTACCTAACTGCACACATAAACACACACTCACACACACATATACTCACACATAAAATATTCTTGTGTGTGATGCCGACCTGCAGTGCATCTTCTGCTGCCGGCGGCACGTCAGGTCTACAAGGGCAGACCCAAGCGCCAAGCGAAATAAAGAAGAAGTCCAAAAAGGTGTGTGTTAGCGCGTCTGTGAAGGTGTGTTGTGTATGTGTGTATGTCAGGGTCTACGTCCTTGTGTATTCAAGGCCTTTTTATTTAGTACAAGAGCCTGCACGCACTTTGTTGCTGTGCCGGTGCAGTACAAGCTTTGTCGCATTTATCGCACGCCTGATTAATATTTTCCTTCTTCCAGGTCCTGCTCCTGCCCATACCTGCTATAATGTGCTGCTACATCTTGCACATCTTGTGCCCCACATTTGTACCTTTTGCACTGCACCTTTTCTTCTGCATAACGAAGGCTGGAGGGTAAAAACAATTTATGATGAACGCCACGTACACAAATTTGGGTGGGCCCCTCTGACCTCCCCCCCCTGGAACCCCCCTGTCCGTGCCCCCACCCTTCAAACAGGGTATCCTGTCGCTCCTTTATTATTCCTGCATTCATTTGCATGCATGTTCAGCTTTCACAAAAAGTGATTTTGTGGTGAGCTATCAGACAAAACCCAGTGCTGATGCGCTCATGCACAGCGCACTAGCAACGTGCCTAGAAGTGATCTCAGATGCCCCTCTTCTTCCGTCCTAACTTCATTGCACCCTTACTTACCGTACAGACAATATATCACGCCGTAAAAATAATGTTTTTGAGGGGTGCGGCTAACTTCGGACAGAAATTAAAATAAATATTTTTGGGGCTGCGGATTGGGTGCGGATTAGTGAAAAGTAATTGTTTTTGAGCGATTTAATTAAATTTGAGGATGACAGCGGGGATGAGGGGGAGAGCAGTGTGAGCGAGGAAGATGGGGAGAGCAGCGAGGAAGAGAGCGAGGGGGAGGCAGGGCAGTGGGGATTAGGAGGGAGAGGGCATGGACTAGATTGTTAGACGATTGGGATGTGAGCACAATTTGAGCGAGTTGCGCGCAAACACAGAGTTGGAACGAGCTTTGATCAAGAACGAGCAACTAGAGTGCAGTCAGAAATTTGAGCAGTTTGACAACTCTATCTTATGGTGGTACCAACCTGTCAGGCTCATGTTTGCATGCAGAGGGCGGCAACAGCCCACCCTGTGGTCAATATCTTTTGTAAAAGTAACTTTTATGCATGTAAAGAAGCAATGGTATGGTCTGGGGCCACATCAGGGGTTGTTAGGCCTTGCGGATTTGTACGGATAGGATAATAATAATGATTGAAAGGGGTGCGGATTGGGTGCGGAATTGCAAAACTATTTTTTTGGGGTGCGGAATGACTACATCTCTGTACGGTAAACTGCTCAAAATGCATTCTGTGAGTTTGAAAAGATATGATGCAAGTTGTACCGTTCACTCAGCACGCGGCCTGCTACTCCTGTGCAAATAGGCATCCACTCTTAGTAGCACTTGTATTCCCCTTACACTTTATTCATACAAAGAGGGTGCCAATCGACAGGGCTTGAGCTCAAAATTAAAAAGTTATGATTCTGAAAAAACGCCACAGTCAATTTGTGGAGGAGGCGTCCTAATATGTCAAATTTCTCCCCCCCCCCCTCAGAATCGACCCATACAGATCAGGGCTGTGCAATGACACCATCATAGCACTTTTGAACCGTAATTACGGTACGGTTGGCGGTCCATACCGTCAGAACGTAAAAAATGACGGTGATTCAAAAATGACGATGTCGACCATCCAGATGGCCAAGGGGATTGTTCACCGTAATTACTGAGTAAACCCACCGTCAAGCTTTTTTGCTGTGAAAAGTTGAGACCAGGGTTTGAATCTGGTCAAAACATCAACCTGATCAAGATACCAACTTTTTGCTATCCTTTTTCCTTTCCTATTCCTTTTATTAATACATCAATCGTCTGTTTGTACAAATCAAGACATATGCGACATAAAGAAATGAGGAGAATAAAAGGCCATTTTGAGGTCAAATTGTTGATTTTTGGCCTTTCCGCAATCTTTGGACCATACCGTCTACCGTACCGTCATGCACCGTCATGACGGTCCCCAAATTCCGGAATGGCAACCTGACATCGTCATTTACGGCGTCCACCGTCAGACCGTATTTTGACAAACCGTACTGTCACACCGTCATTGCACAGCCTCAATACAGATACCATGGGATAACCCTTGACATAAGAATTCTGTATATGAATTTATTCGACATGTGGTGTCCAAGAGTTATACTCTCTGTCCCCTCCTGTGCAAGCTCATATTTAATTTTGCTGTCACAGGCCTGCCGGTTTTCGCCCAGGTCCTGCCGCTGCTCTGCACATTGCACCCTGTAGTGTAGTCAGGAATGCAGACCAGCGTAGAAGAATGCAGACTAGTAGTCACCCCCACAGGCCTGGCACCTCAAAATGGTGCTGCTTGCTGCTTTGCGTCTGCACGCCTTTTATTCTTCCTTGGATGATTCTCCGATGCTTTCAGGTCACGCCGGTGCTGCCCTGGTTGCTCGTGTCCTCGACCCACCTTAGTTTGAGGGACCTGACCCACTTGGCCAGCTATCGCTGCCTCTCTGCCCTGCTAGAGCTGGGGCTTGTATCCTCTTCGGGTACGTATACAAGTGTGGCTGTGATTGTGGGTGTGGGTGCGGCTGAACGTGGCGTGGTGTGGTGTATTTGTGTGTGTGTGTGCTGAACGTGGCATGCGTGCATATGTGGTTGTAGTTGTAGTTGTGGTTGTGGGTGCAAGTGCAGGTGCAGGTGCAGGTGCGGGTGCGTGGATACAGTTTTCATGTGCATGAAAATAGGGCTAAACGTTTAACATGCCGTGGAACTGAGTTATAGTAGAGTTTATTATGGCATGATATGGCGTGATTTGAGGTTTGTGTATCATGGCATATTATGGAATTATGACATATTATGGCGTGAATTGAGTTGATGTACTATGGCGTAATATGGTGTACTATGACATAATGTCAGAGGGGGTCAACGGAGCAAATGTCCTGAAATGTGAATTTTTTTGATACAAATCATGTTTGAATGATATAACTAGATGGTTCATGAAGTTCGGGGCCGAAAGGACCACCCCAGTGGTCTGGACAGAAATTTAGTTCAAATTTTGGCACTGAGTTTCCACATAACAGGCCACCACGCCCCAAGCAGGTCCTCTTTTCATCCCAAAACAAGACAAGAGGACTTCCTTCAAGATACCAAATCATCCTGGTTTTGAAAAGCAGATTTGGTGAAGGTTGGTTTTCCACCTTTTTGGCACCCCTTTTGTCGATTTTCTGTAAGGGAAATTGGCCAAATTAGAGTATCTGACCAACTACTGGGTCATTTCACTCCATTTTTGTTGCAATAATATTTATCCATCAAAAGAACACCATTTATTCAAAAATGATCCAGATTGGTGCAGTATTTGGAGAAATCTGGCGGATTGGCAGTGAAAAGTAGGGTTCACGCCGCGGGCAATTAGACATGTGCACCCATGTTTGCAAATTTAACGCTCAGGTGTTATGAGTAGATATTTGTTTGAGTAGCTAGCTACCCCGGACCTAGCTACCGGGTCCTAAGCTTAGATTTTTGCAAACATGGTTGCCCATACTCAATTTACATTTCTAAAGTACCCCTGTTTGGGGCCTCTGTCGACCCCCTCTGACATAATGTGGCGTGATTTGATTATGTGTATTATATGGCGTGGAACTGAGTTTGTGGGGATGTGGGTGTGTCCTGTTGGAGGCCTTTTGAGAGCTGGGGATTCTGCATGCTAAGCTGCTTCTTTCTTTCCAAGCTGGATGTGCAGTCTTGCACTACATACACACACATACATTCATACAAACCTCAAAGCTTCCTCAAAGCTACCTGTTTGTGCAAGGGGCGCAGTGGCAAACACACACGCACACACACACACACACACACACATGAATGCATAATAAATAGGGTTGGCCAGAACCGTATATATACACCGCTCATATTGCTCATACCAAATGGTGAATTCCCTGCTAAAAATACCGTATATACACCGTATATATTTGGTTCTGGCCAACCCTAGTAATAACACACACAAACTATAGGCGAGCTTCTCATGCGAGTTTCTGTGTGGCAGACACACACATAAACGCATGAATACATACATGTACACTCCCTGTCCCTGTCCTTGCAAGGGTCTCAGTGGCAAGCACACACACACACACATACATACACAAGCGCACACACACACACATACACACACACAGCACACCCAAATACGCGCACACACACATTAACGTTTAAATGCATGCACATACACGATGTGCAGGCTACCTGTCCGTGCGAGGGACGCAGTGGCAGAGTCAGAAGGCTGGTCGCGTTGACGTCAGCCACCTGTTTCCCAAACACATCGAGGGTACCCCACACGCCCCCACTAACTCGCCCCCTGATCGCGGTACGTCACAAATTTGTTGTCGTTGTTGAACACAAACTGATTTGGGGGACATCTTAATACACCTCAGACACGAGGCCGCAACTGTGCAAGCACTGGCCTTCTTAAATGTGCTGCTTGCGAGCTTACTAGCATCCACATTTTTGCATGCAATCAATTATCACACATTGTGTACATATTCAGGCCTGTGCACTTACGCCGTAATGTTGGATTTTGGACCGTAATTAGGTACCGACCGTAACTACGGCCCCCGTACATTACGGTTTAATTTACGGTCAGCCAAAATTACGGTGTCAGACCGTACAAGACGGTGCCACCATACAGTACGATTTTGACATTAGTTTGGCTGTATGGCTCCAATTTTGGCCCAAAAGTCTTCTTTTCTTTTTCAATTGTTTATGAATGAATCACATTTATAAACCAGGAATCAGTACTGCATCCGAGTTTCCATGTTAGAAACTGCTGGGCCCTTCCCCCGAGCTGATGCAGTCCCAACCCAGCCTCAAAGTCGTCCAGGGAAGCATTGTGTGGCGTCAACACGTGGGAGGAGCATGCTGGAGGCGGGAAATGGGAGGCTTTGGGGCGGAGAAGCATCTCTGAGGCTATTTTTGCACTGGCAGTGCCAGCTTGGCACCGTACCGTACACCGTACAGTTAATTACCGTAATTACGGTAAATAACGGTCCTCTAAAATTGCAGCTACGTTTTTATTTACGAAATTACGGTACGTTTTGCAAAAAGCGTAATGTACCGTACACCGTACAGTGCACAGGCCCTGTACATATTTGACGTGAACAGATAATGATGTACATGCGATGATGTACACACATCTCAGCATGTTACTGGATTCAGTGATGTATGATGATGTGTGTATGTGTACACACATGCAACCATCATGTCTCCAAAATGTGGTGAATTCCACGACAAACCCGCTTGTATCTTTACCCCTTCATGCCATGCATCTGTGCATCAACGTCCTGCCACACGCCCCCCTGGTATTGCTGGGTCATAGCCCAGCCTTGCCTTGCTACACTCCACATGCTGTTTGTTTCTAGGCCTAACCTTATTCAAGAACGACACATGCATTTGAGCCGTCAGCCCTCAACAAATGCTCTAATTCCTTAACGCAGGCAACACCAGGAATGAAGAGGTTCCATTTAGGTGCATGCAAAACTTTAACACTGTCATAACGTTTGGCCAGTGAAGTCATCGCACACGTCTCCATTGCACGGAGAAGGATGCACCTGGATGCCAATAACCGTAGCTGCTGCCGCCGCAAATGCCACTGAAATGTACCTGGGTGTAACTGTCGGATTGTGGCAGCGTGCACACTCTATGATGGGCAGGGAAGGCTCGTTATCCCCATCTGCTGCAGCTGCCGTCGCTGTAGAGGGGATTAACAAACATACATAAATCATTTCTTATTTTGGTTTATATCAGGCCTGTGCACTGTACAGTGTACGGTACGGTACGCTTTGTACTGTACGTACCGTATTTTGGTAAATTATGGCGTATTTACGATTTTTGAGAATCGTAATTTACCGTAATCACGGCAATTTACCGTACGGTGTACGGTACAGTGCCAAGCTGGCACTGCCAGTGCAACGAATGGCCTCAGATAGGCCTCTCCACCCCAAAACCTCCCATTTTCGCTCCCCGGTGTGCTCCTCCCATGTGCTGACGCCACACAATGCTTCCATGAACGACCCTGAGGCTGGGTTGGGGCTGCATCAGCTCAAGGGCTGGCACTGCCAGTGCAAAGTTGGCCTCAGAAAGGCCTTTCCGCCCCAAACACTTTCCATTTCCACCTCCAGCATGCTCCTCTTATGTGCTGACGCCACACAATGCTTCCCTGAACGACCCTGAGGCTGGGTTGGGGCTTCATTAGCTTGAGGGAAGGGCTCAGCGGAGGCTTGCATGGAAACTCAAAGTCGGACGCAGTACTTGATTCCCGGTTGTTATTCATTCATAAACAATTGTTGTAAAAAAAACAGTTTTGGGCCGAAATTGGCAGAGTGGCCTAACTGAGGCCCAAAATGGGCAAGTGTTTATATGCTCTTTGGCTTATACGCCCCCGAATTGGCAGGCTCTAAATTTTACATAATGTATTTCCTGTCCATAGATGTAAAACTTGGAGCTTGCCAATTGGGGGGCGTGTGCTTAATCTGCTGTGGCGTGCAGGCCATTTTTTATCACAAATTCTCCATACCAGATCACCCATTGCACCAATATGAAACATTTTTAATGGGACAGAATACTTTTTAGAAAAGAATATCATTGCAACAAAAAAGAAAGAAAACGGCTGAGTGGTTGGTGTTTTATGAGAATTTGAGCCATTTCCCCATGGAAATCTCCACGTTAGGGTTTACATGCACCATGTGTGCTCAATCCAGTCTATCTCAGCACGCAAAGCGGCCCACATAAAACTGGGCACATGCTCGGGTAGCTCTCAATGCCAGCTACAATTTAGTACTAAAATGGTGTCGATCAGATGAAGTGGCTGTGAATGGCTGCCTTCTGAATGCAAAAATGCGCATTTTCAGGCATTTCCTCAGTTAGCCCCCTCTGCAAAATTGGAGCCAAACGGCCAAATTGCGGTCAAAATCGTACTGTAAGGTGGGCA
>Ga0307960_1002464_pt1 | contig 11070 bp, 10 predicted proteins | sample OrgLakmetagen542_FD_201832 | JGI IMG/M metagenome (GOLD analysis project Ga0307960, IMG submission 201832) | Saline water microbial communities from Organic Lake, Antarctica - #542 | ecosystem: Environmental > Aquatic > Non-marine Saline and Alkaline > Saline | place: Antarctica: Organic Lake... | reverse complement strand
CCTCCTCGGATCGGCCCCATGCATATACCAATCGATAGGTTTTAATCTCAGGATTCCGGATATATACTTTTTAATGGGATGGACAGGGGTGTTCCAAAAGTTGTGCTTCTTGCAGCCTCCTGCTTAGGCACCAAATATCTACGGCGCAGCTTGACCATTTATTAAAAAATTACTGGTGGTGATGTCAAGGTTTCTGATTTCCCCACAAATCGTTAGTAAGGCATGCAGCAGCTGCTGTAATTACTTTTAATTGATTTTTTCTGGGGGATCCAGGTTGAGCAGTCTTGCCAGGCTGGAGGCGCCTGTGATCCAATTTGAACGTGTCTAGACGTTTGTAGAAATGGTGGAGAGGCGTCTGCACACCGCCACAACTGAGCAGGAGTGGTGGAGCAGTCAAAACAGCACATATGCTTATGCACATTTTGGGGTGGCATGATGATGCCACCAGGAAACCTTTATTTTCATTACACCTGCTTCAAATCATTTTTTTCCTGCCATGACGAATCGTTCCTTCACCTTTGCTTTGATCAAAAGCTTTGCCTCTGCCTTGCATGTAGCTTTACTTATCGATGCAGCCTATCTCATGGTGCGCTACCCAGTACATGTGCATGTGCGTGTACATTGTGCATAGGTACATGCCTGCTGCACCTCTGGGTGCTTTTTACACATGACTCTGCCACACAATAACATACTCATTCTCTCTGTTGGCATACCTGCAAATTTGTAAGTTCTGGTAGGTCTGCGATGTGGTTGAAGTCCATATGGTTGAGAGCAAAACCGGAGAGTGCCAGCTTTGTCAGGGAGAGAGGAATGCTAGAGGAAACGTGCAGGGCAGGAGGTTGGGGTCCAAGAGACCAACCTGAACACAGACGATTTTGAATATCATAAGCTCAAGAAACACCGGTTTTGGTAACGACAGCGATAGACAAGGTGAGTGGCACAATCTAAAGAAGAGAAGATGCATTCAGACCGTCTGGTGTCCCTTACACACATTTTGATTTGAAATGGCCAAATGCGGCCAGCGACTTCTGTTCCTCAGTGACATCAACCCAAAGTGTACAGTGTATAGTGCACATTTACAATTTACCATATGCTGTTCAATAGCTACATAGCTGTCATACCCGACATTCTTGCCACGAATCTCTCGTGTGCACACCCCTCATCACGTGTTCTCCTTAAGGAGGCTTCAAAGTATCCAACCTCATTCCACATCGTTTGTTACAGCAGCCTCAAACAAGATATCCATGCCGTACAGTTTGATTCACACCCAGACACATTGGAAAAAAGTGAGGGCTTCTCCTCTCTCTCTCTCTATCTCTCTCTCTATATCTCTCTCTCTCTCTCTCTCTCTCTCTCTCTCTCTCTCTCTCTCTCTCTCTCTCTCTCTCTCTCTCTCTCTCTCACACACACACACACGCACACAAACACACAGAGCATGGGCACTGCACCTACACAAGCCTGGTGCTCTGCTCACCCAGGTGTGTAGCTCCTTTTGCTGCCCTGCGCTTGAAGCTTTCGTACTTAGTAGCAGGAGTACGGTCCACGCACGGAGCTGAGGAACCGCCAACCCTGTCATACTCATCCCTCACTGTGTTCCTTGCGTGTGTTGCATCTGGGATGTGGCTGGCTGCAGAGAGATCAGAGGCACGGCTCAAGAAGTAGGAAGCATCGTGCTGGGCTTGTAGGTCAGGGGTGGCTGTGAGACTGAGATCACGCAGCCCTGCAGGGAAAGCTGCCAGCTCTGGGGCTGCGCTGCTCTCAAACAGGATGAGGCCTGTGTGTGTGTGTGTTCTGTTGCTGATCAGTGTTCTTTCTGGTGCTAATCAGTTGTTCTTTCTGGTGCTGATCAGTGTTCTTTTTGGTGCTGATCAGTGTTCTTTTGGGTGCTGATCAGTGTTCTTTCTGGTGCTGAACAGTGTTCTTTCTGGTGCTGATCAGTGTTCTTTTTGGTGCTAATCAGTTGTTCTTTCTGGTGCTGATCAGTGTTCTTTTTGGTGCTGATCAGTGTTCTTTTTGGTGCTGATCAGTGTTCTTTCTGGTGCTGAACAGTGTTCTTCTGGTGCTGATCAGTGTTCTTTTTGGTGCTGATCAGTGTTCTTTTTGGTGCTGATCAGTGTTCTTTCTGGTGCTGATCAGTGTTCTTTCTGGTGCTGAACAGTGTTGCTTTATGTGTATGGATGTAAAGGACGGAGAAACTACGCAGGCAGCGGATGCTATTCCCCACTTGGTATTCAAAATATGGTGCGAATTGGTATCACATGAGTTTTTTGCAAATCGACAAGAGACAGAGTGGCAAGCGCATTATAGGGAGCACATCATAGGGAGGAGGGGCACTCTGCACTTCACAATAATACACGCACAACTTCTGCCACTTGCCACACACCAGAATAATGCAGGCGGGTGAGATGCACGAACGAGGTCGCCCAGGTAGAAAGCACGCCCCTACAGAGGAGAATAAATGTAACGAAAGGACTGAGCTTTGGAAACACGAATATCGGAATCGGACACCACACGAGGCATTCCCAGAGTATACATATTGTTACAGTAAAGCGTGGAAATCATCTTTAATGCACGAGGTCACCCAGGTAGAAAGCACGCCCCTACAGTGGAGAGTAAAGCGTGGAAAGCGTCATTAACGCAAGCTGAATACGCTCTTTCTTGGTATGTGAGAAACAGGTGCGCGTTCAAAAGAACGTGGCAATAGACGTGACAACACATTCACGATGCCTAACAGGCTGTAGGTGACAAACTGGTCTAGCCACCAAAATCAAGCGCTTTCTTGGCTCTGTGCATCTGTTTTTAAATATCTAGCTGCAGTGCTTCCTCTTAGTGGGTACTGTGTGCGCTGTGAGGCGTGAGTTTGCTAGGTGCTCATTATTGCAAATAAAAGACATTCAAAAGGTGGGGCCAGACCTGTAGCACGCGCAGCATTTCCAGAACTGATATAAGAGTACCACCCTTGAAAAAAACAAGGGTATTTTAACAGCCTCTCGTCACCAACAAGTAGCTTGCGCTCTTAAACCTCACACCTAGCGATGCAGGCTATTACGGCACTCAATCCCTTTTGCACTTGCTTATATAGGTTTACCTCGTTCTCATGAGTTGAGGAGCCATCCCGGGTTGTATGCAATCATTACAAAACTAGTGACGTGTGACAACACATCGCACACACGACAAGTATGAGGAGCTCCTTCATACCTACTTGGTGCTCTGTGATACTAGCTAAACAAGTGCCGCATGATGATACATCACACGCATGACCGTTTCATACCCTACCTGGTGAGAGCCAGAAGCTGATGTTCTTCGTCTTTATGCGATATAAGCTGCAGATTTCTTAAGCATGAAAGGGGGGCAAGCAGTTTGAGGTCTTCTGGGCTAAGTGATAGAGGCCAGGTCATGTATGTCAACTGCAAGTGCAGAATTGTTTTTTGCGTGTCTGTGTGGGTGATTTGTGCGTTTTGGGTGTATGTGTGCACTTGTGTGTGTGTGTGCGTGCGTGCGTGTGTGTGTGTGTATGTGTGTGTGTGTGAATGCTTACATGTGTGCATGTGTGTGAATGCGCGTATATGGATATTGGCGCATTTACAATCAGGGTTTGAAGCATAGAGGCATCGGTTTGTCTAACTCAACTTATGATAAAACAAAAACCCAAACTTGAAAAGGCTTTAATGATATTATAATTACTCTAGACAATATTGTAAGTTTGACAGGCCAATCTTGCCATCTAAAGCTCTTCTTTGTTGGGACAGGTTTTACAACTACAAAGAGCTTGTTGGCTTGTAGGCTTGGACCTTACAATTGCTACTTACAATTGCTCTTGCTACACAGCTATGGGTAGGTTACATACTAACAGCAGCAGCTCAATGCATGGCATGATAACAGGTTTGTCCAGAGTTCTTGCGGAAAAGTAAATACACATGGGCGCAAGCGCAAAAAGACGTGGTAGTCCCACTATAGCAAAACGCAGAGCACATTTATTATTTGAGTAGAATCACAGCTTAGAACGTGAGGCGGTATCACTTACAGGCAATCAGGCTTGCGAGCACTGCAAAAATCAGCAGCGAGTAATTAAGTCATAAGTAACAACACCCTAGGATTTGATGAGGTATCACCTTCAGGCTAGCCAAGCTCGTGAGCTCCGCAAAGATCAGCAGCGAGTAGTCGCAGTCAAAAATGACTGTATCAAGCTCGAGGGACCTGAAAGAGAGCCAAGCCAGCACAGGCAGAACTGTATAAAGCTCGAGGGGCGTGACTGTAACAGGAAGGGAGGTCTGTAAGTTCGAGGGACAAGGGAGTCAAGCCAGCACAGACAGGACTGTATCAAGCTTGAGGGACCTGGAATAAAGTCAAGCCAACACAGCCAGCACAGGCAGGAAGGATAGACAAGAGCAGGCGTGTTTCTGCTGGCCAATGAAAGGTAGTGCAGGGAATGCACTGATGACTGATCAGTCTGGACTCAGGTTCGGAGACAGAATTGTGGTCAAAGCAGGCAATTTCTACAGAATAGAAATAAAATTAGTGATCTGTCGCCGACCTTTGCCCGATGCTACCCCCCCTTCCCAAAATGCTGGCCGGCGTCCTGCCGAACATACGCAGTCATAATCGAGCGAGCTATTTACTCATTTTACAAGTGAGCTCTGTACGTATTTATCCTCAAAGAGTGGGATACTGTGAGGAGTGGCTTTTGCTGCCTGAGCTGTTGCTTCTTCCTGTTTAAAAAGGTCAGGGCCTCACTGTGATGAGCATGCCAAGCCCTCAAACTCTCGTTCGATGAATTCATAAACGTGGGGAATGCTTTTCACTGCTCGCAATAACAAATCTTGAGCTTGACTAAGCAAGGTCATGACCTCACTGTCTTGCACGCCAGCACGCCGAGTCCACCTACTCCTTTTCAAATCAAAATGATATAACTACTGTCTGTGGTTATAACTGTTCCCCTCTTTTTTAAAAACAGGATTTCACTGCAGCCGGCACGCCATAACCATGCACCATGCAAGTTCCATTGAATTGTGACTCTTCCTCTTCTAAATCTACCCATGCCTCACCGTAGCGAGAACGCCAAGCCCTTATGCTCATACAAGCCCATCGTGTACGCCATGTGGAGCCAGCGTGTGTTGTGCACAGGCGCCAGGGAAAAGCTGGGGAGGGAGCGAGAATGTAGTCAGAATGTGCATTCAAGTGTTTAAGGAGTAACCTTTTTCTAGGTGTCTAAAGGCTAGAGCAAAGGTTCCTGTGTGCTGCTTCTGCAGTGGAAACAGCGCGCAGGAGCCTTGCTGTGATTAAGCCTCTTTCCAACGTAAGGAGGGTTTTGCTGCCTCTATTCCCCTCTCAACTCATTTATTCTGTGCTTTTCCTAGTTTGGACCAGCTGCTGTGCGTGCCACCTTTCTCTCAGCCAATTTCCTCTTTTACCGTTTATACCTGAGAGAGTCGAAGGAGGGGAGCTCAGCAACACAGCCGTACAGAGCTGACATTATTCTCTCAGGGCAATCCTCATCGTCCTGCGTGAAGGAATGACCACTTGCACAGAGTTCGTTTGGAAGCCAGAAGCATCCACATCCAGTGATGCGGTTTGATGAGTAGCAGCAGGGGTTCTGGAACTTACTGGAGCTTCTTATCAGTGTAAGCACGTGCCACCATGGGCTCAAGTAGTACAAAATTAGGGTAATTGTACGCCTTTGTACAGCTGCCCCTTATCACACAGTTTATGTACAGTATTCCAGGGGATGTAGCGATTTATACAGGTGTGAATTCGGAGTGTGAATGACCCCTCCTCCTAACAGCACCACTTTGGGTATGGAATGCTCCTTTTAGATCCTACGTGTGCAAGCACTGTCTACTGGTGTGTGTTTGTGTGTGTGTGTGCGTGTGTATGTGTACGTGTGTGTGTGAATACACTATCTAAGAGCAGGAAGGACACAGAGGACGCTCTGTGCCTTACCTCAAACACTAGCTGAACTTGACCAACGTCGAGGGATCTCAAGTCTGATATTAGAGACAGCGCGTGAATTGCAGAGCAGCTGAGCCCCACATCTCCTGACAGGGTGAGCGTCTTGAGCTTGGTGTGGAGTCTGCGAGGAACAAACAAGGGAATAAACGGCGACCAAATGGCAGAGACGCTGGTACTGCGAGAAATGAACAAAGGATCGGAGGACAACCACAAGGCAGGCAATGGCGCTTAGCACTGTTGTCTGTTGTGTGCCGCGATCCGACATAAGTAGAGTTGGTCCAAACCGTACATGAAATTCCATATATACCTGCTGTATGTACGCCATATTTTTGTATACACCGTATATAGGGAGTCACCCAAAATAAAATTAAAAGGAACCATTCTGCAGCTCTTGAAGAGCTGAGGACCCTTGACCCGATCTTTAAGTCAAAAAATGAATGGTTGGGGAGCTAGGCCTGCTTCAAACCAAAAAGACCCAAATGGGCTTTTTTCAGTGCAAAAAGAGGTTCGGCTACCATAACCACCAGTGAAACTGTTCGTGATGCGAATACATAAAGAGGGGAAGCAAAGGAAAAGGTCAGTAAGAAGGCGCGGGAAAACACTTGACCAAAATGAGCAGAAGGTACTGCTTCTGCTGGAAATTGAACCCGAGTCTAGAGTTTCTAGGGCTTGCCACCTGAAAAATACAATCCATATACGGTGAAATACGGTCCATATCCAGTCGGCCAAAAGCCGCATGCGGTCATACGGATATCGATACGGTCAAGAATTTCCAAATACGGTACTGTTTACGGTACACGGCGTATCAATATACGCCGTATTCTGTGTACCTATATCCTATATGCTTTGGGCCAACCCTAGACATAACGCTGCAAGCTGTTCCGCGCAGCAGCATCCCGTTTTGGCTTGACAATTTAAGCGCCTGCTAAAACGCCTGTGTACCCTCCCAAGGATATCCCTGGGCCTAGCGCAAGGTCAAAGGCCACAGGAGAACTGCTCCCGCTAGAACATGATCGCAAAACCAGCTGCATACATCTCACCTGCACAGCTTCTCCAAGGAGCGATGCCTGAGTACACAGTTCTCAAGGTGCAGCTCGCACAGGCCTTCTGACCAAGGCAGCAGGCACGCACTCACATCGGGGGCCTCATGGTCTATATGTTGAGATTGCTCCTCTTCCTCTTGATTCAATGCACCACTACTAGTAGTACTGCTGCTGCTGCTGCTGCTGCTGCTGCCACCATTCATACTCTGACTGAACTCGATACTCCCACTGAGCAAGCTAGAGTTCTCGCTGCCTCTGCTGCTTTCTCTATCAGTAATGGAACACGTATTATGCGTGTGTTGGTGGGCAGGAGGGTGGGGTCTATGCAGGGGAAACGATGGCAGATCCAAGAGGTGAATAATGAGTGCGCTCAGAGGCTGCAAGCTGCTTAAGCCACGAAGGAAAGAGGCCTGCACAGGCGGAAATAGTGATGCTCTCTTCAAGCAGGCATTTTTGTGTAGGAAAGGAGGTCGTGTCCGAAAGCAAGAGCCTGTATGTTTTTGAGATCATATGAGACGGAGAAGCTGCACTTATGCATGAATCTACCCCCCAAAGCAATTAATGCCAAAGTAGGACACAGTGTGTGCACATGCCCATGCAAGCACTGTAGGCGATATGGACGTCACAAGCTTGTCATGCCGCACAACCTCATCCTGTTAAAACACGGCCATGCCAGAAACGCTTCCTTTGCAATCATTACCGACCCACATTATACGGGCTTCATGAGTTGTCCATGCCGCACCACTTCATTCTGTTGAAACCTGGCCATGTCATAAGATGCTTGCTTTGAGCCCCTTCAATTACTGTTCAAATGTCCGCCCTCATTCAGATGCCCTACCTGCGCTGACTGCGCTTTTGCTGGAGAGTTTATGAACGGCAACACTACTAAGATTGAGTCCCTGTTTCCCAGACTCTTAGATCATCATACAGCACATATAGGGTTGGCCAGGACTATGTACGTACTTTCTGTATACGTATATACACCGTATATACACGTATTTACCGTCAGCCCTATATTATATGTTTACTGTCAATTGCCATAAATACCCATAACAATAATTTGGTCATACATATCGGCGTAGATATATACGGCATTTACATACGTGCTTAATCCTGGCCATCCCTAAGCACATTAGTTTTCATCACAACGCCCCACCTGTGCCAGCTGTGCTTGCGCCGCGGTGCAGCCTGGGGGCAGCACCGCTTTGCTGAGCCTGAGCTCAAGGGATTTCAGTTTCTTCAAGCACCCCAACGGCTGGAGTCTCCAGCTGCGCATGGACAACGAATGATGCAGGCATACACACACTTTTGTTTTGTACCCTTGGAAGCAATGGAGCGTTACGCAGCTTTGCCGCTGTCCAACTACCAGACAGCCTCAGGTAAACTGGCCGGAGCTGGTGTTCAATAAAGCAGCCGCTGTGCAGGCAGAATTACCAGGAGCAGAGACATATGTTGGGCAAAAAACAAAGACCTGCTTATTTCTAGCGCGGACCTGCTTCCAAACCACGGTCTATGTTTGGTGAGCATGTAGCGCTGCTCAAGCTCTGCATTGCTCAACTGCAGCTCGCTTTAATTGAGCTTTGCTGGATTGACATATAGACAACACCATCTTTAGCCTGTTCAGCATCTTTTGGAGCTCGCAAGGTGCATGCGCAGTGTGCAGGGTGGGCCAGAGCCGTATACATGCACCATGCATGACTGTGCTTCAGAGCGTACTCTGCCTTGGCCAAAATTGTACATATACACCATGTGTGACCATGCTTCAAATTGTCCCCTGCCTCGGGTAGAACAGTACATATGCACATTGTGTATGATCATGCTTTATTATTTGTATATACACAAACCATGTGTGACCATGCTTTAGATTGTCCCCTGCCTCGGTCAGAACCGTACATATGCACACCATGTGTGACCATGCTTTAGAGCATTCCCTGCCTCGGCCAGAACCGTATATACATACACCATGTGTGACTGTGCTTCAGAGCGTTCCCTGCCTTGGCCAGAACCGTGTACAACACATATGTAACCATGGCATGGTCACATGGTAAACTTTAAAGCTTTATAAATAAAGTTTTCCCTGCCAGAAAAGTACCGCACACAAACAATCTGTGTATGACTCTGGCCACACCTGGCACGAATGCGCGCATGATGCATGCTTGTGCCAATGCATGCATGCCTCAGTCGACTTACGAGGCCTGTTGTGTGGCGGTATAGGGCACTGGGAGGTCCTTCAGCACGAGCACAGTCAGCGTCCGCCCTAATCCAAAAGCTAAAGTGTTGGCGAGCATGAGGGTGGTGACGCTTGGGTCAGCATGGTCGAGGGTCAAGCAAGCAGTGTGCAAGCTAGGGAACACCTGTGCGTATGTGTTTGTAAGTGTGTGTGTATGTGTGTGTGTGTGTGTGTGTTGAGTCGCTACAATAAGCAAATCAAAAAAGACACACCTTTGGCAGCGTCTTGCCTAGCACATCCAAATTGATGGCCTTTAAAGGGATGTCCACTTCTTTTACCTGGAAGGTGCAAAAGGGTGGGCCTTACGGAACCTATACATATAATTGGTGGTGAGCTTCCCCAGCAGCGGAGCGGACAAAGGACAACACAGCGCGTTGATACACCTGAAGGGTTTGCCGGATCTTTAATCATGACATGCATACGTTCTTTAAATGGAAGATCGTGCTTCAATGTTGCTCATCCAAAACAAAGAAACTTTCAACAGGCACTTGGCGACAATCATCATTATTCATAGTAAGCCTTAGATTGTTGGTGCTGATCCTGTTTTTGCAAACTAAACACAAAATTGATCAGGGTAACACATGCAAATGAGAAGGGTTTTCTTGTCTTCAGGAGAGAAAGGGCGTAACAGCAAACTTGCATGTTTGCCAAGTTTGGCGCACCATTCAACTGGAGATTACGCAAGGATATAAGAAGTTGCTGGTATGCAGAAGCATGCTCTCAAAACACCTTCCTCACTACTGACGCTGTTGCAGCTAACGTATAAACTAGCCACAGTAACTTTGAATCATGCACTCAGGTGTCCTCACCGCTGAAACCAACAACCTGCTAATTATAAGAACCTGCTAATTCAATGTTGAACCACGCACGCAAAGTACCCTCACCAAGGTGGCTGCAGCAGCCCTGAACTCGTGGCAGACACTCCGTGCTTGCAGCAAGTCTAGGGTTCCCAAATGCCCGCAAATAATCTGTATGTTTTGTTGTTGTTCTTGTTGTTGTTGGTGGTGGTGTGTGTGTGTGTGTGTGTGTGTGTGCGTGTGCGTGTGCGTGTGTGTGTGCGTGTGCGTGTGCGTGTGTGTGTGTGTGTGTGTGTGTGTGTGTGTGTGTGTGTGTGTGTGTGTGTGTGTGTGTGCATGTAAGTGTTTGCGGGATCAGGTGCATACGTGACAGATCAATATGCCTATTACTTAGAGCAGCTGATCCTTCATTCAAACTTGAGAGCTGAACCAGCGGAAGGGCAAACAAGATTTGTTAAAATTTGGCCCTGAATTTGAGGTCTAAGCTGAGGTCTAAGCTGAGGTCTAAGCTTATGCATGCGTCCATTTGTTCAAAGGCCATGCGTCCATTTGTCCAAAAGCCTGTTTTCCGGGGCGTACACAAGAGTAAGAACTTGCGCGTGCTGGTATTCGTACCTGGACTAAATGTGAATGTCCAACTTTACCTGAAGAACCCCCGCAGGGAGGTGCGCAGGTGTACTGTCAAACAATGCTTTTGTTTCTGTGGTTTTGTCTGCAGCTTTGTGTTCGACGATGAGGCCCTGGAAATCAAAAAGGCCATCCGTGCCAGCTCTGGCATCAGCGTGCAGCAGCTTTTGCATGCTGATGTGTAAAAAACTGTGAGCAAGTTCAAAGGTATTGCTTTTAATTTCATTTTCAACATGTTAAAAAAGCTCCAGGCCCCTCTCAGCCTAATCTTTCAGCATAGAGGCATTAGTAAACTCTCACAAGAACCAGCCACACGGCTCACGATTGTGCAAGACCACAAGAATAGCAGGTACGCAAAAACACACACAACACACACACACACACACACACACACACACACACACACACACACACTCACTCACAC